>ENA-OZKX01001176-OZKX01001176.1-human-gut-metagenome-genome-assembly--contig:-NODE-1176-length-11122-cov-6.941086_pt1 | contig 11122 bp, 7 predicted proteins | sample MGYA00244831_ERZ653774 | MGnify/ENA primary metagenome ERZ653774 (study PRJEB26926, sample SAMN06165314) | human gut metagenome | biome: ENVO:00009003; feature: ENVO:2100002; material: ENVO:00002003...
CCTGTCTCGTGGGCTCGGAGATGTGTATAAGAGACAGGGGTTCACCTTGTGAGGCATTGCCGACGAACCCACTTCTCCCGCTTTGATTTTCTGCTTGAAATACTCCATAGAAATGTATTGCCAGAAGTCCCGGTCGAGATCTATCACAATCGTGTTGATACGACGCAAAGCATCGAACAGAGCGGCGAGATTGTCATAATTCGAAATTTGAGTGGTCCACTCCTCCCGGTCTATCCCCAACCGCTCCTTCAAAAATCTATTCCCGAATGCCGGCCAATCGATATCGGGACAAGCAAAACGATGAGCATTGAAATTACCGGTAGCTCCTCCGAACTTACCGCTCACCGGAACCGATTCGAGCAAAGCCATCTGCCGTTCCAACCGATAGCCAAATACCCGTATCTCTTTCCCCAGACGGGTGGGCGATGCCGGCTGCCCGTGAGTTTTGGCAAGCATGGGAATATCTTTCCATTCCTCGGCATACCGGTTGATAATAGCCAGCATATCTTTCAACACCGGGAAATAACAATCGTGCAAAGCCTCTTTCAACAAAAGAGGAACCGACGTATTATTAATGTCTTGTGAAGTCAACCCGAAATGGATAAACTCTTTATAAGCCTCCAAATGCAATTCGTCGAATTTCTCTTTGATAAAATACTCGACAGCTTTCACATCATGATTAGTAACAGACTCTATCGACTTCACTTTTTCGGCATCGGACTCCGTAAAATCGGTATATATCTTGCGCAACGCCGGGAACAAATCAGGATTTACCCCCGAGAGCTGAGGCAGCGGCAATTCGCACAATGCAATGAAATACTCGATTTCGACCCGTACCCTATACCGGATAAGTGCCCATTCCGAAAAATAAAGCGACAAATTTTCCACCTTATTGCGATAGCGGCCATCGACAGGAGATATGGCCGTGAGTGATGATAATTCCATAGTCTTTTATTTGAAATAGAGTACAAAAATACGATTTCCCCGGCAATTTTTACACAATAATTTCATTTTTTGTTTTGCAGATAAAAAAATAGTATTACCTTTGCAACGCTTTTCGGCAAACTATCCGGGCGTTTAGCTCAGCTGGTTTAGAGCATCTGCCTTACAAGCAGAGGGTCGGCGGTTCGAATCCGTCAACGCCCACAATGGTGAAGGTCTCTCAACAAATGTTGAGAGACTTTTTTTATGCTTTTAAATTTATTTATCACTATTTTCTCTGTTTTCTCACGATAATTCATTAATTTTGCACCCTATATATAATACGTATTGTTATGAATTTAGATTTATTGACTGCCATATCACCAATTGATGGTCGTTATAGGGGAAAAACAGAGCAGCTCGCTAACTACTTCTCAGAGTATGCTCTCATTCGTTATCGTGTACGCGTAGAGATTGAATACTTCATTACTCTATGCGAGTTACCTTTGCCACAGCTTGCTTCTTTCGATAAGTCGCTGTTCGAACGTCTGCGTGACATTTATCGTAATTTTGACGAAAATGAAGCACAGCGCGTAAAAGACATCGAGAAGATTACCAATCACGATGTAAAGGCTGTAGAGTATTTTATCAAGGAAGAATTCGATAAGATCGGAGGCTTGGATGCTTACAAGGAGTTTATCCATTTTGGTTTGACATCTCAGGATATCAACAACACAAGTGTGCCTCTCTCTGTAAAAGAGGCTTTGGAAGAGTGCTTCAATCCGCAGGTTGAAGAGCTGATTGCACAGCTCCAGACTTATGCTGATGAGTGGAAGGATGTGCCTATGCTGGCTAAGACTCACGGACAGCCTGCTTCACCTACCCGCCTGGGCAAGGAAATCATGGTTTATGTTTACCGTCTTACCGAGCAGCTTAATTCGCTCAAGGCTTGCAAGATTACAGCTAAGTTCGGTGGTGCTACCGGTAACTACAATGCTCACCATGTAGCTTATCCACAGTATGACTGGAAAGTATTCGGTAACAAGTTCGTCAGCGAAAAACTCGGTTTGGAACGCGAGCAGTATACCACACAGATCAGTAACTATGACTACCTTGGCGCTATCTTTGACGCCATCCGTCGTATCAACACCATTATCATCGACTTAGACCGTGACTTCTGGATGTATATCTCTATGGATTACTTCAAGCAGAAGATCAAGGCAGGTGAGGTAGGCTCAAGTGCGATGCCTCACAAGGTGAATCCTATCGATTATGAGAACAGTGAAGGTAACCTGGGCATAGCCAATGCCATTCTTCAGTTCCTGGCACAGAAACTTCCGGTTAGCCGCTTGCAGCGCGACCTTACTGACAGTACCGTACTCCGTAACATCGGTGTGCCTCTCGGTCATAGCGTCATTGCTATCCAGAGTACATTGAAGGGCTTGCGTAAACTGATTCTTCACGAGGAGAAACTGCAGGAAGATTTGAATAATACATGGGCAGTTGTAGCTGAGGCTATCCAGACTATTCTTCGCCGTGAGGCATATCCACATCCTTACGAGGCATTGAAGGCGTTGACACGTACCAATCAGCACATGACTGAGGAAACTATTCATGAGTTTATCCAGGGATTGAATGTGAGTGATAGTGTTAAGGCAGAACTGATGGCAATCACACCAAGCAATTATACAGGTATCTAATATGCACAAAGGAATTTTGTAGTTTTAGTACATATATATAAAAGTAAAAATTAGATTTATTAACCCAGCCGTGAGGCTATTAAGTATTTTAAGAAAATGGATTCAGAATTTGAAAACAAACCTCAAGATCAGTCTTCTGAGAATGAGAGAACCCGTGAGGGCTACAACCCAGCAGGTGGTTATCAGAAGAGTTATCGACCAGTAGGTCGCACACAGCGTCCTCGTATCAATTCACATCGCGCATACAGCAGCGACAGAAGTAGCAGTAACAGCGAAGGCGGTTTCCGTCCTGAAGGTTTCGGTGCTGGCTTGCAGAGTACAGGCAGCAGCGAGCGTCCACAGCGCAGCAGCTATCAGAGCCGTGGTGGTTATGGTAACAGCAACCGTGGTGGCTACCAGCCACGTCAGCAGGGAGGCTATCAGTCTCGTCCTCAGCAGGGGGGCTATCGTCCTCGTTACAACAATAATGATGAGCAGGGTGGTTATCAGCCTCGTCAGCAGGGTGGCTACCAGCCACGTCAGCAGGGCGGCTATCAGTCTCGTTCTCAGCAGGGTGGTTATGGCAACAACCGTGGTGGTTATGGTCGTCCCCAGGGTGGCGGCTATGGCAACAACCGTGGTGGTTATGGTCGTCCTCAGCAGGGTGGTTATGGCAACAACCGTGGCGGTTATGGCCGTCCACAGGGGGGTGGCTATGGCAACAACCGTGGTGGCGGTTTCCGTCAGCACACTCCTGGTTACGATCCAAATGCTAAGTATAGCATGAAGAAGCGTATCGAATATAAGGAGGAAAACATCGACCCAACAGAGCCATTGCGCTTGAACAAGTTCCTCGCCAATGCTGGTGTATGCTCTCGCCGTGAGGCTGATGAGTTTATCCAGGCTGGTCTGGTAACTGTCAATGGTGAGGTAGTTACCGAGTTGGGTACCAAGATCCTTCGTACCGATGAGGTGAAGTTCCACGACGCTCCTGTATCTTTGGAGAAGAAGGTATACGTATTGCTCAACAAACCAAAGGATTATGTTACAACCAGCGATGATCCTCAGCAGCGCAAGACTGTGATGGACCTCGTAAAGGATGTTTGTCCTGAGCGTATCTATCCTGTAGGCCGTCTCGACCGTAATACAACAGGTGTACTTCTCTTGACCAACGATGGTGACCTGGCTTCTAAGCTTACTCACCCTAAGTTCCTGAAGAAGAAGGTTTATCACGTTCATCTCGATAAGAATCTGACTGCTCACGATATGGATCAGATCCGTGAGGGTATCACCTTGGAAGATGGTGAGATCAAGGCAGATGCTGTAGAGTATGCTGATGATCGCGACAAGGCACAGGTTGGCATCGAGATTCATAGTGGCAAGAACCGTATCGTGCGTCGTATCTTCGAGAGCCTCGGCTATCGTGTTACCAAGCTCGACCGTGTACAGTTCGCAGGTTTGACTAAGAAAAATCTCCGTCGCGGTGACTGGCGCTTCCTTACTGAGAAGGAGGTAGACATGCTCCGCATGGGTGCTTTTGAATAAGGATAATAAGATATAATAAGAAAGGAGACTATCTGTTTAGTCTCCTTTTTAACCTATTAATTAACAATGGAAAAAGTAAAAAGAACTAAAGTTGTAGACTTGCTCAAGAGTACAGCCTACGGCTCAATCGTGAATGTCAAGGGATGGGTTCGTACCCATCGTAGTAGCAAAGCAGTCGATTTTATCGCTCTTAACGATGGTTCTACTATTAATAATATTCAGATAGTAGTCGACCCATCAAAGGTCGATGAGAATCAGCTCCGTCAGATTACTACCGGTGCTTGTATCAGCGCCGTAGGTACGCTGGTAGAAAGCCAGGGTGCCGGACAGAGTGTTGAGATCCAGTGCGAGAGCATCGAGATTTACGGTCTCTGCGGCAGCGACTATCCTATGCAGAAGAAGGGACAGAGCTTCGAATACATGCGTCAGTATGCTCACCTCCGTCTCCGTACCAATACCTTTGGTGCCGTGATGCGTATCCGCCATAACATGGCAATGGCTATCCACACTTACTTCCATGAGCATGGATATTTCTATTTCAATACTCCGCTCATCACAGCCAGCGACTGTGAGGGTGCTGGTCAGATGTTCCAGGTAACTACCAAGAATCTCTACAACCTGAAGAAGACCGAGGATGGCAAGATTGACTATTCTGATGATTTCTTCGGCAAGCAGACTTCATTGACCGTTTCCGGTCAGTTGGAGGGTGAGCTCGGTGCTACAGCACTCGGCGCCATCTATACCTTCGGTCCAACCTTCCGTGCAGAGAACAGTAATACTCCTCGCCACCTGGCTGAGTTCTGGATGGTAGAGCCAGAGGTTGCTTTCCTGGATATGGACGGTTTGATGGAGTTGGAGGAAGACTTCATCAAGTATTGTATCCGTTGGGCACTGGAGCATTGCAAGGACGATCTTGCTTTCTTGAACAAGATGATTGACAAGGGTCTGATTGCCCGTCTGGAAGGCGTATTGAATTCCGACTTCGTTCATCTTCCATATACCGAGGGTATCCGCATCCTTCAGGAGGCTATTGCCAACGGTAAGAAGTTTGAGTTCCCATGCGAGTGGGGTGATGACCTGGCTTCAGAGCATGAGCGTTTCCTCGTAGAGGAGCACTTCAAGCGCCCGGTTATCATGACCAACTATCCTAAGGCTATCAAGGCATTCTATATGAAGATAGACGAGGAGGAGAGTGGTTTCGGTGGCAAGAGCGGTCAGACCGTTCAGGGTACCGACGTACTGTTCCCACAGATTGGTGAGATTATCGGTGGTTCTGTCCGTGAGGAGAGCTATGACAAGCTGATGGGTGAGATTGAGGCTCGCAACATCCCTATGAAGGATATGAACTGGTATCTCGATACCCGTAAGTATGGTTCATGCCCACACGCAGGTTTCGGTCTCGGTTTCGAGCGTCTGATTCTCTTCGTAACCGGTATGCAGAATATCCGCGACGTGATTCCATTCCCACGTACACCAAAGAACGCAGAATTCTAGAATAAAACAATGAAGCCTGTTTCGATGTCCTTCGAAACAGGCTTCATTGTTCTATTCATTGGAACGCTTGGTGCAACGACTGAACAAAACAAGGGTTTTACGTTCAATATAGCCCCTTTTTTTCGTCTTTTTATCACCAAAAATGGAAATGAGGCTTACTTGATAATGGGCAGGATGCTCCTGAAACTGCGTCCCGACGTAGCTGTCACTGCGTCGGGGCGTAGTTGTTGTTACGTCGTGACGTAATTTCTCCTGCATCGTTGGCGGAATAACTCTACCTCCCTCTCATATGCTGATAGCTTTGATAAGCATATCGTTGTATCTGTCTATCACATCGTCATTGATACTTTTCCGATATTCACATCAATGCCAGTATATATGATAAGGTGTAATGGGCTGCCAGCCAGTTTTAGTAAGTAGATGAAATCATGTACGTCATTTAACAAGTTTATACGCTTCATTGAGTCGATAGATACGACTGCGTTGGGTTAAAGATACGACTGCGCTGGGCAGAAGATTCGATTTCGTTGGGTTAAAGATTCGACTTCGTTGGGTGGAAGAGTCAATTTCGTTGGCTGAATAATATGGCTGCGTTGGCTGAACGAAGTAGCTCAGTGAGCTGAATGAAGCACTTGAGTTATCAGAATGAAGCACTTGAGTTATCAGAATGAGGCGGCTTGGTGTAATACGATTTACTCATACATTCGCATCTAGATGGTCCCTATATATAATAAGGTGTAGGACCGCCAATCTCCCCTATATATAATACGGTGTAGGTTTTATATCGGCAAAATGGAGGAAAACAGGGAAAATGGACGGGTTAGAAGCCCAATATGGGGGCTATTTTATAAAAAACATAAGAAAATTAGCCTTTTTTTGAAAAAATGCTCAAAAACTTGCAAGTTTCGAAAAATATACTTATATTTGCAACATGAAAAATCTCCTGGTTGGAGATATGATAAAAACAATAAGAACTGAGTGGCGATAAAAAGCCACAATATTTAAGAACGATAAAAAATAACTTTTCTAAGAGGACCTTTGAAAACTGAAAAAATAACTTTTCTAAGAGTGCAGACTCTTTTCATCAAACGGAACTCTTAATTCGATATAGAGAATTAATTAATAACTTCCTGCCGGAAGGCTAGGAAAATCGTATAACTTTATAAATTATTACCGTATGAAAAGAAAGTATTTTAGCGCGCTGCTTATGGGTGCATTGACAATTGCCTCGGTAAGCACATTTACTTCTTGTAAGGACTACGATGATGACATTAGCAATTTGCAACAGCAGATTGATTCTAATGCAAAAGCAATTGAGACCATTCAGAATTTGATTAAGGGTGGTGGTCTTGTTACCGGAGTAACAGAAAATAGTGATGGTATTACTGTAAAGCTCAGTGATGGAAAATCAGTCACTATTTCAAATGGTAAGGATGGGGCTCCTGGTACTGCATGGACTATCGGTGCCGATGGTTACTGGTATGAGAATAGTAAAAAGACTGACCACTTGGCTCGCGGTCCTCAGGGCGAGAAAGGCGAGAAGGGCGAACAAGGCGAGAAGGGTGAAGCAGGCACAAGCGCATCCGCAGCATCTTATGAGTACTATGTTCCTAATGCTGAATCTGGTTACTTCGACATCTACAAGGATGGCAAGAAGGTAAAACAGAGTAATGTTCAGTTTGTTTCAGAAACTCCAAACTCTATCACCGCTACTTTGGATAAGCAAAACTTGATCCTCACAGGTGTTAAGGGTATTTCTGGTGAAAAGGTCGTTATTTCGCTTACTGGTGATTTGACAGGCTTGGTATTCATGCCAAATCTCTACTTGGATGGTATTGAGACTTTGACTTATGACTACTTGCATGGTGAATACTTAGGGCATAAGGAAAATTTGACTGGTCTTAGCCGTTTGACTACTACTGATGGTAGCCATAAGACAATCACAGGTCTTGATAACTATTTGCCAGACAGATTGAACAATTCATTAGCCGTTGCTCCTGCTGCTGCAACTTTGTACAATTATGGTCCTGCTTGGGGTGTTAAGTATCACATGAATCCATCAAATGCTGATATGGCATACGAGGATATTACGGGCTTCAATCTCCTTGAGCCAACAATCTTGAATTATCATACTCGTGCTACAGCTTCAGCGCTTGGAAATATTACTTCTCCAGAGTTGAACGATGCAGGTAAGGCTCTCTTCAATACATCTAATGGTATTGTAACAGCAGGTTTGAAGATTCAGTATCCTGAAAAGTTGGAACCATTCCCAACTGTTAAAGATAAGAATGAGACAGCTAATACGATTGCTTTGCAGGCTAAGACTGCTGCAAGTACAGTAGCTGAAGGCAAGGTTACTTCTGATTATGCTTTGATTCAGCCGCAGAAGGCTTACCTCGAGGCTTTGTACTGGAGATTGAAACCTCATTATGCTGGAGCAGGTTTGCCTAATACCCGTATGGGTGATGAAACAGGTGTTCCTGTAGATAAGTACTTCGGCACAACTGCTGATGATGTTACCAAGAAGGTTCACGTTTATGACTCACCTCAGGAGGCTTTGGCAGATCCAGATGGTGCAGCTCTTGAACTTTACTATAACAGCGCTGAGGGTATTGATATTGCAAGCTACCTCGGACTCCATATGATGGTAGAGGATGTTAAGCAGTTTACTCCTGGTACTCCTAATAAGCTTGGTGTTAACCTGAAGGAGATGTCATTAGAAGAAGGTAAGGAATGGGGCTTGACATATCAGTTCAACCTCGTTGAATACAAGGTAGACGGTAACGCTACAATTGATAGCCGTTATGCTAAGTGGGTTAACAAAGACGCTGGTATTCTCCGTGCATGGAATGTTGATGCAGAGGGTAATCCAACTTCTGAGTCTGCTACTTCTATCGACCGTGAGCCATTGGTTCAGGTACTCGTTAAGCGTGGTGATAAGGTGGTTTTGGATGGTTACATCTTGATTCACATTACACGCCAGAACCCAGAGGTTGCTCCTAATAAGGCAATTGATTTGTTGACAAAGGATGCTAAGTTCGATCTCTGCAATGGTATTGATGATTTGAAGACTACATGGGCTCAGTTCTCTGCAACTGTATTGACAGAGGGTCTTGAGAATATGACAAAGAAGGACTTCGATGAGCAGTATACTATTGATTCTAAGGGCACATACGGTTCTGATGCTGCTGGTAATACTACTTTGGATCTGAAGATGTTCAAGGCTGCTCCTGAGAAGGGCGGTACATACAACGCTGCTGATGATCTTGGTAATATCGAGTACTTCGGTAATACAGAGGGTACAACTAACCATGCCTTCAAGTGGCATTTGGCTGCTGAAGATCTTGAGAAGTTGACTCATGATCAGGTTAATCCTGTTACTGTAACTCGCTATGTACGTTACATTGGTAATGCAAAGGCTAAGTATCCTTACATCTATGTTAAGTTGACTTACAGCTTGTCACGTATCAATAAGAACCAGACATTCGGTGAGTTGATTCCTGAGTACTGGAAGGGACTTGATGGTTCTGTAAATGGCAAGGATGCTGTTATCTTCGATGTTAAGGAGCCTACAGATGGTAGCGATATCTTAGGTATTAGCCGCAAGGTTACTTCTACTTTGAAGGGTAATGTTGCTAAGTTAGTAGGTCCTCACAAGTATTACTTCGTTCCTGAGCCTGTTGTAGTTGGTGGTTATACAATCACTCCACAGAGAAGTGCTGCTGATACCAAGTGGAACAAGTTGTTCTGCAAGTATATCATTGGTGACTCTCACGTATTCAGCAAGGCTAAGTTGCAGGAAACTCTTGAGGGTTGTGCTATTGACTACGCAGATGGTGCATTCATGAATGAAGATCTCTATGCAGTAAAGGGTACTTCTTATGTTAAAATTGCAACATTGGATCCTGCTACTAGTGAGATTACATTGATAAAGAATGAAACAACAAAGGCTGTCTTGAATGCGATTGGTTATGAACCAGCGAATGCTAATATCCAGAAGGAGCTTCGCTCTTGGGTAGGTGTTGTAACTGAGAATACTTGTGGTGTTGCTGAGTTTGTTAAGGATGGTATCTTCCTGACATCTTGGGAGCGTCCAATCAACTTGATTGATGTTGCTACAGAGCCACGTATCGATGCTAACACCAATGGTAACGTTATCTACGCTCTTGATCTCTTTAAGTTGTACGACTGGCGTGGTTGGAATACTGCTACTGTTTCTGAGGCAGGTTGTGTAGCTAACCAGAGTAATATGTGGGGTGACCACCTCTGGTTCTGGGGTTACTACAATGTGAAGTCTATCACTATCGATACTACACCTGCTAATGTTGAGACAACTCTTGGCGGCGGTCCTACAATGGATCAGGTTAGTGGAGACGTTGAACTCAAATGCGGTAATAGAAGTGGTGTTGCTACAGATCCTAAGATTAAGGGTAAGGTAACTTACACCAACGATTTGACTTCTTACAACTCTGCAAGTAAGAATGCTGCTTTGGCAACCTTCATGGAGGCTAATAAGGCTAAGTTCGGTACTATCTGGTACTACAACAATGGTGGTAACGTAGAGACCTTCAAGGTAAGAGTTCCTATCACTATCGCTTACGAGTGGGGTGAGTTTACTACTAAGGTTGAGTTCACCATCAAGGGTACAATCGGTGATTAAGACATTTATTGAAAAGGAAATTAATAATTAAGCTCTAATTAGAGGGTGTGCCTAAAAGAGCGGCGCACCCTCTTTTTATTTAAAAATGTGACGGGTATGAAAAAAACTATATTATATTCTCTCTTGGCTATATTGGTCTTCTCATTATGCTCATGCGGTGAGAAAAAGAAAAGTCGCGAACAGCAGGTTGATGAATTCAGAAGCGAATTGACTGAAGAAGATACGGCTGCTATGTTGAAACTGTGTGATGATGCCATGGCGCAACTCAAGGCAAAGGATTATAACGCAGTGCTTGCCAATTTGCATGAATATACCGATTCTACGCAAGAAGTAAAACCTCTCACAGAAGAAACAAGAAAAAGATATCTTAACAAGTTTAAGATGTTCCCTGTATTGGATTATACACGCGTATATTACTCATTCCAGTTGCAAGGCTGCAATGATGTGAAATATGATGTTACCTTTGCAACGGCAAAACAGGCTGGAACCGCTGAACCGGCAAAGACTGCTTATATGTTCAATCCGGTGAAAGTAGACGGCACTTGGAAACTGTGTGTAAAGACGGCTACTGACGAAATAGATATGAACATGCGCTAATAAAACATTTAAACTTACCTATTATGAAGAAATCATTGTTTGTCATATTACTGGCTTGTGTGTCTGCACCCGGTTGGGCTCAGATACAGCGCACTGCTGTATTTGATTTCAGTCAGCCACTCAGCCTTACTCCTTCCATAACTCCACCTGAAGGTAATAGTAATGAAGTTCCCGTTACCTGTCTCTTATACACATCTGACGCTGCCGACGACTAGTCGAGTGTAGA
>ENA-OZKX01001177-OZKX01001177.1-human-gut-metagenome-genome-assembly--contig:-NODE-1177-length-11118-cov-5.177981_pt1 | contig 11118 bp, 11 predicted proteins | sample MGYA00244831_ERZ653774 | MGnify/ENA primary metagenome ERZ653774 (study PRJEB26926, sample SAMN06165314) | human gut metagenome | biome: ENVO:00009003; feature: ENVO:2100002; material: ENVO:00002003...
CGACTAGTCGTCGGCAGCGTCAGATGTGTATAAGAGACAGGTATAATCAGCACAACGGACAGAGAAGTCACGCAAGGGCTTCTCTGTTTTATTTTTTACAGTGAGGTGTGGGAAGAATGAAACGGCCTTTGATTGGAATTGTGCCGCTGGTGGATGCCCAGCGGGAGAGTTACTGGATGCTGCCCGGTTATATGCGGGGTGTGGAGCAGGCGGGCGGCCTGCCCATTATGCTGCCGCTGACCGACGATGACGCCGCTCTGCGCCAGCTGGCCGACACCTGCGACGGATTTTTGCTGACCGGCGGCCAGGATGTCTCCCCTGCCCTGTACGGCGCGGCCCCTGTGCCCGCCTGCGGCGAGACCTGCCCCGCGCGTGACGCCATGGAGACAAAGCTGCTGGCGCTGGCCCTGGAACAGGACAAGCCGGTGCTGGGCATTTGCCGGGGCATCCAGTTTTTGAACGTCTACCTGGGCGGCACGCTGTACCAGGACCTGCCCACCGAGCACCCCTCGGCGGCGGAGCACCACCAGAAGCCGCCCTACGATGTGCCGGTACACAGTGTCACGCTGGTGCCGGCGCGGCCGCTCTACCAGCTGTTGGGCAAGTGTGAGCTGGCCGTGAACAGCCTGCACCACCAGGCCATCCGCAAACTGGCCCCGACGCTGCAAGTAATGGCCCTGTCGGAGGATGGCATCCCCGAGGCCATCTGTCTGCCGGGCAAGAAGTTTGTCTGGGCTGTGCAGTGGCACCCGGAGTTTTCGTTCCCCATCAATGAGGACAGCCGCAAGATTTTTGCGGCGTTTGTGGGTGCGTGTTAAAGGAAAAGCCTTCCCCCAAGGGGGAAGGTGGCGCGGAGCGCCGGATGAGGGGCAAGTTTGCCATTATTGCCCATAAATAGGTTGCCGTGGGAAGGCTGCCCCTCATCAGTCACCTTCGGTGACAGCTTCCCCCAAGGGGGAAGCCAAAAAAGTCCCTTCTGTGGTGTCACACCACAGAAGGGACTTTCTTTTATTCTGCCTTTTCAGCAGCTTTTTTTGCTTTTCGCTTTTTGCGCTTGCGCACGATGAACAAAATCACCAGCAGCAGCGCGGCGGCGGCACCGCAGGCAGCGGCAGCCAGCGGGACCTTGCTGGCGGGAATTTTGACGGCGGCAAACTCCGTCGTCCCGGCGGGGGCGGTGCAGGTCAGGTAGCTGCCGTCCACGCTCGTTTCGGCCTGCTGCCAGCCTGCGTCTGTCTTGACCCACAGCTCGGTGTTGTCGGTCGTCTCCGGCGGCATGTAGCGCAGCGTGTGGCCCGTGTCGGCGGGCAGTTCCAAGCCCCAGGCCTCGACCAGAACGCCGAGGGCTGCGGGTGCGTCGTCCACCTCGTGGAGCATCAGCTCGTCGGTGGTGTCAAAGCTGCCCTCCACCAATACGATGGGGCGGCTATCGCGCTTCTCCTGGCTCTGGCGCACGGTGTTCATGTCACTGTACTCGGCGTGGATGGTCGCGTCGAAGGTCATGTTTTTAAGGTCAACGTCCTCCCAGCTGCCGTACTGGCCCGTATGGTTGGGCACCGGCGGGAGCTGGTCTGTCGGGAAGTCGCTGCCGTAGGGGATGTAATACTGCTGCACCAGCGTGTCATCCTCGGTCACGAAGCGGACGCAGATGCTGGCAAAGTCGCTGGGCAGGTTCTCCTGTGCGGCAAAATCCGCATAGCTCAGCGGCTCGGCAATGTTTTTGTAGCTGACGCTGTCGATGCCGGCCACGCCCTCGTCCACGAAGGTGTTGCCGGTGACGCTGCCGTCCAGCGGGTCCTCCACATACCCGGCAATCGCGCCGAGCTGCTCGGCGGCGTTGTCGATGATGACCATAGCGCGGCAGTTCTCAATCGTCGCGCCGTTTCCGGCGATGCCGCCTACCTGCTTTGCGCCGGACAGGCGGCACTTGGCGTAGCTTTCGCGGATAATGGACTTGCTGACACCGGCCACGCCGCCCACGGCAGTGGCGTCCTCGGCATCGACGGTGCCAAAGCCTTTGCAGTCGATGACGGAACCCATCTCTGCATCACCCACGATGCCGCCCGCGTTCTGCTTTTTGGCGCTGACGGTGCCGTAGTTCGTGCAGTCGCGGGCCACAACGCGGGTCTTGAAGGTGAAATTCAGCGACTCGCTGCCTGCGGTGGTGTAGTCGTCCTCGGGGTCCAGGTCATTCTCCCGGGCCATGGCCCCGGTAATGCCGCCCGCGTTGATATCGGCGTTGACCACACCGCTGTTGATGCAGTTCGTGACCTTGGCCTCAACATCGTCGTCGGTGTCCTCGTCGGAGATATCGTCCACAACGTCATCCGGGTCCTTGATGTTGTCACTGGCACCGGACAGCGTCTGGCCGATCTTGTTGATCTGGTTGGAAATGGCGCGCACATCGTTGATCAGGGCCTGGGAGTTGCTGCTTGCGTTGGAGTTCAGATTGCTGACGATATCGCCCATGCTGGTCAGGTTGCTGCTCAAATCGTTGCGGCTGGCCGTGATGGCGTCCTTGTTCGTCAGCTCTACTTTGGGGATCTCCACATCTACGGAGTTCGGGATGGCGTCGCTGATGCCGTCCACCAGCTCCTTGCCGAAGTCCCGGTTCTCCGGCTTCTCGACGATATAGCCGTCGTCGTCCTGGTTCGGGTCGGGCGTGGGCTGGGGGCCGATGGTGGTATCGCTGTCGGCATCCGTGTTGGGGTCGGGCTGGCCGTGGGTTTCGCGCTCGGCTTCGGGTTCCGCGCTCTGCCCGGCGGGGGCGTTCTCGGTCACAGGGGCGGTGTCCGCCGCTTCGGCAGGCTGTTCAGCCGGGGCCGGGTCTGCGGGCTGCTCGGGGGCTGTGACGGCCTCGTCCTGCGTCGGGGTCTCCTCGGCCTGGCTCTCGGGCACCGGGATATCCTTACCGATATCGCCTGTGTCGATACCGATATCCGGCAGGCTGATGTCGGGCAGATCGATGTCACTGTCCGAATCGTCGCCGTTGTCGTCATTATTGCGGTTCGTCAGGTCGCCTGTGGAGTAGATGGGGTCGATGACCGCGCCGTCAGGCTGCTTGGTGGCGTTGGGGTCCTCCGGGTCGCCGGTGGTGTTTTTCAAATTCTGCTTGAACTGGCTCAGGTCCGTCTTGACGGTCTGGCTGCTGATGGAAATGCCGTCCTCGGTCTGCTGCAGCAGGTTCTCGATGGCGTTGCGGGAGCTGGTCACGCTGCTTTTCAGTGCGTCCAGCTGGTTGGACAGGTCGCTGCTGGCGGCGCTGGCGTCGTCGCAGGCGCGGTTGACCAGCGTTTGCAGGGTGCCCATCTCATCGCTGAGTTCCTGCAGCGTGTCTTTGGTGTATTCCAGCGTGCTGCTGGGCTCCATCTGGCCGACGATGCCGCCGCCCTCCTTGCGGGCGTAGACGGTGCCGTAGTTGACGCAGCCCTCGATGTAGCCGGTCTGGCTGCCCGCAATGCCGCCGACGTTGTAGCCCATGTGCTGGTAGCCCACGGTGCCGCGGTTCATGCAGGCGCGGATAACGCCGCCGGACTGGCCCGCGATGCCGCCGATATCGGTGATATCGGCCACGTTCTCGGTGCCGATCAGGTCACCCAGCGTCAGCTCAGAGAGGTCAATATCGTTCTGCTCCACCGTCGTGTTCACATTGGCTGTGTTGGTGGAGTTGGCAATGATGCCGTGGTTCTCACCGGCAATACCGCCGATGAAGTGCGCACCGTAAACACTGCCGGTGGTGGTGCAGCTCTCGATGACGCCGGAGGCCAGGTTCGTGCCGACGATGCCGCCGACGATGGATGCACCGGAGGATACGCCCTCAAACCGGCAGTTATGCAGGGTGCCGGCGTTGCTGCCCGCAATGCCGCCCACGGTGGTGCGGCTGCCGGTGGGCATGGCGCGGCCCCGCACAACGAGGTCGCGGACGTTGGCACCCTTCTGCACATAGCGGAAGAAGCCCACGACCGAGCCGTCGTTCACCAGGCTCAGGCCGGAAATAACGTGCCCCTGGCCCAGGAACACGCCGCTGAAGGACGGGATGCCGCTAAAGCCGCTTCCGGTCAGTTCCAGGTCGGCGTCCAGCATGACGGTACGATTCTCGCTCCAGCTGTCCAGGCGGCAGTAGTCGGCCAGCTGTAAAAGCTCGTCCATGGTACCGATGTGGTAAGTCTCTTTTTCAGTGGTGTCGGCGCTGCTCTCCCCTTCCGCAAAGACAGGCAGGGTCAAAGCCAGCACAAGGCAGAGCGCCAGCAGCGCGGCCCAAAGGCGGCGCGTCAGTTGGAAAATACGGTTCATTCGGCGTCGCCTCCTTTCGCAGCGTCGTCAGCGGCGGGGGTATCCGGGGCGGTTTCTTCCCCGGCGTCGCTGGATTCATGGATGTTTTCTTCCGACAGGTACATGTCGGGCTTGTCAACGGTAAATTCGGTGCCGGTGGCAATGTTCGCACTGAACTGGCCGTGCAGCACGCCCTTGATATCAGCATCTACGACGCCGTTGATGTAGCCGCGCACGCGGCCATTGATGTGCAGTGTGCCGCTGGCCGTGCGGGCCATACCGGCAACGCCCTTCATCTCAAAGCTCGTGCGCTCGATGATGGTGTCGCCCAGGATCAGGATCTGCGGCAGGACAAACAGAACCAGCATGATGGAAACGATCGTGCCGCGGCCCAGGCAGGTGCCGATGGCGGCGATAACGGGGTTCGTGGTCAGCACGCTGATCAGAATACCCGCCGATGCCAGAATGGAGCCGGAGGTGAAGATGGTCGGGAACGACTCGTTCAGGGCTGTGACGATGGCCTCCCGCGGGCGCATGACCTTCTTCAGGTCGGTGTAGTGGCTGGAGATAACGATGGCGTAGTCGATGTTTGCGCCCATCTGAATGGAGTTGACGATCAGGTAGCCGAGGAAGTACAGCGGGGTGTGCTGCAGGTACGGCACCGAGAAGTTGATCCAGATACTGCCCTGAATGACGATGATCAGCAGCACGGGCAGACCCGCGGACTTGAATGTGAACAGCAGGACCAGGATAACGAACAGCGCGGACAGCACACTGATCAGCAGGTTATCCTCGCCGAAGGAGCTGGACAGGTCCATGGCGCTCGTCGTATTGCCGACAACGTAGAACGAATCGGTGGCGTAGTATTTGCCGATGATGTCGTGCATCTTGTTGACGAAGGCGAACGTCTCGTCGGTCTCCTCGGGCAGATTCAAATAGACGACCATACGGCTGTAATCGTCACTCTGCAGCTGCTTCTGGGCTTCATCGAGCTGGTCGAACAGGTCGTCCAGCGTGTCCTGCACATCACCCGAGAGCGTGATGTTGCCGTCGTGCATCTCCTGTTCCAGGAACCTGAACATGTCGTAGATCGGCACTTTATAATCGTCCAGACCGTTGATGATCTCGCCGTACTCGTCATGGTCGACGGCGTAGGCACCGTACAGTGCCTTGGCAACCTCGAAGTCGAGGTCGGCCATCTCGGCCAGCTGGCGCGGGGTCACAGCGTCGGTCAGCATATAGCCGTCCATCGCCTCAATGTTGGCAAGGCCCATCGTGGATTTGACCTCGGCGCAGCCGTCCAGCTCGTCGAGAATTTTTCCCTCGGACTCATAATCGCCGGACGGCACGATGACGGCTACCATGTTGCTGCTGCCGAAGGTGTTTTTGATTTTCTGGTAGGCGATCTGGCGCTCGCTCTGCTTGGCCGTGACCAGATCGGTGTAGGTGTAGCAGTAGGGGCACAGGTTGGCGAACACCGCTGCCGCCACGATGATGACGCCGAAGATCGGCGGGATGATAAAGCGGGTCTTGATGTCGAACTTGCCGACGGCGGTGATCTTGGGAATCAGGTTTTTGTGGCGGGTCTTGTCGATCAGCTTGCTGAACAGCACCAGCAGGCCGGGCATCAGCGTAAAGACACAGAGCATACTGAACAGGATAGCCTTGATAAGAACCGTTGCCAGGTCGCGGCCGATGCCGAAGTGCATGAACGCCAGCGCGGCCAGACCGCTGATGGTGGTCAGCGAGGAGGAAGAAATCTCCGGGATGGCCTTGGAAAGCGCGGCGATACAGGCTTCGCGGGTGGGCATCGTCTCGTGCTCGTCGCTGAAGCGGTGGCACAGAATGATGGCGTAGTCGATGGCCAGCGCCAGCTGTAATATGACAGTGACGGAGTTGGAAATGAAGCTGATGGTGCCGCACAGGAAGTTGGTGCCCATGTTTAGCAGCGCGGCCGCGCCGAAGGTCATGATAAGGACCGGCACCTCGGCGTAGGAGCGGGAGGTCAGCGTCAGCACGAGCACAATGATGATGGCAGCGATGATGACGATGACGACCATTTCCGACTGCAGATCGGCGGAGGAATCGTAGCCGACCTCGGAATAAATCGAGGTGTCGTAGGTCCCTTCCAGCTCGTCGCGGATCTCCTGCAGCGCCTGCTCGGCGTGGGCGTCGCCGACCTCGCCGTCAAAGCTAACGCTGAACAGCGCCGACGCATTTGTGTAATGTTCGTCGGTGTCGTCGAAATCAACGGTGGTCACGCCGTCGATATCCTCAAGCTGTTCCTGGATTTCCAGCGCCGTGTCGTAGGTGATGTTGGACACCATGACGTTGGCGGTGCCGTAGGTGACGAAGTTGTCGTTCATCACGGTCAGGCCCTGGCGTGTCTCGGTTGTGTCGGGCAGGTAGGTCGTGATGTCATCCTCGACCTTGACCCAGCCGGTGGCGATAGCGCAGAAAATCAGCGCGAATATGTATAAAAGGAAAAACAGGTTGCGCTTATCAACGATAAACGCGGCCAATTTTTCCATGCCGTTGCCTTTTGGCTTCTCGTTCTCCAAGGGTATACAGCCTCACTTTCCCATTTTATTCAATATAAAAAGGATACATCATTATTATACGAAAAGCAAGCACGCGGGAACACGGTCAAATCTGTGGGAATGTACAAAGATATGATGAAGTTTTTGTTAAGGTGTACAAACAAAAAGTACCGTGCGGTACAAACCACACGGTACTTGAAAAGCTATTGGTAAGCTAAATTACTTCAGCTCGACCTTAGCGCCGACCTCAGCCAGCTTCTTCTGGATGTCCTCAGCGTCAGCCTTGGAAGCCTGCTCCTTCAGCTTGGCGTTCGGGGTCTCGACCAGCTTCTTGGCCTCCATCAGGGAAGCGCCGGTCAGCTCCTTAACGGTCTTGATGACCTGCATCTTGTTAGCGCCAACGTCAGCCAGGATGACGTCAAACTCGGTCTTCTCCTCCTCAGCGGGAGCAGCAGCGCCGGCGGCAGCGGGAGCGGCAGCAGCAACAGCAGAAACGCCGAACTCCTCGCAGATGGTGTCAACGAGCTCTTTCAGCTCCAGAACAGTCATAGTCTTGACAGACTCGACAATGGCAGTGATCTTCTCAGAAGCCATGGTAGTTACCTCCATAAATTTTATAGTTTTAAGCGGCGCGGTTTTTATTCAAAGAGCGCTGCGCCGGTGCGCTCAACCTGCTTGACCTGAAATCAGGCAGCAGTCTCGTCCTGCTTGTCGACGATACCCTGCAGGGCAACAGCCAGACCACCAACGATACCGTTGAGGGAGCCAGCCAGCATAGAGAGCAGGCCTTCGCGGTTGGGCATGGTAGACAGGCTCTTGACACCTGCAGCATCCATAACCTGACCATCGCAGAAGCCGCCCTTGACGACGAAGCGCTTGGACTTGTCGGCGTCAGCAAACTTGCACAGGATGCGAGCAGCAGCAGCCGGATCCTCCGGAGACAGAGCGATAGCCGTGTCACCCTTGAAGTACTCGGTCAGACCCTCGTACTGGGTGCCCTTGACAGCCAGGCGCAGCATGGTGTTCTTGACGACCATGTAGTGCACGCCAGCCTCACGCAGCTCCTTACGCAGCTTGGTGTCGTCAGCGACGCTGATGCCGTTGTAAGCAACGACAACACCGGCCAGAGAACCAGCGATCTTCTCGTTCAAGTCGGCAACCAGAGCCTTCTTAACTTCCAGAATCTTTGCACTGGGCATTTGAAATTCACCTCATTCCACTTACAGATTGGTTTCGGTAAGCGGCTTTTTATGGGATTAAACAGTAAAAAGCCCCTTCCCGTCGCCGGGAAAGGGCTTGAAAGCATTGCAATCAAACGCACGTTTCTCGGCAGGTGGGTAAAACCCGTTATGCCTTGCGGCACCTGCTGTCTCAAAAACAGCTTAATTATTATAGCACGCGAACGTGCGTTTGTCAATAGAAAAAGCGGAATTTCTCTACTTAATTCATTGCCCATGTTCATGGGCGGGTAACAGAGGAACGCCGCTTTGCGTTGTTTAATTGAGCGCGCATATGCGCGCTCAATTAAACACCATACTTGTTGGTAGCAACGCGGACGCCGGGGCCCATGGTGGTGGCGATGGTAGCGCTCTTGAAGTACTGGCCCTTGGCAGCGGCGGGCTTAGCCTTGGCGATGGCATCCAGGACGGTGTCCAGGTTGGTCATCAGCTTCTCGGCACCAAAAGAGGCCTTGCCGATGGGCACATGAATGATGTTCTGCTTGTCCAGGCGGTACTCGATCTTACCGGCCTTAGCGTCGGTAACAGCCTTGCCGACGTCGGGGGTAACAGTGCCGGCCTTCGGGTTGGGCATCAGACCACGGGGGCCCAGGACCTTACCGAGACGGCCAACGCGGCCCATCATGTCGGGGGTGGTGACCAGGACGTCGAAGTCCAGGTAACCGCCGGCGATCTTAGCAATCAGATCGTCGTCACCGACCTCCTGAGCGCCTGCAGCCTCAGCAGCCTTGGCAGCGTCGCCCTTGGCGATGGCGATAACGCGGACGTTCTTGCCGGTGCCGTTGGGCAGGACAACAGCGCCACGAACCTGCTGGTCAGCATGGCGGCTGTCAACGCCCAAGCGGACGTGCAGCTCAACGGTCTCGTCGAACTTAGCGGTAGCGGTCTTGCAGCAGAGCTCCAGGGCTTCGCTGGGATCGTAAGTCTTGTTGTTCTCGATCAGCTTAGCAGCGTCGATATACTTCTTGCCGTGTTTCATTGCGTATTACCCTCCTATTCAGCCCTCAACGGTAACGCCCATGCTGCGGGCGGTGCCCTTGATCATGCTGACAGCAGCTTCCAGAGAAGCGGCGTTCAGGTCGGGCATCTTGGTCTTGGCGATTTCCTCGGCCTGTGCCAGCGTGATGGAGCCAACCTTGTTCTTGTTGGGCACGCCGGAAGCAGTGTCGATGCCGGCAGCCTTCTTGATCAGAACGGGCGCCGGAGGAGTCTTGGTGATGAAGGAGAAGGAGCGGTCAGCGTAAACCGTGATGACGACGGGGATGATCATGCCCATCTGGTTCTTGGTGCGCTCGTTGAACTCCTTGGTGAACGCCATGATGTTGACGCCCTTCTGACCCAGAGCAGGACCAACAGGGGGAGCCGGAGTTGCCTTGCCGGCGGGGATTTGCAGCTTGATGTAGCCAGTGATTTTCTGTGCCATAATACTTGCACCTCCAAATTTTGTGGTGAGTTGCGGCCTGCGGTGCAGACCTCCCACGGGCGCACGACCTCCGCACGCCCTATAAAAACCGTACCCAGGAAAAATTTCCTTTCGCGGTCTTTACCGGAAACTAGGGTGTTCTGAAAATCAGAACAGCTTGACCTGATGCAGCTCGAGTTCTGCGGGCAGCTCGCGGCCAAACATGGTGATCTTTACGCGCACCTTGCGCGCAGGAATATCGATCTCCTCCACAGTGCCGACGGAACCCTCCATCGGGCCTGCAGTGATCTCGACAGTATCACCGACCTTGTACTCGACCTCAATGTCGGTCGTGGTTTCGACGCCCATCTTGGCAACTTCCGCCTCGGTCAGGGGCTCGGGCTTGGACTCCGGGCCGACAAAACCGGTGCAGCCGCGCGTGTTGCGTACGATGTACCAGGTGTTGTCGTTCATGACCATTTTGACGAAAACGTAACCGGGATAGAGCTTCGACTGAACCTCTTTCTCGCCGGTCTTGTTGCCGCGTTTGTCAAAAACTTCTTCAATGCGGGTCTCGGTGGGAACCTTGACGTCGCAGATCAGGTCCTGCAGATGACGGTTTTCCACCATCGTCATCAGATCCGTAGCGACCTTGTTCTCGTACCCGGAATAGGTATGTGCTACATACCAGTTTGCTTGCTCAGCCATGGTCTTTGCCTCCGCTCAACGCGCTCAGGCGCCGATCAACAGGTGAATGGCGCCGCCAAAGATGAGATCCAGCGCGATCAGCACGACCGCCGCGATCAGCACGACCACGATAACGGTGATCGTATTGTTCTTGACATCATGCTTGCTGGGCCACACGACCTTTTTCAGCTCGCTCTTCGTATCTTTGAAATACTTGCCGATTCCTTTGAAAAAGGTCTTGACCTTACCGAAGAAAGAAACTTTCTTCACGCCGTCGTTCTTTTTGGGCTTGTCGCTTTGAGTCTGGGCTGCAGCGGTGGCTGCTTTTTTGTCTGCCATCTCTAAGCTCCTATCCTCACTTGGTTTCGCGGTGAAGGGTATGCTTCTTGCAGAAACGGCAATACTTCTTCATCTCAAGACGGTCAGGAGAGTTCTTCTTGTTCTTCTCCTTGTTGTAGTTGCGCTGCTTGCACTCGGTGCAAGCCAGGGTGATCTTGACAGTCATTGTTCGGCACCTCCATTATCGGTTAATAAGCCTCCCTCGCGCTTGCAGGCGCCCTAGAAAAAAGGGCATAAAAAATAAACCCGCAAAAGAGGTGCTATCATGATAACACACAAGCGGGTTTACGTCAAGCGGTTTTGCAAATTTTTTTGTAATTTTTTGACGCCGTGGCGAGGAACGCAACGTAGGGGCGGGCAATGCCCGCCCGCAGGTCGTTGGGGAGCCGACCCCTACGATAACAAATCACGCACCGCTGCCATTCCCTCATCCGTCAAACATACCCCGCCTTTGGCTTTAGCAGTTTCGGCGGTTACGTAATCCACGGCCAGCGCGGGGCGGGTACTGAGGTAGGTCAGCGTATCCTCCAACGCGCTGAGATCGGCGGCCAGCAGGTCGGTCAAAAGGCGGGCGCTCTGGCTGCGCAGTCCCGCTGTCTCTTATACACATCTCCGAGCCCACCAGACAGGCAGAAATCTC
>ENA-OZKX01001179-OZKX01001179.1-human-gut-metagenome-genome-assembly--contig:-NODE-1179-length-11103-cov-6.896633_pt1 | contig 11103 bp, 7 predicted proteins | sample MGYA00244831_ERZ653774 | MGnify/ENA primary metagenome ERZ653774 (study PRJEB26926, sample SAMN06165314) | human gut metagenome | biome: ENVO:00009003; feature: ENVO:2100002; material: ENVO:00002003...
AACCGCGAAAGGGGTGCAACCGTAAACCTGCGGGCCGGGCATGCCCGGCCCCTACCGGGTGGTATAACACAGTATACCACAAAAAAGCCCGCAGCCGCGGCTGCGGGCCCTATTGGGTTCAGAGCTTACAGGACCTTATGGCAGGTACGCGCAATAACATCCAGCTGCTGCTCCTTGGTCAGGTCGATGAACTTGACCGCGTAGCCAGAAACACGGATGGTGAAGTTGGCGTACTCCTCCTTCTCGGGGTGCTCCATGGCGTCCAGCAGCTTCTCGGTGCCAAAGACGTTGACGTTCAGGTGGTGGGCACCCTGGTCAAAGTAGCCGTCCATGACCTGCACCAGGTTGTTCACACGCTCGCCCTCGCTGTGGCCCAGGGCATCAGGGTTGATGGTCTGGGTGTTGGAGATGCCGTCCAGCGCCCAGTGGTAGGGCAGCTTGGCAACGGAGTTGAGGGACGCCAGCAGGCCGTGGGTCTCGGCGCCGTAGCTCGGGTTGCCGCCGGGGGCAAACGGAGTGTATGCCTTGCGGCCGTCGGGCATAGCGCCGGTGGCCTTGCCGTAGACGACATTGGAGGTGATGGTCAGGATCGAGGTGGTAGCCTCGGAGTTGCGGTAGGTGTGGCGGCGCTTGATCTTTTCGAGGAAGCTGCGCAGCAGCTCGACGGCGATATCGTCGGCGCGGTCATCATCGTTGCCGTACTTCGGGAAGTCCCCCTCGATCTCGTAATCGGTGACAAGGCCCTGCTCATTGCGGATGCACTTGACCTTGGCATACTTGATGGCGGACAGAGAATCGACCACATGGCTGAAGCCCGCAATGCCGGTCGCGAAGGTGCGGCGGACCTCGGTGTCGATCAGGGCCATCTCGGCAGCCTCATAGTAGTACTTGTCGTGCATATACTGGATGAGGTTCAGGATGTTGACGTACAGGCCAGCCAGCCAGTCCATCATGACATCGTACTTGGCCATGACCTCATTGTAGTCGAGATACTCAGCGGTGATGGGCGCGTAAGCGGGGCCGACCTGCTCGCCGAGTTTCTCATCGACGCCGCCGTTGATGGCGTACAGCAGGCACTTGGCAAGGTTCGCGCGGGCACCGAAGAACTGCATCTCCTTGCCGGTCTGGGTGGCAGAAACGCAGCAGCAGATGGAATAGTCATCGCCCCAGACAGGCTTCATGACATCATCGTTCTCATACTGGACACTGGAGGTGTCGATGGAGATCTTGGACGCATAATCCTTGAAGGTCTTGGGCAGGGCGCTGGAGTACAGCACCGTCATGTTCGGCTCGGGGGCGGGGCCCATGTTCTCGAGGGTGTGCAGGAAGCGGAAGTCGTTCTTCGTGACCATGGAGCGGCCATCCATGCCGATGCCGCCGACCTCGAGGGTCGCCCAGACGGGGTCGCCGCTGAACAGCTGGTTGTAGCTGGGGATGCGGGCGAACTTGACCATACGGAACTTCATGACCATGTGGTCGATCAGCTCCTGCGCCTCGGTCTCGGTCAGGGTGCCGTTGTCGAGGTCGCGCTGGATGTAGATATCCAGGAAGGTGGACACGCGGCCGACGGACATAGCCGCGCCGTTCTGGGTCTTGATGGCGGCCAGATAGCCGAAGTACAGCCACTGGACAGCCTCATTGGCGTTGGCAGCAGGCTGGGAGATGTCGAAGCCGTAGGCGGCAGCCATCTCCTTCATGCCTTTCAGGGCAGAAATCTGCATTGCAATTTCTTCGCGCTGGCGGACGACCTCCTCGGTCATCGTGCCGTCGCCGCAGTTGGCAAAGTCGTTCTGCTTGGCCTTGATGAGGTAATCGATGCCGTACAGGGCTACGCGGCGGTAGTCGCCGACGATACGGCCGCGGCCGTAGGTGTCGGGCAGACCGGTGACGATGTGGCTGTGGCGTGCCTTCTTCATCTCGGGGGTGTAGGCATCAAACACAGCCTGGTTATGGGTGCGGGTGTACTTGGTGAAAATCTCGTGCAGCTTTTCGCTGGGCTGGTAGCCGTAGGTGGTGCAGGCCTGTTCCGCCATCTTGATGCCGCCGTAGGGCATGAAGGCGCGCTTTAGGGGCTTGTCGGTCTGCAGGCCGACGACCTTTTCCAGATCCTTCAGCTCGGGGTCGATATAGCCGGGGCCGTAGGCGGTCAGACCGGAGACGACTTCGGTCTCCATGTCCAGAACGCCGCCCTTGGCGCGCTCCTCTTTCTGCAATTTCTGCAGAGCGCCCCACAGCTTGTTGGTAGCGTCGGTCGGGCCGGCGAGGAAGCTCTCATCGCCGTCATAAGGGGTGTAGTTCTTCTGGATGAAGTCACGGGTGTTGACCTCCTCTTTCCAAATGCGGCCTTCAAAGCCTTCCCACTGTTTGAAATCTGTCATTATGCACCTCTTTTAAGTTATGGACAGCCGGGTTTTCCCACCCGGCAAAGATACTATACCAAAAAATCAGGGTTTGCGTATGTTGTCTCGGCAACATTACAGAAATTTTACAAAGCTTCTTGCGCCAAAACGCGCGATCTTTTCTGCAAATGCGGTAGGGGCGGGGCTCTGCTCCGCCCCTACCGCACGCTTTTTGTCGAGCCCGAAGATTTTTCCCCGTTATTTACTTTTTAATATTAAACGCCCCAAATCCCGGGTACTGCGCAGCGCCGCCTAGCTCTTCCTCGATGCGGAGCAGCTGGTTGTACTTGGCAACGCGCTCACTGCGGCTGGGGGCACCGGTCTTGATCTGGCAGGTGTTCAGCGCAACGGCCAGGTCGGCAATGGTGGTGTCCTCGGTCTCGCCGGAGCGGTGGGACGCAATGGCGGTGTAACCGGCCTTGTGGGCCATCTTGATGGCCTCCAGCGTCTCAGAGACAGAACCGATCTGGTTCAGCTTGATGAGGATGGAGTTGCCGCAGCCCAGGCTAATGCCCTTGGACAGGCGCTCGGTGTTGGTGACAAACAAGTCGTCGCCAACCAGCTGCACCTTGCCGCCCAGCTCCTTGGTCATGTGCTGCCAGCCTTCCCAGTCCTCCTCGTCGAGGCCGTCCTCGATGGAGTAGATCGGATACTTCTCGACCAGCTGCTTCCAGTGCTCGACCAGTTCCTCGCTGGTAAAGACCTTACCGCACTTGGGCAGCTTGTACTCGCCCTTCTTGCTGCCCTTCCACTCGCTGGAGGCGGCATCCATAGCCAGGACGAAGTCCTTGCCGGGCACGTAACCGGCCTTCTCGATAGCCTCGAGGATATACTGGATGGCCTCCTCGTCGCTGGCCAAATCAGGCGCAAAGCCGCCCTCGTCGCCGACGGAGGTAGCCAAGCCCTTGCTCTTCAGCAGTGCCTGCAAGGCGTGGAACACCTCGGTGCACCAGCGCAGGCCCTCTTTGAAGCTGGGGGCACCGGCGGGCATGATCATGAATTCCTGCACATCCACGGTGTTGGCCGCGTGTGCGCCGCCGTTCAGAATGTTCATCATGGGCACAGGCAGCTTATTGCCGGACACGCCGCCCAGGAAACGGTACAGGGGCACATCCAGAGAGAGGGCGGCTGCGCGGGCCGCAGCGATGGAGACGGCCAGGATGGCGTTTGCGCCGAGGTTGGACTTATCCTTGGTGCCGTCGGCTTTCAGCATAGCGGCATCGACGGCGTAGATGTCAGAGGCGTCCATGCCGACAAGGGCCTCGTTGATGGTAGTGTTGATGTTCTCCACGGCCTTGCTGACGCCCTTGCCGCCGAAACGGCTCTTGTCGCCGTCGCGCAGCTCCAGAGCCTCAAATTCGCCGGTGGAAGCGCCGCTGGGGGCAGCGCCGCGGCCGATGGTGCCGTCCGCCAGCCAAACCTCGGCCTCAACAGTGGGGTTGCCGCGGGAGTCGATGATCTCGCGGCCAATGACTTTCTCAATTTCCAGATAGCTCATGATGCAAAGTCCTTTCTCTATAAAATACTTTTTACAGTATGCCCGGAAGGGGACAAAGCGATACCATTTGGTTAGTGTTTTCTAACCAGCCATAAGATAGCATAGACTAACCGCATTTGTCAAGGGGTATAAAAAAACAGCCGTCCGGCACATCAGGCAGCTGAAACCGATAGTAAATTTGGCACAGCGAACATTTTGCCCTGTATCACGCTAGTTGTAGGGGGCGGCGTCCCCGACGCCCCGCAAGTTGGCATGCGGTTTCCTCAGAAATTGTAGGGCGGCCTGCCCTCAGGCCGCCCCGGAGGGGTCAAGACCCCTCCCTACAATGGCAACAGATAAATGGGTAGCCGCCTCAAGGTCGCAGGCCGGGCATTGTATCACAACCACACTCTTTTTCCAAGGTGTTTGCCGCGCACTTGACAAATTTTGCGCCGCGCAGTAAGATAGTCTAAACTAACAGTTAATCCATACTAACCACAACTACTGGAAGGGAGACGCGGCTATGGCAAACCAGACACAGCGGCCGGACACCGCGCTGCACAATACAAGCCATCTGATGCAATATCATGACCTGATTGAGAGCATCGTCGCCGCCATGGACGCCCGCGATGCCTACACCGCCAAGCACTCCGACCGGGTAGCCGACATGGTACTGGTGCTGGCCACCGCCTTGGATTTGAGCGAGGATGAGACGACGCTCCTTCACATGGCCGCCCACCTGCACGATATCGGCAAGATTGCCGTGCCGGATTCCGTGCTGCGCAAGGCCGGGCCTTTGACCAGCCCCGAGTGGGAGGAAATGCGCCGCCACCCCATCACCGGGTATGAAATTCTGCGCAAGGTCGATGATTTCAAAGAGATCGCCGTGCTGGTGCGCCACCATCATGAGCGGTGGGACGGCCGCGGCTACCCCGACGGCCTGCGCGGCGCCGATATCCCGCTGGGGTCGCGCATTCTGGCGGTGGCGGATTCCATCGACGCCATGATGAGCAGCCGCAGTTACCGCCCGGCCATGACCAGCGCCGCCTGCCGCCGCGAAATTGAACGCAACAGCGGCATTATGTATGACCCCTGCGTGGCCGCCGCCGCGCTGGAGCATTGGGACGAGCTGGTCAGCCGCTATGCCGAGGCCGACACACCCCAGACGCCCTACTTTGACCGGATGCAGCTGGAGCACACCCGCCAGGCCCACGACTACCTGCTGACCCACCAGGGCAGCCGTATCACCTTGCCCGAGCTGGCCGCGCGGTTCCATCTTTCCCAAAGCTCGCTGAAGATCTGCTTTAAGGCGCTGTACGGCGTGCCGGTGGCCAGCTACCTGCGCGGGCTGCGCATGGACACCGCCGCCCAGCTTTTGCAGGAGAGCGACCTGCCGGTGGCCGAGATCGCGCACCGTGTCGGCTACGAGGACCCCAGCCGGTTTGCCGCGGCCTTCCGCCGCCACACCGGCCGCCGCCCCACAGAGCTGCGGCGGGTAGCGTGCCCGACGGTCCAGCGGCCCGCCAGCGGTGTGTGATCCACACATAAAATCCAATCTGCACATCACCCGTCTTTTTGGTCTAGCCCAGTCATAACTAACTGTTGTAAAATTATGCTTAAACCTTACAGGTTCGCCCTTTAGGGCACAAATTATATAAGGCAACACCGCACAATTCCCGCCTGACGGCTTAAGCACCGCTCCGGCGGCTGCGGCACGGCATCTGCGTTGCCAAAATGCTCGATAATACACAAAGTATTATCTGCGCTTTTGGCTTAGCAGTTGCCGCACCTCGCTCGCCGTATCGGCACTTAGAATTATGCGGTATTACCATAACTTTTTGTAAAGGGGATTTGAACTATGAATTGGGTAAAGATTGGTTTGTTTGCAGGCGGCGCACTGTTTGGTTCCGCCGGTATTGAGCTTCTGACCAGCAAGGACGCGAAGAAGCTGTACACCCAGTGCACCGCCGCCGTGCTGCGCATGAAGGACCAGGTCATGAAGACCGCCACCAGCCTGCAGGAGAACTGCGGTGACATCCTGGCCGACGCCAAGGAGATCAACGAGCAGCGCGCCGCCGAGGATGACGCTGTTGTTGAGGACGCCGCCGACAAGGCCGCCGAGTAATTTTTGACAGATTACTGCAAATGCAGCCGACGCCATGTAGGGGCGGCATATAGGCCGCCCGCAACCACACGGCGGACGACTACTAGCGGGTAGGCTGCGGGGCGCGCATATATGCGCCCCTACACCTCTACTGCGTTTTAACGCTTGCTAAAAAAGCCTTCCCCACCTACCGGGGAAGCCTTTTTTATTTTTTGGGAGAGTAGCTTATGAAATGGAATATTCTGCACGAGAGCCGCGGGCGGATGCGTCTGCACCTCAACAAAAAGCGGATGTCTTTAGCCGAGGCAGACCAGCTGCAGGACTACCTGACTGCCCTGCCCAGTGTGCGCACTGCCGCCGTGTATGAGCGCACCTGTGACGTCGTGGTCGTCTACACCGCTGACCGCGCCGGGGTCGTCAAGGGGCTGGCCGCTTTCACGTTCGATGTGGAGGCCCTGGCCGAAGTCCCGGCCAACAGCCCCCGCGCCGTCAACCGCGAATATCAGGAAAAGCTCGTCAATATGACGATCTTCCACTTTGCGCGCAAGCTGTTCCTGCCTGCACCGCTGTGCATGGCCTACACACTGGTGCGCAGCGTGCCCTACGTTTTCCGCGGTCTGCGCTGCCTGTGGCGGCGCAAGCTGGAAGTCGAAGTGCTCGACGCGCTGTCCATCGGCGTTTCGATGCTGCGCGGCGACTTCTCGACCGCCGGGTCGGTCATGTTCCTGCTGCGCCTGGGCGAACTGCTGGAAGAATGGACCCGCAAGAAGTCCCTGGGCGACCTGGCCCGCTGTATGTCGCTGAATGTCGACCGCGTCTGGCAGCAGACCGCCGAGGGCGAAGTGCTGGTGCCGATTTCCCAGGTCCGCGCAGGCGACGCCATCGTCGTACACACCGGCAGTGTCATCCCGCTGGACGGCAAAGTGCTGGACGGCGAGGCCAGCGTCAACCAGGCATCGCTGACCGGCGAGGCCGAGCCTGTGCGCAAGTCGAACGGTGCCGTCGTCTACGCCGGCACCGTCGTCGAGGAAGGCCAGATCACCGTGACCGTGGAGCAGCAGGCCGGCAACGGCCGCTATGACCAGATCGTCAAGATGATCGAGAACTCCGAGAAGCTGAAGTCTGCCAGCGAGACCCGCGCTGCGGCCCTGGCGGACAAGCTGGTGCCGTACAGTCTGCTGGGCACCGCTGTGACCTACGCGCTGACCCGCAACGTGACCCGTGCGATCTCGATTCTGATGGTCGATTTCTCCTGTGCGCTCAAGCTGTCTATGCCGCTGGCCGTGCTGTCCGCCATGCGTGAGTGCGGCAGCTACCACATCACGGTCAAGGGCGGCAAATATCTTGAGGCCTTGGCCAACGCCGACACCATCGTGTTTGACAAGACCGGCACGCTGACCCACGCGACCCCCACCGTCGTGCAGGTAGTACCCTTCGGCACCCGCACTGAGGACGAAGTCCTGCAGATCGCGGCCTGCCTGGAAGAGCACTACCCCCACTCGATGGCGAACGCCGTCGTCCAGGCGGCCGCTGCGAAGGGCATCCGCCACGACGAGATGCACAGCGAGGTGCAGTACGTCGTCGCCCACGGCATCGCCAGCCAGATTGGCGGCGAGAAGGCCGTCATCGGCAGCCAGCACTTTGTCTTTGAGGACGAGGGCTGCTGCATTCCGACGGCCGAGTGCGATAAATTCGACGCATTACCGCCGGAATATTCCCACCTGTATCTTGCCATCGGCGGTGTGCTGGCCGGTGTCATCTGCATTGCCGACCCCCTGCGCGAGGAAGCCGCCGAGGTGCTGCGCCAACTGCGCAGCTTAGGCATCCGCAAGGCCGTCATGATGACCGGCGACAACGACCGCACGGCGTCGGTGATTGCCAACCAGGTCGGCGTGGACCGCTACTACTCCGAGGTCTTGCCCGAGGACAAAGCCAACTTTGTGGAGGCCGAAAAAGCCGCCGGGCACACCGTTATCATGCTGGGCGACGGCATCAACGACTCCCCTGCCCTGTCCGCCGCTGACGTCGGCATTGCCATCAGCGACGGCGCGGCCATTGCCCGGGAAATTGCGGATATCACGATTGCCGCCGACAGCCTGCGCGAGCTGGTGATTTTGAAGAGCATCGCCAACGGCCTGCAAAAGCGCACGAAGGCGAACTACCGCTTCATCATGAGCTTCAACAGCACCCTGATCGTGCTGGGTGCCATGGGCATCCTGCCTCCCGCCACCTCCGCCCTGCTGCACAACGCCTCGACCCTCGGCGTCAGCTTAAAGAGCATGACGAATTTGCTGGGGTAAAATTTCCCAGCCTTCCTCCGAGGGGGGGAAGGTGGCCCCGCAGGGCCGGATGAGGGGCGGATGTGCCGGTGTTTCCCGGTAAAAGGGCTGCCGCGGCGTGGTTCTGCGGGCGAACAATGTTCGCCCCTACACGCTCTGCCCCGGTGCCCACCATCACAACCAAAAATTTTCCCCATAAAAACCACCCCGCCCAGGCCATCACGCCCGGGCGGGGTTTCTGTGTTATCCTCGTTTTTCCACATTCTTGGTTGCGATCACATCCACGCCGGTGTCGGCGGCATTGGGCAAAATCACCTGCCCGATCACCACCGGCGCAGCGACCTCCACCGCTTTCAACGCGCGGATGATATCGAAAATCTTGCCCTTCGGGATATCGCCGCGGGTCTTGCAGCTCACGGCGGCCAACGCGCCGCCTGTCACACGCACCGTCGTGGTCACGATGCGGGTGGGGGCCGTCACTTCCTTGCGGGCGTAGGCGTCGCCCCGCGGACAGGTGTTGCCGCGCACCGACATCACCGCGCCGCCGTCCAGCTCCACCGTCAGGGCGCAGCCCATCGGGCAGCCGATGCAGGTCAATTCACGTTTTTCCATCGTCAGCCCTCCTCCAAAGTCACGGTCACGGCGTCGCCTGCGCCGCGCAGCAGGTCGGCTTTCAGCCGCACAGTCTCCATCTCACCGGGGGCCAGCACAGGCCGCCGGCGGCTGAAAATGCAGGTATCACCCAGGTAGACCGCGATTTTTTTGTTTTTGTACACACCGCCCACCCGGAACCGCAGCGTCACGGTGTCACCCGCGCAGTCGGGGCGGATGGCCGTGGGCACGGTGTAGCGCACACCGTTTTCGCAGTGCACAGGCAGTGTACGCCCGGCTGTGTGTTCGCCTTTCAGAATGTACGCGGCGGCGTGTTCGCCCGCCGCCCCCGCTTCCTCGGAGACATAGTCCACCAGGTCATGTACGTGGAGCACGTTCCCCGCCGCAAACACGCCGGGGATGTTCGTCTCCAGGCTCTCGTTCACGCTGGGGCCGCCGGTGATGGGACTGAGCGCCACCCCCGCCGCGCGGCTCAGCTCATTCTCGGGCAGCAGCCCGCAGGAGAGCAGCAGCGTGTCACAGTCGTAGTGTTCCTCGGTGCCGGGGATGGGCTTGCCGTTTTCGACCTGCGCGATCGTGATGCCAGTCACGCGCTCTTTGCCCTGGATATCCACCACGGTATGACTCAGTTTCAGCGGAATGTCGAAATCATCGAGGCACTGTACAATATTGCGCTTCAAACCGCCGGAGTAGGGCATCAGCTCGGCCACGCAGAGGACCTTTGCGCCCTCCAGCGTCATGCGCCGCGCCATGATAAGCCCGATATCGCCGCTGCCCAGGATCACGACCCGCCGCCCGGGGAGATACCCTTCCATGTTGACGAGCCGCTGCGCCGTGCCTGCGGTAAAGATGCCCGCCGGGCGGTAGCCCGGGATGTTCAGCGCACCGCGCGGGCGCTCACGGCAGCCCATGGCCAGAATCACGGCCTTGGGGTGCAGCTGGAACAGGCCGTCCGATTTGTTCATGGCTGTCACGGTCTTGTCCGCCGCCAGATCCAGCACCATGGTGTTGAGCTTATATTCGATGCCCAGCTCTTGCACCTGCGCGATGAACCGCGCGGCGTACTCGGGTCCGGTCAATTCTTCTTTGAAGGTATGCAGCCCAAAACCGTTGTGGATGCACTGGTTCAGGATGCCGCCCAGCTCACTGTCGCGCTCCAGAATCAGGATGTCCTGCACGCCGTTTTTGCGTGCCGCCACGGCTGCCGCCAGCCCGGCAGGGCCGCCGCCGATGATGACCAAATCTACATTTTTCATTGCCGCAGCCCCCTTTCAAAACGCATCTTTATTTGTGCCGACGATGATTTTGGAGTCGCCGCCGGATTTTGTGATTTCACTTTGGGCCACGCCCAGCTCCCGCGCCAATATCTCCATGACGCGGGGGCTGCAGAAGCCCGCCTGGCAGCGGCCCATGCCCGCGCGGGTGCGCCGTTTGACACCGTCCAGGCTGCGTGCGCCGGGCGTGCGGTGGATGGCGTCGATGATTTCGCCCTCGGTCACGCTCTCGCATCGGCAGATGATTTGGCCGTAGGCCGGGTTTTGTTTAATAAGTTCGGCCCGCGCGGCAAAATCCAGCGCCTTGGGATCCAGGATGCCCTTGCGTGTCGGGTCAAAGGCCGGGTTTTCCTTTAGCTGCAAGCTGTCCCGCACGATGCCCGCCACCATCGCGCCGATGGCCGGGGCGCTGGACAGGCCCGGGGACTCGATGGCCGCGCAGTCCACAAAGCCGGGGGCGATCTCACCGATGAAAAAGTCATGCCGTGCCTCGTGGGCGCGCAGGCCCGCAAAGCTCGTGATGGTCTGGCGCAGCGGGATATCCTTGACCGCCAGTCCGGATTTTGTGCGCACCTCGTCCAGGCCCGCCGCCGTTGTGGCGGTAGCCTCCTTGTCGTCCACATCGATGGCCGTGGGGCCAACCAGCAGGTTGCCGTGGACCGTGGGCGTGACCAGCACGCCCTTGCCGTACTTGCCCGGCAGCTGGAACACCGTGTGCCGCACGTGTTGTCCGGCCGTGTGGTCCAACAGGAAGTAATCCCCGCGCCGCGCGGTAATTTTCATCGGGTGGGCAGCGTCGGCCAGGTTGTGCAGCGTGTCGGCGTAGACGCCCGCCGCATTGACGATGCAGCGCGCCTGGCAGCTGCCGCGGTCGGTATCGACCTGCCAACCGCCCCCGGGCAGTGGGTGCTGTCTCTTATACACATCTCCGAGCCCACGAGACAGGCAGAAATCTCGT
>ENA-OZKX01001192-OZKX01001192.1-human-gut-metagenome-genome-assembly--contig:-NODE-1192-length-11046-cov-6.594577_pt1 | contig 11046 bp, 7 predicted proteins | sample MGYA00244831_ERZ653774 | MGnify/ENA primary metagenome ERZ653774 (study PRJEB26926, sample SAMN06165314) | human gut metagenome | biome: ENVO:00009003; feature: ENVO:2100002; material: ENVO:00002003...
ACGAGATTTCTGCCTGTCTCGTGGGCTCGGAGATGTGTATAAGAGACAGCTTGAGCTGGTCGCGGATGGCGTCGGCCAGATCCCAGTTCTTGGCGGCGCGGGCTTCGGCGCGGGCCTCGAGAATCTTGGCAGCGGCCTCGTCCACGTCGTCACCCGTATAGGCGACCAAACCGGCGGCAACGCCCAGCAGGCCCAGCGGCAGCTCGACCTTGGGCTCGGGGAGCTCAACGCCAAGCGTATCGAGCAGCTCGGCCAGCGTGTCGGCGGCGGCAAGCGTGGCGGCCTTGTCGGCAGCGTCGCCCGCCTGCTCCAGGTACTGGTTGCACTCGGTCACAAAGCCAAAGACGGCACCCATGGCACCAGCGGTGTTAAAGTCGTCGTCCATGCACTCCTTAAAGGTGGCACGGGTCTCGGCGGCCTTGGCGGCAAACGCCTCGGATGCTGCCTCATCGGCATCGGCCGTCGCATGGTTCGCGGCCCAGCGCAGGTTCTCGACCGTACCGGCGATACGCGTGAGCGAGTTCTCGGCACCCTCCAGGCGCTCCCAAGAAAAGTCGAGCGGCGAACGATAGCTCGTCTGCAGCATCAGCAGGCGCAGGGCGGCAGCGGAGTGCTGCTCGAGCACCTCGGCCAGCGTAAAGAAGTTACCAAGCGACTTGGACATCTTCTCGCCGTCTACCAGCAGCATGCCCGTGTGCATCCAGGTGTTGGAGAAGCCCTGGTGCCAGGCGCAGGTGGCCTGGGCGCACTCGTTCTCATGATGCGGGAAGGCAAGGTCGGAGCCACCGCCGTGGATGTCAATCGGGGTGCCCAGGTAGCGATGCACCATGGCGGCGCACTCGGTGTGCCAACCGGGGCGGCCCTCGCCCCAGGGGCTCGGCCAGCTGGGCTCACCGGGCTTGGCGGCCTTCCACAGGGCAAAGTCGAGCGGGTCGTTCTTGTCCTCGTTCTCCTCGATGCGCGCGCCAACCATAAGGTCGTCGATGTTGCGGCCCGAGACCTGACCATAGTTGGGATCGCTGCGCACGGCAAAGTACACATCGCCGTTATCGGCTGCGTAAGCGTGGCCCTGCTCGATAAGCGTCTTGATCATGGCAATCATGGGGCCGATCTCCTTGGTGGCGCGGGGGCGCACATCGGGATCGAGCACGTTGGCGGCGCGCATGACGCCGATGAACTTGTCGGAGAACTCCGTCGCGACCTCGGCAGCCGTACGGCCCTGCTCGTTGGCGCGCTTGATGATCTTGTCGTCGACATCGGTGAGGTTCTGGGCGAACGTGACCTCGTAGCCGCTCGCGATGAGCCAGCGTCGAATCACATCGAAGCTGATGAACGTGCGGGCATTGCCGATGTGGATGTTGTCGTAGACCGTGGGGCCGCACACGTACATGCGGACCTTGCCGGACTCGATGGGCTGGAACTCTTCCTTTTTATGGGTAGCGCTGTTGTAGATACGCATTCGTTACTCCTTAACGGTTTTCTGTAGCAGGCAGACGGCCCAGGCGCCGATTCCCTCGCCCTGGCCTTCCCAACCGAGCTTTTCGGTCGTGGTGGCGGCGACGCCCACGTTTTCGACGTCAACGCCCAGGGCATGGGCAAGGTTGGCGCGCATGGCATCGCGGTGCGGGGTGATCTTGGGTTGCTGGCAGGCAATGGTGCAGTCGGCATCGACAAACTCAAAGCCCAGCTCACGCGCATAGTCCATCACGCGAGCGAGCAGCACCATCGAATCGACACCCTCGTAGGCGGGATCGGTGTCGGGGAATAGCTTGCCGATGTCTCCCCCGCGGCAGGCGCCCAAAATAGCGTCGGCCAAGGCGTGCGCGAGCACATCGGCATCCGAGTGGCCCAGCAGGCCGCGCTCGTAGGGAATGTCGACCCCGCCGATGATACATCGACGCCCCTCCACCAGACGGTGGACGTCGTAGCCGTGGCCAATGCGCAGGTTACTGAACATAGGGAAGGTCCTCTCCCTCGGCCATGCGGCCAAGCAGAATCGCGGTTACGGGACGCAGATCCTCGGGCACCGTCACCTTAAGGTTATCGCGCGGGCTCTGGACACAGCGGACGCGCCCGCCCATGCGCTCGACCAGCGATGAATCATCGGTACCGATAAAGCCCTCGGCGATAGCAGCGGCGTGAGCGCGCTTCATGGCGTCGACGCTAAAGATCTGCGGCGTCTGCGCGGCCCAATAGAGCTCGCGCGGCGGCGTCTCGACGATATTATCGCCGTCGACGATTTTGAGCGTGTCGATCGCGGGCTGACCGCACACGACACCGTCGAGGGCGCGGTCGCCCACAAGCACATCGATAGCGCGATCGATGGCCTCGGTGGTAATGAGCGGACGAGCGCCGTCGTGGATGGCGACATATTCGAAACCCGCCGGAACCGCATGCACGCCGGCACGGGTGGAATCCTGACGGGTATCGCCGGCATCGGCAAAGCTGATGGGCGTGTCATAGTCAAACGGGTCGATGGCCAGGCGGCGCATCTCGGCACGGCGCTCGGCAGGGCAAACCACGACGATGTGGCCGACCTTGTCGCTCCGATCGAACGCGCAGATGGACCAGCTCATGAGCGGACGGCCCGCCACGTTAACGAGCTGCTTGCCGCCGGGATTTCCAAAGCGCTGGCCGCTGCCGCCGGCAACAACCACGGCGCATACGGGCGCCATTATGCGTTCCCCTGTTTGGTGCCCTTCATGCGGTACAGGGAGTCCGCAAGAATGGCAGGGTTGTTAACGCCAAAGTCGCCCAAGCGCTCCGGATCCTCGCTGATGTCGTCCATGAGCTCCTGCAGCGAGCCGTACTCGTCGACGATCTTCTCGGCGACGCCGTCACGCACGACGGACACGCGGGAAAGCGTGCGCAGGCCCAGCGGCGTCATGACGGAATCCTCGTCCAGGTCGTCATAACCCAAAACCGCCGCCACGTGCTGCGGGTCGGACAGGTCCTTGGGCGTCATGCGGCTAAGCTCGGCGCGAATCTTCTCGGCGTTTGCCTCGGAGGAATCGCTCGCATAGTCGCGAATCATCAGGTCGTATTCGGTATCCATACTGGAGCCGGCGAGCTGCTCGAGCTGCATCTGCACGAGCTTGCCCTGGTTACCCAGCTTGACAATGCAATCCTTAAGCTCGGTCTTTGCCTGCTGCATGATCTCGAAACTCGAGAAAATGCCGGTGATGTCGGCGAGCGTAACGTAGTCGTCGAGCTCGAGGGCCGTCAGACGCAGCAGAGAGCGGTCAAGCGACTGACGGGTGGTCTGGAGCGTGGCGACGAGTTGGTTGACCGAGCTCATGATGGTGGTGACAGGCTGGATCTCGTAGCTCTTACCGTGGACGTACACGTTGACGACGGCACGACGAGCCGAAACCGAGATCACGATGGCATCGGTGAGCACCGACATGCGAGCGGCAGTACGGTGACGCATGCCCGTCTCACTCGTGGCGAGCGAGGGGTCGGGATTGAGGTGGAAGTTGGCGCGCAGGATCTGGGTGAGGTCGCCGTCGATAACGATGGCGCCGTCCATCTTGGAAAGCTCGAACAGGCGGTTCGAGGTAAACGAAATGTTGAGCGGGAAGCCGTCGTTACCGGCAGCGAGCACGTTTTCGGTGTCGCCGACGCAGATAAGGGCGCCCAGATGACCGGCAATGATCATGTCGAGGGCGGTGCGGATCGGCTGGCCGGGGGCAGTCAGGCGAATAGCCTGTTCCATACGCTTTTGCAGCTCGTTCTTATCCAAGGCATCGCTCCCATCGTATACGCTCCATAAACGCTAAATAGTTTCTCACGGTTTGTCCCCGCGGCGCTTGCAAAATCCGATGCTTACAGAATGAGCGAACACAGCTTAGGTAGCTCATTTGGGACGGAGCTCTTTTAGCTGCTCATGTGGTAGCATCGGGTCTCATATAAATGAGGGAGTAGTCGTGTAATCGGGTTCGCCCGCAGAGAGGGAGCCAGACTATGGGACTCGCAGAGCTCGTGTTGCTCGCCGTTGGCCTTTCGATGGACGCCTTTGCCGTTTCCATCTGCAAAGGCCTTGGCATGAAGAAAATCAACCTTAAAGTCGCCGTGGTGCTCGGCCTGTTCTTTGGCGGTTTTCAGGCCGGCATGCCCGTAATCGGATGGGCACTCGGCAACCAGTTTATGGGCATCATCGGGCCCATCGACCATTGGATCGCCTTCATCCTTTTGGCCTTTATTGGCGGCAAGATGCTGTGGGAAGCCTTTACCGAAGACGAGGATGAGGACGAAGGCGACGGCGAGGATGCCGAGAAAATTGACCTGGTAGAATACCTGATTCTTGCCATCGCCACCTCGATTGACGCGCTCGCCGTGGGTATCTCGTTTGCCGCGCTCTCGGTCGATATCGTTCCTGCCGTGTCGCTCATTGGCATCACGACCTTTCTCTTCTCCGTTGCCGGCGTAGCGATCGGCCACACCTTTGGCGCGCGCTACGAAAAACCCGCCACCATCGTGGGTGGCGTCGTGCTCATCCTTATCGGGCTTAAGATCTTGCTTGAGCATCTGGGGATTTTGGTGCTGTAACGCCAAACACAATCGCTCAAAACTCAACGCCAGCACAAGGCCTCATGCAGAGTTTTGCATGAGGCCTTTTCATGCAGACTTTTGCATGTCATACTGACATGCAAAAGTCTGCACGTTAGGAGATCGCCGTGGATACCCTTCCCATCACCACATCGCGCCAAGCTGGCATCTACGTGCGCCAGTCACGCGAGTCGCAGGGAATCACCCGTGCGACCCTCGCTAAAAAGGCCGGTGTTTCGGAGCGCCTGCTCGCATCGCTCGAGCTAGGAGACGCCACCGGCATTCGACTCGACAAGCTATTGGCAATCTTCAATGCTCTCGGACTGGCGCTCGCCGCTCAAGGGGATATCGCCAAAACGAATAACGAGCAATCAGCCAACGCCCCGCATGCTGATTTGCAACCTTGTAGCACCCCCAGGTGCCATAACGCTCAACGTCTTCACCATCGCAACCGACGCGGCGCAGCCATTCCAGCTCTTCCAGATACCCCCTTTACGGCCGAGCTCTACGACGAGGTCTTCGCCGATTTCGCCATGTCCAATCTCGGAGTCTCGATTGCCGCAAACCCATCTGCCCAAACCAGGCCTAAAGGGAGGTAGCCAATGGCCACCACATCGCTTCGGACTATTATTTGCGGTGCACCCGCAGGAACGCTCATGCAAGATGAGAGCGGTCTGGTCAGTTTTGTCTACGATCAAGATTATGACGGGCCAGCCCTATCGACCAACATTCCCGTATCAAATCGCACATACGGCCAACAGGTCATGAATCCGTACTTGTTTGGTCTTCTACCCGACAGCGAGGATCAGCGAAAGGCGATTGCTGCCGAATTCGACGTTAGACCCAACAATGCCGTTGCGCTGCTCAGCCATATCGGACTCGACTGTCCGGGCGGAGTGCAGTTTTGCGCCGAAGAAGATATCGACGCCGTCTTGCATCGCACTGGCGAATACCGCCCTATAGACGACCACGAGATTGCCTTGCGCCTCAAGTCGATCAGGGATGACCGCGAGACATCGTGGATGGGCTTAGATGAAAGTTGGTCACTTGGAGGCAACCAGGGCAAGTTCGCACTCGCGCTCATAGACGGTCGCTGGTGCGAATGCCTAGGCTCCTCGCCCACGACGCATATTTTCAAAAATGGTGTTATCGGATTTAAACTCGAGGCTCTTAATGAGTTTGTCTGCATGAAAAGCGCCCAGCGCGCGGGTATCGCAACGGCGAACGTTGAGTATCGCTTATTTGAGGACGAACCCGCCCTCATTGTTGAGCGATATGACCGCGTGAAAGTCAAAGACGGAACAATCATGCGTCTACATCAAGAAGACCTCTGTCAGGCCCTTGGAGTGATGCCCGCTCAAAAGTACACAGCAGACGGCGGCCCGACCGCACGCGATATTCAAGAACTCCTCGTCAATACGAGTCATCATCAACTTAACCTGTATCTGTTTACGCAGATTCTTTTCTTTAACGCCATCATCGGCGCACCGGACGCGCATGCGAAGAACTATTCCCTGCTTCTTGGAAACGGCGACACAGCTATGATGGCCCGTATGTATGACGTTGCATCGGGGCTGGCATACGAACGCATGCGGCGAAAAGCGCGCCTTGCCATGAGCGTTGGCGGCGAAAACCGTGTGGGACGCATCGGTCCAGGCGCTATCCGCCGATACCACGGTATGGGCGACCCCGCGCTGGAGGCGGCGCTTACCGATGCCGGGCTATCCGAGAAGTTTTGCTTTGCGGCCATGATGGACCTCGCCTACGAGGTACCCATTTGCATGGAAGAGGTCATGGATGAATACGCCGACCTGCCCGGCATGGCGGACCTGCGAGAGCATATGCTCGGCCCCGTCCGCGAAAACTGCCAGCGAACCCTCGACCTCATCAGGGCGGATATGGGCTAGGTGGCCACAATTTCCCATTTCTTAAAAGAAGAGAGGGGCACCCGTCGCAAAAGCTCGGATGCCCCCTCTCATAATGTCATTTGCAATCCACCGGCACGTAGCCCGGACTGCTGCTAGCGCAACCTTTACGCAGCGAGGCGCTTGAGGACGTCGATGAGCAGCTCGTAGAAGCGCTCGGCAGAAGCGAGCTCCATGCTCTCGTCCGGGGTGTGGACATCGGAGAGCGTCGGGCCCACGGCGATGGCGTCCAGGCCGTGCAGGGCCTCGGCAAACAGGCCGCACTCAAGGCCGGCGTGAATGGACTCGATGCGCAGCTCGGAGCCAAAGAGCTCGCGATAGCTCTCGACGAAGACGTCGCGGACCGGCGAATGCTCGGCATAGCTCCAGCCGGGATACTCAAACTCAAACTTGGCGTCGAAGCCCAGGACATCGGCCAGTGTCTGCAGGCGGTCCTTGAACTCGTTCTGCAGCGAGGTGATCGAGGAGCGCGGGGACAGCATGATCTTGACCTCGTCGTCAGAAGTGGCAACCACACCGATGTTGGAGGAAACCTCGACGGAGCCGTCGGTGGCGACGTTGCGGCGAATCACGCCGTTAGGGGCAAGACGCAGGGCGCGGATGAGGGCAAGCGCGGACTTCTGGTCCATGGCCTCGACCTCGGCGTCGTCGGCAATCTCGACGGTGCAGGTAAAGCCGGGGTCGAAGACCTCGAGCTCGGCGGTGACGTCGGCGATGATGCCCCTTGCGATCTCGGCCGCTGCCTCGGCGGCAGCGTGGTCGGCGTAAACCAGCTCGGCCTTGCACTCACGGTTGATGGCGTTGTCCTTAGTGCCGCCGTTAAAGCTGACGATGGCGGGCTCGCCGGCGACCATCAGGCGGTCGATGATGCGGGCCATGATGAGGTTGCCGTTGCCGCGCTCCAGGTGGATGTCGGCGCCGGAGTGACCACCCAGCAGGCCGGAGATCTCGAGCGTAAGGGTGCTGCCAGTCTTGTGCTCGCGCACGATCGGGCAGGTGTAGGTAACGACGACACCGCCGGCGCAGCTGACGGTGGCCACGCCCTCCTCCTCGGAATCGAGGTTGATCATGGTGCGGGCGCTAATCTGGGACTTGTCGAGCGTCTCGGCGCCAACCAGGCCAGTCTCCTCGTCGGTGGTGAACACGCACTCGAGGGCCGGATGAGCAATCGAATCGTCGTTGAGCACGGTGAGCATCAGAGCGACGGCGATACCGTTGTCGGCGCCCAGCGTGGTGCCGTTAGCGGTGAGGACGCCGTCCTTGACGACCAGGTCGATACCGTCGGTCGCAAAGTCGTGCTCAACGGAACCCAACTTGTCGCAAACCATATCGATGTGGCCCTGCAGCATCACGGTCGGGGCATTCTCGGCGCCGGCAGATGCGGGCTTGCGAATGATGACGTTGTAGACCTCGTCCTGGTACACATCGAGACCGCGCTCCTTGGCAAACGCAACCAGGAAATCGCTGATGCCCTTCTCGTTGCCAGACCCACGGGGGATCGCGCTGACCTCCTCAAAGAAATGGAACAGCTGGGCGGGCTCGTAGCCGGTAATCTTGTAGTCCATGGTGCCTCCTTGGCGCAACTGGTTAGACAGTAAGACATGCGACTTGTATATTCCCAGACTTTGCGTGCATAAACCAGTCGAAAACGCCGAGCGCCCTCGCATCATCGGCTAACGGTGGACCGTATAGCGTAACGGTCACAACTTCCGCAGCTCTACAAATCGAGGCGCCCTTTCCGGAGCGCCTCGATTGCGCGTATCAAATTGTCGCCACGCCCTACAGCGCGCCGGAACCGGCTTGCATCATGCCGCCGGGGCCCGAGGTCACGCCGCCGCTCACGGGCGCGGCGTTGCCGGTGTGCGGTGCCGCCGGGGCGGTATCGCCACCGAGCGTGCCCGCCGGACGCGGTGCCGGGATCTCGCCCGTGCCGTGGCTAAAGACAAACTTGCCATCGGCCACGTCGCACAGGACGGTATCGCCCTCGCCCCACTCGCCGGCCAGAAGCTCCTCGGACAGCGGGTCCTCGATGAGCTTTTGGATGGCACGGCGCAGCGGACGCGCACCGTTGGTGAGGTCGGTGCCCTCGGCCACGATCTTGTCATAGGCCGCGTCGGTGAGCTTGATGTTCATGCCGTTGGCAATCAAACGCTGACGCAGGTCGTCCACCAGCAGGTGCGCGATCTTGGTGAGATTCTCGCCCGAGAGCTTCTGGAACACCACAATGTCATCGATACGGTTGAGCAGCTCGGGGCGGAACAGACGCTTGAGCTCACCCATCGCGCGACCACGGATCTCACTCGACGTGAGACCCTGCTCGCCGGTGGTGCCAAAGCCAACGCTCGCATCCTGCGCAATCTCGCGGGCGCCCACGTTGGACGTCATGATGATCACGGTGTTGCGGAAGTCGACCGTCTTGCCCTGGCTATCGGTCAGGCGGCCCTCCTCCAGCACCTGCAGCAAGATGTTGAAGATATCGGGGTGCGCCTTCTCGATCTCGTCGAACAGCACGACCGAGTACGGGTGACGACGAACGGCCTTGGTGAGCTGGCCGCCCTCGTCGTGACCGACGTAACCCGGAGGGCTACCGATGAGCTTGGAGACCTCGAACTCGCTACCGAACTCGGACATGTCGAAGCTGATGAGTGCATCCTTGCTGCCAAAGAGGTACTCGGCGAGCGTCTTGGCGAGCTCGGTCTTGCCCGTGCCGGTGGGACCCAGGAAGATAAAGCTGCCGCCGGGGCGACGCGGGTCCTTGAGCGGCGAACGGCTGCGGCGCACGGCCTTGGCAACTGCCTCGACAGCCTCATCCTGACCGATGATGCGCGTCTTGAGCACGCTTTCGGCTTGCAGCAGGCGACGGCTCTCGCTCTCGGTAAGCGAGGACACCGGCACGCCCGAAGTCACGGACACGATATCGGCGATCTGACTCACATCGATGGTGAGCGGGCTGGCGTCGAGCTCGGCGGTCCAGGCGGCCTTGGCCTCGGCGAGTTCAATCTCGGCGGCCTTCTGCTGCTCGGTGATCTCGGCGGCCTTGTTCATGTCGTCGCTCTCGGTGGCCTCCTGCGCGGCGGCCTTAAGCTCCTCCACGCGATGCTCGGCCTCACGCACCGGCTCGGGCGCGCGATTCGCGGCGATGCGAGCGCGGGCACCGGCCTCGTCGATGAGGTCGATGGCCTTATCGGGCAGGAAGCGATCCTGGATGTAGCGGTTGGAAAGGTTCGCGGCAGCCTCGATAGCGCCCTGCGTGTAGCGCACATGGTGGTGCTCCTCGTAGCGCGGCTTGAGCGCGGTCAGGATCTTGACCGTGTCCTCGACGCTCGGCTCCTCGACATCGATGGTCTGGAAACGACGCTCAAAGGCCGGGTCCTTGGTGAGGTACTTGCGGAATTCCTCGGCCGTGGTGGCACCGATAATCTGAAAGGCACCGCGCGCGAGCACGGGTTTGAGCATGGAGCTCGCGTCGATGGAGCCCTCGGCAGAGCCGGCACCGATGATGGTGTGCATCTCGTCAATAAACAGGATGACGTCGTCAGCTTCGGTGGCCTCCTGGATCACGTTCTTGAGGCGCTCCTCAAACTCACCGCGATACTTGGCACCCGCCACGAGGCCCGGCAGGTCGAGCGTCCAGATATTCTGGTTCATGAGGTTCTCGGGCACGTTGCCGGCTGCAATCTGCTGAGCCAGGCCCTCGACGATGGCCGTCTTGCCCACGCCGGGGTCGCCCAGAATGAGCGGGTTGTTCTTGGTGCGGCGCGAAAGAATTTCCATCATACGCTGGACTTCCTTTTCGCGACCAATTACAGGGTCGAGCTCGCCGTCGCGCGCCTTCTGCGTGAGGTTGGTCGCGAACTGCTTAAGCGTATCGGTGCCACTCCCCTTTTGCTGCGACGCGTCCGAGCCGCTAAAGAACGGCAGGCCCGCACCGGGACGACCAGCACCGGCGCCTGCGAGCGGTCGCTTCTTGTCCTGGTCCTTGGCGGTGAGTTTCTCGATAGCCTTTTTGATAGAGGCGGACGACACACCCAGGCGCATGAGGATGTCCATGGCCATGCCGTTGCCCTCTTCGACGATGCCGATCAGCAAGTGCTCGGTCGACACGTAGGTCTGGTTATTCTCACGCGCCACGCGGAATGAACGCTCCATAACGCTAATGACGAGCGGCGTAAAGGCGAGCTTAGCCGCCTCGGTCTCCTCACTGGGCTCGGGAACCGTGGTCTGGACCTCCTTGAGGGTGTCCATGATGTCGTCGTAGGAGATATCAAGCGAGCGCAGTGCCTCGGCGGCAATGCCCTCATCCTCCTTGGCAAGCGCGAGCAGCAGGTGTTCGGTGCCCACCTTATTTGAATGAAGATCGAGCGCCTCCTGCTTGGCCATGGACATGACCTTACGCGCGCGATCGGTAAAACGGTCTAACATGCTAGTTCCTCTTAGACGAGCTAGTTTTTTTCAAACGCAAAGCGCCGCCCCGCGGCAGCGCTTTGGTCTCTTTACCCATATGGAGTATATGTTAACCGTTGGGACCTTTCCCTGTCTCTTATACACATCTCCGAGCCCACGAGACAGGCAG
>ENA-OZKX01001195-OZKX01001195.1-human-gut-metagenome-genome-assembly--contig:-NODE-1195-length-11036-cov-8.145251_pt1 | contig 11036 bp, 10 predicted proteins | sample MGYA00244831_ERZ653774 | MGnify/ENA primary metagenome ERZ653774 (study PRJEB26926, sample SAMN06165314) | human gut metagenome | biome: ENVO:00009003; feature: ENVO:2100002; material: ENVO:00002003...
GGAGATGTGTATAAGAGACAGGTTGTTTACCGCTTGGGTATCGCCCCGACGCGTGCAGCTGCCCGCCAGCTCGTTTCGCACTGCCATATTTGTGTGAACGGCAACGTCGTGAACATTCCTTCGTACTCGCTGCGTGCGGGTGACGTCGTGTCGGTTCGCGAGAAGTCGAAGAGTCTGGAAGTGATTTCGGCATCTCTGGCCGGCGGTTCGAAGAGCCGCTACGCTTGGCTTGAGTGGGATAACGCCTCGATGAGCGGCAAGTTCCTGCAGAAGCCTGAGCGCGAGGAGATCCCTGAAAACATCAAGGAGCAGCTCATCGTCGAGTTGTACTCGAAGTAGTAATCAAACAAATTCAAATATATTATGGCAATATTAGCATTCCAGAAACCTGAAAAGGTTATTATGCTTGAATCCACTTCATCGTTCGGAAAGTTCGAGTTCCGGCCGCTGGAGCCCGGATTCGGTATGACTGTCGGTAACGCTTTGCGTCGTATTCTGCTCTCTTCGCTGGAGGGTTACGCAATCACGACTGTCAAGGTCGCCGGTGTCGATCACGAGTTTGCCGCTATCCCCGGTGTGATGGAGGATATGTTGAACATCATCCTCAATCTGAAGCAGGTTCGTTTTATCCGCACAGTCGATAATCAGGATGCCGAAAAAGTGTCCATTAACGTAGCGGGTGTTACGGAGCTGACTGCCGGATATATCTCGAATTATCTGTCGTTCTTCAAGGTGCTCAATCCGGACCTGGTGATCTGTCACCTGGCCCCGGACACCAAGATGCAGATGACGCTCACGATCGGCAAGGGTCGCGGCTACGTTCCCGCCGAGGAGAATGCGCCTGCCGAATGCGAGTTCGGTACGTTGCCGATCGACTCGATCTTCACGCCCATCAAGAACGTGAAGTATTCGATCGAGAACTACCGTGTCGAGCAGAAGACCGACTACGAGAAGTTGAATTTGGAAATTACTACCGACGGGTCGATTCACCCCAAGGAGGCTCTGAAGGAGGCCGCCAAGATCCTCATCCAGCACTTCATGCTCTTCTCGGACGAGAAGATTACCGTCAACATGGAGGAGCCCAACGGCGCCGAAGAGTTCGACGAGGACGTGCTGCACATGCGTCAGCTGCTGAAGACGAAGCTCTCGGATCAGGACCTCTCGGTCCGCGCCCTGAACTGCCTGAAGGCCGCCGACGTCGATACGGTGGGCGATCTGGTGAAGCTCAACCGCAACGACCTGCTGAAGTTCCGCAACTTCGGCAAGAAGTCGCTCACGGAGCTCGACGAGCTGCTGGCCTCGCTGAACCTGAAGTTCGGTATGGACGTATCAATCTACAAACTTGACAAAGATTAATTTATGAGACACAATAAGAATTTCAACCACCTCGGCCGTCAGGCGGGACACCGCAAGGCGATGCTTTCCAACATGGCCTCGTCGCTGATTCTGCACAAGCGCATCGAGACGACGCTCGCGAAAGCCAAGGCCGTTCGCATGTTCGTGGAGCCTCTGGTGACCAAGTCGAAGGAGGACACGACCCACTCGCGCCGCGTCGTATTCTCGTACCTCAAGCAGAAGGAGGCCGTGACGGAGCTCTTCCGCACGATCGCCCCGAAGATCGCCGAGCGTCCGGGCGGCTACACGCGCATCCTGAAGACGGGCTTCCGTCTGGGTGACGGTGCCGACATGTGCATCATCGAGTTCGTCGACTTCAACGAGCCCTACACGCTGGGTATCACGCCCGCTGCTACGGAGGCGAAGCCCAAGACGCGCCGTTCGCGCAAGAGCGCTGCGAAGAAGACCGACGCCGTCGAGGATGCCACCGTTGTCGAGGGCGAGAAGAAGGCCCCGAAGAACGTCGCTCCGAAGGCCGCAGCCGCCAAGAGCGCCGCTCCGAAGGTTGCCAAGAAGACCAACGTCGGCAAGAAGATGTAATTCGGCCCGGGACCGGGCCGGAGGCTCTCCAGGGTGGGGTTCTTCTCTTTGGAGGGGACTCTCAACGGCGGTGGAGCTCTTCTCTTCGGAGGGGGCTCATCAGGGGCAGTCTCATCAGGAAGAATCCCTTTTTCGGGGGCTTCTCTCCGGGCAGGTCCGGCGGCCGATCGGTTGGATGGTGCGGGTGATCCGCATCATCGTCGGAAAATCTCCGGATGGATGGTACGCGAGTACATCCGTCCGGGGATTTTTGTGTCGTCTGCTCCGATTTTTGGCTGAAGTCTGGCTGGAAGAAAGCCGGGTGCCGGGTGCCCGATCGTGTGTGAACCCCGCCATGAGCGGTTTGTTTTTGTTCTGACCGGGATTCGCCTATCCCCGGGATACTGTTTCAAAGAGTGTGTCTGGAGAAGGATAAATAAAAAAGTCTACAGATTTTTTAGATTTGTATAGGGAACCAACAAAAACTAAAAAAGGAGTAGACTTATGGTGTTGACAAAGGAACAACTTTCCGAATTAATATGCAAACATTCGGAGCGGGAAAATGGTCTTCAGGATCTGTTGGAGATCTTGTTGGAGAGTATGATGGTCTCGGAGCGCCGGGAATATCTCCGGGAAAACTCGGCATCAGGGAATAAATGCAACGGCTTTCGCCCGGGACATAGTTACGGTCATGGTCGTACACTGACGTTCCGGATACCACGAGATCGCTACGGGAATTTTCATCCCCGGATTCTGGCGATCCTTCGCCATCAGGAAGATGAATGCGAACGCCTTGCGGGAACGCTTTACACGAAAGGTCTTACGCAGGAACAGGTCGGCGAGGTATTCCAGGATATCTATGGCGAGCACTACAGCAAGGCGAGCATTTCGCGAATGCTGGACTACCTCCGAGAAGATGTCTCGCAATGGCTCACGCGCTCTTTGGAGACGTATTACCCGATCGTCTTCATCGATTGCGTACACATGAAGATCCACCGCAAGCGGAGCGTGGAGACCGAAGCTTTCTATGTAGTGCTTGCCGTGCGTGAAGACAAGCGGCGTGAAGTGCTTGGGATCTTCAACAAACCCACGGAGAGCGCCCTGGGCTGGGGCGAGATGCTCACAGAGCTGCAGGAACGAGGCGTTAGGAAGATCGGCCTGGTGTGTGCTGACGGGCTGAAGGGTCTGGAGGATGTCATCAGTGCGGTCTTTCCCGGAACCCCGCTGCAACGCTGTACGACGCATCTGAAACGCAATCTGCTGAGCTGCGTGCGCAACGGCGACAAGGGAGAGCTGGCCGAGGATCTGCGGCAGCTCTTCCGTACGGGGGATCGCAGCTATACAGTAGAGAGAGCTTGGGAACAATGGCAGGCGCTCTGTGAGAAATGGGATCAGGATTATCGCAGTTTTCGACGACGGGCGGAGGATCCGGCCTACAAAGCCTACTTCACCTATCTGAACTACGAAGCAAGGATTCAGTCGATGATCTACACGACGAACTGGATCGAACGTCTGCAGAAGGATTTTCGACGGGTTACACGCATGCGGGGAGCCATGCCCAACGAGGAGTCGGTTCTGCTGCTGATGGGCAAAACGGCCATGGATAAGAAGTCCTACCTGAGGCCGGTGCCGCGGATCGACCTGGATCGGGAATTATTCCCCGAGTGAAGACTATAACACAAAAATAAGAACAACACGCCGCGGCGTGTTGTTCTAAACCAAGAATCGCTATATTTGCATATCTGAAGAATCTGAAGGCGCCTGCACAGACACACTTTTTGAAACACTACCATCCCCGGTGGGCGGGTGGTTCCTGGATTGTGCCATTCCCGCGCGCTTCTGCCTTGCGGAAAAGAAAACGCCGGCCCGGAACTCTCCGGGCCGGCGTTGCGATGACGAATCTGTCGGGAGTCGGGTGGTGGTGCACTTTGCCAATTTGCGCGTTGCGGCCTGCCTGGCTGATCGGCGTGCGCCTGCCACCCCGCGGATGAAGGAACTATACGGTCATGATCTCCTTCTCCTTGCGGGCGACGGCTTCGTCGAGGGTCTTGGTGAACTTCTCGAGCAGTTTCTGTGCCTGGGTTTCGCCGTCCTTCGACTCGTCCTCGGGCATGCCCTCCTTCTGGGCCTTCTTGAAGGCTTCGACCGCATCGCGGCGGGCGTTGCGCAGGCTTACGCGGGCCGTTTCGGCCTCGGAGCGCACCTGCTTGACAAGCCCCTTGCGGCGCTCCTCCGTCAGGGGCGGAATCGTCAGCCGGATCGTCTCGCCGTTGTTCGACGGCGTCAGGCCGATGTTCGAGTCGAGAATCGCCTTCTCGATCGGCCGCAGCATGTTCTTGTCCCAGGGCTGGATCAGGATCGTCTTGGCATCGGGGACCGTGACGCTGGCGGCGCCGGATACGGGCACTTGCGACCCGAAATAGTCCACCATGACGCCGTTCAGCACGTTGGGCGAGGCTTTGCCGGCGCGGATGTTCAGCAGTTCCTCTTCGAGGTGGTCGACGGCCTTCTGCATGCGGGCGGAGGCGTCGTTGAGAATCGTTTTGGTGTCCATATTCGTTCTTGGTTATTTTTCGAGTGTCTTTTCGATGTTTGCTATCAGGGCGTCGAACTCCTCCGGCTCATAGCCGATCGTGGCCTGCACGACGTTGCCCTCCCGGTCGATCAGGAAGTTGCGCGGGATGAAGTTCGTGGCGTAGAGCCCGTAGACGCTCTGCGCGGAGTCGAGCCCCATCGGGAAGTCGTATCCCTTCTGGTTGCGGAAGGTCTCGACGGCGCTGCGCGCCTCGCCGCGCGAAACGGGCAGGAAGATGAAGTCGCGTCCGGCGAAGCGGTCGATCAGGTCGCTCTGCACGCGTGCGAGCTCTTCGCGGCAGGGCGGGCACCACGTGGCCCAGAAGTTCAGCAGCACGACCTTGCCCCGCAGGTCCGAAAGGGTGACGCGGCTGCCGTCGAACATCCCGACGGTGAAGTCCGGAGCCTTGTCGCCGGCCTGCACAAGCGTGGTGGCCTCCGCCTCCGCGGCGGCTTTCCGGGCGCTGCGGTTGCCGCACGAGGGCAGCAGCACCATGACGAGGATGATGAGCGCGATGAGCGCCAGCATGATCCACAACGAGGTATTGCTCTTCTTCTTGACTCTTCGGATCGGTTCCATGGCTTACAGTTTTACGAGGGTTCCGATGGGTTCGCCGGCCAGCACCCGGCCGAGGTTGCCTGCGGTGTCCATGTCGAAGACGATGATCTGCAGGCGGTTTTCGCGGCAGAGCGTGAAGGCCGTCAGGTCCATGACCTTCAACCGGCGGTCGAGCACCTCCTCGAAGGTGATCTCGTCGAACTTCACCGCCGCGGGGTCCTTCTCCGGATCGGCCGTGTAGACGCCGTCGACGCGCGTGCCCTTGAGCAGGACGTCGGCCTCGATCTCGATGCCGCGCAGCGCCGAGGCGGAGTCGGTCGTGAAGTAGGGGTTTGACGTGCCGCCGCCGATGATGACGACATAGCCCGCCTCGAGGTACTCGATGGCGCGCGCCTTCGAGTAGTATTCGCCGATGGGCTCCATGCGGATCGAGGTGAGGACCTTGGCGCGCACGCCGTTGTCCTCGAGCGCCGACTGGAGGGCCAGCGAGTTGATGATCGTGGCGAGCATGCCCATCTGGTCGCCCTTCACGCGGTCGAAGCCCTTCTTGGCGCCGGAGAGGCCGCGGAAGATGTTGCCGCCGCCGATGACGATGCCGATCTGCACGCCCGTCGCGGCGGCCGCCTTGATCTGCTCGGCGTAGGATTGGAGGACTTCGGGCGAAAGTCCGTATTTCTGTGTGCCCTGGAGCGATTCACCGCTCAATTTCAGGAGTATCCGTTTGTATTTCATGGTTGTGGGGGTTCTATCGTATTGCGAAGATAGAAAAATTTCCCGAAAAATTCATATTTTGTATTATCTTTGTCCTGCCATGACATCGGGCTATTACAAACTTCTGGACAAGGTCGACTCGCCGCGGGATCTGAAAAGACTCTCGCCGGAGGAGTTGCGCGCCTATTGCGACGAACTGCGGCACTACATCATCGAGCAGTGTTCGGTCAACCCCGGGCACCTGGCCTCGAGCCTCGGGGCCGTGGAGCTCGCCGCGGCGCTGCACTATGTCTTCAACACGCCCGATGACAAGATCGTCTGGGATGTCGGGCACCAGACCTATGCCCACAAGATCATCACCGGACGCCGCGAAGCGTTCTGCACGAAGCGGCAGCTGGGCGGCATCAGCGGCTTCCCGCGTATGGCCGAGAGCGAGTACGACGCCTTCGGCGGCGGCCACGCCTCGGTGTCGATCTCCGCGGCCTTCGGCATGGCCAAGGCGGCCGAGCTGCGGGGCGAGAAGCGGCAGGTCGTGGCCGTGATCGGCGACGGCTCGATGACCGGAGGCCTCGCGTTCGAGGGGCTCAACAACGCCGGGGCGAGCAAGCGCACGAACCTGCTGGTGATCCTCAACGACAACCACATGGCCATCGACCAGGCCACCGGCGCGCTGAAGAACTACCTGCTCAAGATCTCCACGTCGGTCCACTACAACCGCTTCAAGCAGCGGCTCTGGGGCATTCTGTCGCATACGCCGCGGCTGCTGCGGCTCTGCCAGAAGGCGAGCAACGCCGTCAAGCAGGGGCTGCTGAGCAACTCGAACTTCTTCGAGAGCCTCAACTTCCGCTACTTCGGTCCCGTCGACGGCCACAACCTCACGGAGCTGGTGCGCACGCTGCGCGAACTGCGCGACATCGAGGGCCCGAAGCTGCTGCACGTGCTGACGGTCAAGGGCAAGGGCTACCTGCCGGCCGAGCACGACCAGCCCGTCTGGCACGCTCCCGGGCGCTTCAATCCCGATACGGGCGAGCGCCTCGCGGCGAAGAGCGGCGCGGCGCGCTACCAGGATGTCTTCGGCGAGACACTTGTCGAGCTGGCGCAGGCCGACCCCCGCGTTGTGGGCGTCACGCCCGCCATGCCGTCGGGCTGTTCGATGAATCTGCTCATGCAGGCGATGCCCGAACGGAGCTTCGACGTGGGCATCGCCGAGGGGCATGCCGTGACCTTCTCGGCGGGGCTGGCCGCCGCGGGGATGGTCCCCTTCTGCAACATCTATTCGACCTTCATGCAGCGGGCCTACGACAACGTGATCCACGACGTGGCGATCCAGGACCTCCCGGTGGTGATGTGCCTCGACCGCGGCGGTCTGGTCGGCGAGGACGGCTTGACGCACCACGGGGTCTTCGACATGGTGGCCTTCGCCCCCGTGCCGGGGCTGATCTTCGGGGCTCCGATGAACGAGCGGGAGCTGCGCAACATGATGTATACGGCGCTGCACAGCGGCCATCCCTTCATGATCCGCTACCCGCGCGGGACGGGCGAAGGGGTCGCCTGGCGCGGCGAGCCCTTCGAGACGCTGCCCGTGGGCCGCGGTCGCAAACTGCGCGACGGCAGCGACGTGGCGCTCGTGACGATCGGCACGGTGGGCAACGATGCGGCCCGTGCGGCGGTGCGGGCCGCGGAGCGGGGTGTGAGCGTCGCCCACTACGACCTGCGCTTCGTCCGGCCGCTCGACGAGGAGCTGCTCCGCGAAGTTGGCAGCCGCTTCCGCCGCGTGGTGACCGTCGAGGACGGTGCGCTGCGGGGCGGTGTGGGCGAGGCCGTCACGGCCTTCTTCAATGCGGCAGGGTACGAGGTCGCCGTGCGGCGACTCGGTGTCGGCGACCGGTGGGTCGAACACGGCACCCCCGCACAGCTGCATGCCCTGTGCGGCTACGACGAGGAGGGGATTCTCGCGGCGCTGCTCGATCTGGCCGGCGTAAAATAGCGTGCCGGCGCGGTTTCGGCACGGATTCTGCTGAATCTCCGGACGAAACCAATCTTTCGGGAGATGAAAATCGTTTACATGCTGCTGGTCGTCGTGCTGGCCCTTGCGGTGGGTTACTGCCGTGCGGGCCGGGAGGTGAACCGCACCCCCGTGCGCACGTTCGATCTGAACCGTTATCTGGGTACATGGTACGAGATCGCACGCTTCGATTTCCGCTTTGAACGGGGACTCGACCACGTGCAGGCCACCTACGAGCGCCGGCCGGACGGCCTGATCCTGGTCCGCAACAGCGGCCGCGAGGTCCGCACGGGCAAGCGCCGCGTGGCCGAGGGCAAGGCGCGGCTGACGAAGGTGCCGGGACGGCTGCGGGTCTCGTTCTTCTGGATTTTCTATTCGCAGTACAACGTGCTGGAGCTCGGCGAGGAGTACGAGTGGGCACTGGTCGGCGGCCGTTCGGCGAAGTATCTGTGGATCCTGTCGCGCACGCCCGAACTGCCGCCGGAGACCTATCACCACATCGTGCAGCTGGCCCGCGCACGCGGTTACGACACCGACCGGCTGCTCGTGGTCGATCAGTCGGAGGAGTAACGCCGCGGCGCCCTTTTGCGCGCTCTTCTGTGGTGCCCTTCTGTGGTGTCCTTCTGCGACGCCCTTCTGTGACGGCTGTTCCCTGCCGGGACCCTTTCGTGTTCGTGCCGACTTTTTTGCCTCCTTTTTCCGGCCTGTCGTTTCGTGCCGCCTTTCGAGGGCGCTTTTTCACTCCGCCTTTTCGCGGCGCGTCCTTTCGTGTGATTTTTTGAGGTCTCCTGCCGAGGCCCTTTCGCTGCGTCTGTCCGGATGCTCCGGCGTCACATCGTGAAGAGGGGGCTGTTCGGCGTGCTGCGCGCCTCGTCGAAGCGGAATCCCTCCCAGGTGAAATCCCGGAGTGCTTCGGGGTCGGTGGCCCGTCCGCACAGCAGCTGCCGGGTCATCTCCCCGCGGCACATCTTCGTGTAGACGACCGCCGTGCGCAGGCGTCCGCCCTCGTCGAGCTGGAACCGGGGTTCGATGACGCGGACCTCGCGGCAGATGCGCTTCCAGTCGAAGAGCCGCTTCATCTCGCTGCTGGCCAGGTTGACGAGCACCCCGTCGTCCGCGCGGATGGCGTCGAGCAGCCCGTCGGTCAGCCGTGCGCGCCAGAAGTCGAAGGCGCTGCACTCCTCGCCCGGCAGGACGACGTCGCCCTCGAGGCGGTAGCTGCGGATGGCGTCCAGCGGACGCAGCAGCCCGTAGAGGAACGAGGTGATGTGGAGGTGCTGCTGGGCGTATTCAAAATCCTCCGGCGTGAAACGCTCCGGTGCGATGTGCCGGAAGACGACGCCCGTGTAGGCCGTGAGGGCCGCATGGGCCGGTGCGTCGTGGAAACGGAGGTAGCGGCGGCGGTTCTCGGCGGCCAGTCCCGCGTTCACACGCAGCAGGCGCCCGAGCTCGTCGGCCGGGAGCGCCGCCAGGTGCGAAGCCAGCCGGTCGGCCTCGGCCGCGAAGCGGGGCCGCGTGGTGCGGGGCGGCGTGACGGCGGGGGCCTCCGCCATGGTCTTGGCACAGGAGATGAGCAGCTGCATGGCGTCAGGCGACTGAACAGGGGATGCCGAGCGCCTCGACGCGGGCGGCGATGCGGAGCAGCTCCTCGCGCGGAACCTTCTCGAGGGTGGGGCAGGGGGTGTCGCGGTCGAGCGAGTAGACCATCACCTGCCACGGGCGGATTTCGTCGACGAGGCGCAGCCACGCCGCGACCTCCTCTTCGGTGGTGTTGTCGACCGGGGCACCGTCGCACGTGCCGCGCAGGAACATCGTCTGGAGGATCATCCGTCCCTCGAAGCGTTTCATCGCCTCGACCGTGGCGCGCACGCTGTAGGCGGCGCTCTGCGGGTTGTTGATGCGCCGCACGGTGGCGTCGAACGCCGAGTCGAGCTTCAGGATCGGATTGTCCACGCGCAGCAGCGCCTCGCGGACCTCCGCGCGGTGGATCTGCGTGGCGTTCGAGAGCACCGAGACCTTCGCCGTCGGGCAGAGGGCGTCGCGCAGTGCCAGCACGTCGCCGATGATCTCGCCGAAGGCGGGGTGGAGCGTCGGCTCGCCGTTCCCGGCGAAGGTGATGACGTCGGGCGGCGTGCCGGCGGCGACCATGCGCCGCAGCGTCTCGTCCAGCAGGCGTGCGACGTCCGCGCGGTCGTTGAAGCGGCGTGCACCCGGATGCTCGGCGTTCCAGCCGCACTCGCAGTAGATGCAGTCGAACGAGCAGAGCTTCGACTCGGTGGGCAGCAGGTTGACGCCCAGCGAGAGACCCAGCCGACGCGAATGGACCGGGCCGAAAATGATGTCGTGGTAGAGGGATGTCATACGGCAAATTTAAGAATTATCGCTACCTTTACAAAAACTTCGCCTATGAAACTGCGATTCGGACTGCTGCCGCGCGTCGTGGCGGCCATCGCCGCGGGCGTCGCCTTCGGCTTCCTGCTGCCCGACTGGGCCGTGCGTATCTTCACGACCTTCAACGCCCTGTTCGGTCAGCTGCTGGGCTTCGTTATCCCGCTGCTGATCCTCGGGCTCGTGGCGCCGGGCATTGCCGACCTGGGGCGCAGCGCCGGGCGGCTGCTGGCCCTCACGGCGGCCCTGGCCTACCTTTTCACGCTCGTCTCGGGATTCGGCACCTATGCCGTCGGGCGGGCGCTCTTCCCGCGGCTGCTGGCCGGCTCCCCGGCCGTGCTGCCCGAGGCGGACGCCGTCGATCTGGCCCCCTTCTTCACGGTCGACATGCCGCCCGTCATGGGGGTCATGTCGGCACTGATCCTCGCCTTCGTGCTGGGGCTCGGCATGGCCTATACGCGCAGCGAGCGCCTGAAGGGGGTGATGGACGACTTCAAGCTGATCGTCGACCGCACGATCGCCGGGGTCATCATCCCGCTGCTGCCGCTCTACATCTTCGGCATCTTCCTGCAGATGACCCGCTCGGGACAGGTGGCGGGCGTGCTGGGGGTCTTCGTGAAGCTCATCGTCGTGATCTTCGCACTGACGGTCGTGCTGCTGCTCCTGCAGTTCTCGGTGGCGGGCCTCGCCGCGCGCCGCAACCCCCTGAAGATGCTGCGCACGATGCTCGCGGCCTACGTCACGGCCCTCGGCACGCAGTCGTCGGCCGCGACGATCCCCGTGACGCTCGAACGGACCGTGCGCCTCGGCGTGCGGCCCGAGCTGGCGTCGTTCGTCGTGCCGCTCTGCGCGACGATCCACCTCTCGGGTTCGATGATGAAGATC
>ENA-OZKX01001198-OZKX01001198.1-human-gut-metagenome-genome-assembly--contig:-NODE-1198-length-11013-cov-7.334185_pt1 | contig 11013 bp, 8 predicted proteins | sample MGYA00244831_ERZ653774 | MGnify/ENA primary metagenome ERZ653774 (study PRJEB26926, sample SAMN06165314) | human gut metagenome | biome: ENVO:00009003; feature: ENVO:2100002; material: ENVO:00002003...
CGGCATACGAGATGTCTGCCTGGCTCGTGGGCTCGGAGATGTGTATAAGAGACAGACCTTACACAGCACAGCAAAACAAGCGGTAAGACACTTGAGTATTTTGATCCGACAACAAACGAGAAGTACATTCCGTATGTTATTGAGCCGTCACTCGGTGTTGAGCGTCTTTTCCTTGCTCTTGTTGTTGAGGCTTATGATGAAGAAGTTATTGACGAAAAGGATACACGAGTTGTGTTAAGACTTCATCCGACACTTGCTCCGTACAAAGCTTGCGTTCTTCCGCTTTCAAAGAAGCTCAACGAGCAGGCCGGCAAGGTTTATGAACAGCTTTCAGCCGACTTTATGACTGATTATGACGATGCCGGTTCAATCGGCAAGCGTTACAGAAGACAGGACGAAATCGGTACTCCGTTCTGTATCACATATGACTTTGAGTCTGTTGACGATGGTTGTGTAACAGTTCGTGACCGTGACACAATGCAGCAGGAAAGAGTTGCAATTGACAAGCTCAACGATTATATCGCTGAAAAGATTAAGTTCTGATTATAATATGATATCAAAAGGACATTCCAAATGGAATGTCCTTTTTTTGCGTAGGTGCGGCTCGCCGTATAAAAACAGCGGATAACCTCAAATTTCGGGTTATCCGCTGTGAGTTTTATTCAATATAATAATCTGAATTCAATCAAATTACTTTGAGAGGTTTGTGAGAACCTTTTTGATTCTCTCAACAGCCTCAATCGTGTTTTCTCTGTCACCGAATGATGTAAGACGGAAGTAGCCGGCACCGTTTTCGCCAAAGCCCTCACCCGGAGTACCTACAACATTTGCCTCGTTAAGGAGGAGGTCAAAGAATTCCCAACTGCCCATATTGTTCGGACACTTGAGCCAGATGTAAGGTGAGTTCTTACCGCCTGTGTAGTAGATGCCGAGTTCATCAAGAGCAGATGCGATAATTCTTGCATTTTCCTGATAGTAAGAAATGTTCTCCTTGATCTGCTTCTGACCTTCTTCGCTGAATACAGCGGCAGCAGCACACTGAACAGGCCATGAAACACCGTTGAACTTTGTTGCCTGACGGCGGTACCATGTTGCATAGATATTGTGACCGTCACGCTCAAGCTCCTTAGGAATTACTGTGTAACCGCATCTTGTGCCTGTGAAGCCTGCTGTCTTTGAAAGTGAGCACATTTCAATTGCACACTTTCTTGCACCTTCGATTGCAAAAATTGAACGAGGGAGATCCTCTGTGATGAATGCCTCATACGCTGAATCGTAGAGGATTATTGCATTGTTTTTGAGAGCATAGTCAACCCAAGCCTTGAGCTGTTCGGCATTGTATGCAGAGCCTGTCGGGTTGTTAGGTGAGCAAAGGTAGATGATGTCTGCCTTTACATTTTCATCAGGGAGAGCGGCAAAGCCGTTTGCCTCATTTGATGTAGCATAAACAATTTCTCTGCCTGCCATAATGTTTGAGTCAACATATACAGGGTAAACAGGATCGGTTACAAGAACAACATTATCCTTTGAGAAGATGTCACCTATGTTACCGCAGTCCGACTTTGCACCGTCTGATACAAAGATTTCGTCAGCACCTACTGCAACACCAAAGCTCTTGTAATAATCTGAAATAGCCTGTCTGAGGAACTCGTAGCCCTCATAATCGGGATAGCCCTTGAAGGTTTCCTTGTGAGCAAGATCCTCTGCGCCCTTTTTCATTGCCTCAACAACAACAGGAGCAAGCGGAAGGGTTACATCACCGATACCAAGCTTGATGACCTTTTTATCGGGATGAGCCGCAATATATGCATTTGTCTTTTTTGCAACATCTGCAAAAAGATAGTTAGGAACGAGATTGTCAAAATTTCTGTTAATCTTCATTAAAATCAGTCCTTTAAATCTGAAAGTTAAGTGGAAAAATCAATTACTTTTCAAGTGATGCTTTAATAAATTCTCTGAAAAGCGGATGAGCACGGTTCGGGCGTGACTTGAATTCGGGATGATACTGAACAGCAACGAAGAAACGGTTGTCGGGAACTTCAACAGCCTCAACAAGAAGTCCGTTAGGTGAAGTACCTGTAATCTTCATGCCTGCATTTTCAATTTCCTCTCTGAAATCGTTATTGAACTCATAACGATGACGGTGACGCTCTGAAATTTCATGCTGACCGTAAGCCTTAGCCATAAGCGAATCGGGCTTGATAACACACGGATATGCACCAAGACGCATTGTGCCGCCCATATCCTCAATGCCTTCCTGTTCAGGCATAAGGTCAATAACATTATGCTTGCCCTCGGGTGTAAACTCACCGCTGTTGGCATCAGCATAGCCGAGAACATCTCTTGCGTATTCGATTACTGCAGTCTGCATACCGAGGCAGATTCCGAGATACGGAATATCATGCTCACGGGCATATTTTGCAGCCATAATCTTACCTTCGATACCTCTGTTACCGAAGCCGCCCGGAACGAGGATACCGTCAACATCACCGAGAAGCTCGTCAACCTTGTACTTTGTGAGAAGTTCGCAGTCAACCCACTTGATTTCAACTTCAGCGGAATTTTCATAGCCACCGTGACGAAGTGCCTCTGCAACAGAAAGATATGCGTCATGGAGAGCAACATACTTACCGCAAAGAGCAATCGTGCATTTCTTTGTGCGGTTGTTGATACGGCTAAGCATTTCTTCCCACTCGGAAAGGTCAGGCTTTTTGTCCGTTACAATATTGAGCTCACGACATACAACATTTGAGAAATTGCTCTTTTCAAGCATAAGAGGTGCCTGATAAAGCGTTGGGAGAGTAATATTTTCGATTACACAATCCGGCTTTACATTGCAGAAAAGTGCAATCTTGTTGAAAATGCTCTCCTCAAGAGGTTCGTCACAACGAAGAACGATGATATCGGGATTGATACCGAGTGAACGAAGCTCTTTTACAGAATGCTGTGTCGGCTTCGATTTGTGTTCCTCACTGCCCTTGATATAGGGAACGAGAGTTACATGAATAAAGATGCTGTTCTCTCTGCCGACTTCAAGAGATACCTGACGGATAGCCTCAAGGAACGGCTGGCTTTCGATATCGCCCACCGTACCGCCGATTTCCGTAATTACAACATCGGCATTGGTCTTTTCACCTACATTGTAGATAAAAGACTTAATTTCATTTGTGATGTGAGGAATTACCTGAACTGTCTTACCGAGGTAGTCGCCGTGGCGCTCCTTTTCAAGAACATTTGAGTAGACCTTACCTGTTGTGAGGTTTGAATACTTGTTAAGGTCCTCATCAATAAAACGCTCATAATGACCGAGGTCGAGGTCGGTTTCTGCACCGTCCTCCGTTACATATACCTCGCCGTGCTGATACGGGCTCATTGTACCCGGATCGACATTGATATACGGGTCAAGCTTTTGAGCAACAATCTTGAGCCCTCTTGCCTTTAAAAGTCTGCCGAGAGATGCGGCCGTGATACCCTTGCCAAGACCGGATACGACACCGCCTGTTACAAATATATATTTTTTATTCTTCTTATGTTCGGTTATCTCCACGATTACACCTCAACTTCGCCTTCAAATACTTTTTCCGCATTACCTGTCATATATACCGTTTCATCAGTATAGTTGATAATAAGATCGCCGCCCTTGAGCTTAATCTTGATGTCTTCGCCCTTTTTGCAGAAACCGTTTTCACAAGCGGCAACCGCAACGGCACAAGCGCCTGTACCGCAAGCCCATGTTTCGCCTGAGCCACGCTCCCACACTCTCATCTTGATTGTATGGTCATCGAGAACTGTTACAAATTCTGTATTCACTCTTTCAGGGAAGAGCTTATCGTTTTCAAACTCCGGTCCTACGGTTTCAATATCAAGATTATCAATATCGTCCATGAATACCACGCAATGTGGGTTGCCCATTGATACGCAGGTGATGTTATAGTTCTTGCCTGCAATTTCAACAGGTCTGTCAACAACCTTGTCACCGTCAAGAAGAACAGGAATTTCCTTCGGTTCAAGAATAGCCTTGCCCATATCAACTCTGAGACGGTTAACCTTTCCGCCTGAAGTATAAGCCTTGAGTTTCTTGATACCGCTGAGTGTTTCAATTGTAATTTCGTCTTTTTCGTTGATATCGACCATACCGTGGTCATAGAGGAACTTACCTACGCAACGGATACCGTTACCGCACATCTTACCCTCTGAACCGTCAAGGTTGTACATTTTCATCTTTGCATCTGCAACCTTTGAAGGGCAAACAAGAATAATACCATCGCCGCCGATACCGAAATGTCTGTCAGAAAGTCTTACGGCAAGCGCCTCGGGGTTGCTGATTTCCTGATCAAAAGTGCTGCAATAGATATAGTCATTGCCTATACCCTGCATCTTAGTGAATTTTAACATAAGCTTTTCCTCTCTCATGTGGTTAATGTCGATAAGCTCCGTGCTGTGCTGTGAATAGTGGCTCTTGAGGCAATCTGCAAGTGCGTTTGCCGTATCAAGAGATGTAAGACACGGAATATTTCTTTCAACAGTCTTACGACGAATTTTAACAGAATCTCTTGAAGGAATCCTGCCCTTTGCAGATGTTGAAATAACATACTGAATCTTACCCGATTCAATGAGTGTAAGAGTATTGTTTGTCTTGGACTCGTGAATTTTCTTTACGCTTACGGCATCGATACCATACTTCTTGAGTACATCCGCTGTACCCTCTGTTGCATAGATTCTGAATCCGAGGTCGTAGTATTTCTTTGCGATTTCACCGATTTCAGCCTTATCCGAATTACGGACTGTGATGAACACACCGCCCTTTTTCTTCATCTTGTAGCCTGCACCGATGAGTCCCTTATAGAGAGCCTCCTCAAGTGTGCCTGCAACACCGAGAACTTCACCTGTTGACTTCATCTCGGGGCCGAGGTGGTTATCAACATTGATAAGCTTTTCAAAGCTGAATACGGGAACCTTAACCGCAATGTAAGGACTCTTTCTGTAAAGACCTGTGCCGTAGCCCATATCTTTGAGCTTTTCACCGAGCATTGCTCTTGTTGCAAGGTCAACCATAGGAACGCCTGTTACCTTACTGATGTAAGGGATTGTTCTTGAAGAACGGGGATTTACCTCAATAACATAAAGTTCGTCTTTATAGATAAGGTACTGAATGTTTACAAGTCCCTTTGTACGGAGTTCGATTGCAAGGTTCTTTGAGCTTTCAATAATAATCTGAGTCATTCTGTCTGAGAGATTCCATGCCGGATAAACCGCAATTGAGTCGCCCGAATGAACACCGGCACGCTCGATATGCTCCATAATGCCCGGAATAAGAATATCTTCACCGTCACAAATGGCGTCAACTTCAAGCTCTGTACCCTGAAGGTACTTATCAATAAGAATCGGATTTTCGATATTCTGTGCAAGAATGATTGCCATATACTCTTTGACATCATCTTCGTTGAATGCAATAATCATATTCTGACCGCCGAGAACATATGACGGACGGAGAAGAACAGGATAACCGATTTTGTCTGCAACATCGAGAGCCTCGTCTGTTGTCATAACCGTTACGCCACGGGGACGCTTGATGTGATACTTTTCAAGAAGCTCGTCAAAACGCTCTCTGTCCTCTGCCATATCAATGGCATCGTATGATGTGCCGAGAATATTTACACCGTTGTCGCTGAGGAACTTTGTAAGTTTAATGGCGGTCTGTCCGCCGAATGCAACAACTACACCGAACGGATTCTCTGTCTTTATTATGCCCATAACATCTTCGGTTGTGAGCGGTTCAAAATAAAGTCTGTCGGCTGTGTCAAAGTCTGTTGATACTGTTTCAGGGTTGTTGTTTACGATAACAACATCGTAGCCTGCCTTTTTAAGCGCCCATACGCAGTGAACAGACGCATAGTCAAATTCGATACCCTGACCGATTCTGATAGGACCCGAACCGAATACGATAACTGTTTTCTTATCGCTCTTCTGCTCTCTGATGAATTCCTCAGCTTCATTTTCCTTATCAAATGTTGAATAGAAGTAAGGAGTTTCAGCCTCAAATTCTGCGGCGCAGGTATCAACCATTTTATAAACAGGAATAAGCGGATTTTCAACCTTCCTGCCTGTGATTTTTTCAATTGTTCTGTCAAGGAATCCATTGTTCTTGGCACGAACATAGAGATCCTCCGTAAGCTCGCCGTTTTTGAGTTCGTTTTCAACGGCAATAAGATTTTTGAGCTTTTCAAGGAACCACTCGTCAATGAGAGTGATGTTGTGAATCTGTTCTACTGTAATGCCTCTCTTGAGAGCCTCATATACGCAGAAGATTCTTCTGTCATCGCAAACGCTGAGTCTGTCATAAACCGATGCGTTTGAAAGCTCTGCAAATTCCTTGTCGTTGAGAGTATCATGAGAAATCTCGGCACCTCTTACAGCTTTCATAATAGCCTGCTCAAATGTCGGAGCAATAGCCATAACCTCGCCTGTTGCCTTCATCTGAGTACCGAGTGTTCTCTTTGCATATACAAATTTATCGAAAGGCCATTTCGGGAATTTTACAACAACATAGTCAAGTGCCGGCTCAAAGCAAGCGTATGTTGTACCTGTAACGGCATTCTTGATTTCATTAAGTGTGTAACCGATAGCAATTTTAGCGGCAACCTTTGCAATAGGATAACCTGTTGCCTTTGACGCAAGTGCCGATGAACGGGATACACGGGGATTAACCTCGATAACCGCATATTCAAATGTTTCGGGGTTGAGTGCGAACTGGCAGTTACAACCGCCCTCTACCTTAAGTGCAGAGATAATGTTGAGAGCCGCACTTCTGAGCATCTGATATTCCTTGTCGGCAAGTGTTACCGTAGGAGCGATAACGATTGAGTCGCCTGTGTGAACGCCTACAGGATCGAAGTTTTCCATTGAGCAGACAGTAATAACATTTCCGTCGCTGTCACGCATAACCTCAAACTCGATTTCCTTCCAACCTGAGATACATTTTTCAACAAGCACCTGTGTGATAGGAGAAAGTTCAAGACCGTTTGATGTGATTTCACGAAGTTCTTCCTCGTTATCGACAATACCGCCGCCTGTACCGCCAAGTGTGAATGCAGGACGGATAATTACAGGATAACCGATTTCATCGGCAAACTTAACAGCTGATTCAACATCTGTAACAACAAGTGACGGAATAACAGGCTGACCTATTTCAATCATTGTGTCCTTAAAAAGCTGTCTGTCCTCTGCCTTGTCGATTGTTTCGGGGTTTGCACCGAGAAGCTGAACATTGTATTTATCAAGGAAGCCCTCTTTTGCAAGCTGCATTGAAAGGGTAAGACCCGTCTGACCGCCGAGGGTTGAAAGAAGGCTGTCAGGGCGTTCCTTTTTGATGATTCTCTTAACTGTTTCAAGCGTCAACGGCTCAATGTAGATTTTATCAGCCATTGCGCTATCAGTCATAATTGTAGCAGGGTTTGAGTTTACGAGAATAACCTCAAGTCCTTCTTCTTTAAGCGCACGGCAAGCCTGTGTGCCTGCATAGTCAAATTCGGCAGCCTGACCGATTACGATAGGGCCCGAACCGATTACCATAACTCGTTTGATATTCTTTTTGAGTGGCATATAATCATTCCTCGTTCAAGTAATTATTGTATCTGTTCTTATGCTGAATAGTAATCCGAATTTCGGACTCTTATTTTCTGTTGTTCTTCATCAATTCAATAAAACGGTCAAACAAAAATGCTGTATCATGAGGACCGCCGCAAGCTTCCGGATGGAACTGAACCGAGAAAGCAGGCATATTTGTGTAGTTTACGCCCTCACAGGTGTTATCATTACCGTTTACAAAGCTTACTTTGCCGTTTTCGGGCATACTGTCGCTTACAACAGCGTAGCCGTGGTTCTGTGATGTAATGTAAACTCTGCCTGTTTCAACCTCTTTTGCAGGCTGGTTTGCACCTCTGTGACCGTACTTGAGCTTTTCTGTTTTTGCACCCTGTGAAAGCGCAAGGAGCTGGTGACCGAGACAGATACCGAAGGTCGGAATCCCGAAGTCACAAAGCTTTTTAAGCTCCGCAATAATCTCTGTGTTGTCCGAAGGATCTCCCGGTCCGTTTGAAAGCATTACGCCGTCGGGATTCATAGCCTTAATTTCATCCGCTGTTGTGTGGGCGGGAACGACTGTAAGGTTACAACCTCTCTTAACAAGCTCTCTGCCGATGTTATGCTTTGCGCCAAAATCCATAAGCACAACATTGAGGTCGCCGTTTTCAGCGTCAAAATGCTCTTTTTCTTTTATAGTAGTGCTTTCAACAGCCTCTGTAATAACATAGTTCTTAATCTCGTCAAGTTCTTCCTTTGTTACATCGGGAGAATAGGAGATTTTGCAGTTCAGAACACCGTATTCACGCACAATTCTTGTGAGCGCACGGGTGTCAATTCCGTAAATGCCGGGAATTCCCGACTCTTTTAAAAAGGTGTCAAGATCACCCTCACAACGGAAGTTTGAAGGAACTTGGCACCATTCTCGTACAATATAACCTTTCAGCGACGGAGAGTCACTCTCAAAATCGGCAGGAATAACACCATAGTTGCCGATTAAAGGGAATGTCTGAATAACCACCTGACCGTAATAGCTGGGGTCGGTGAGTGTTTCAAGATAACCTGTCATTGCTGTAGTAAAAACAAGTTCTCCCGTAGTTTCTTTTTCGGCACCAAACGCCTTGCCCTCAAAAACTGTTCCGTTTTCAAGGATTAAGTATGCCGCACGGCTCATAAAAACACATTCCTTTCAATAAACTAAAAAAATCGCAGTCAGTTCTCATATGTTCTGATAACCTGCTTTGCAACCTCAAGCTTGCTTGTTCTGAGATCCATAGCCTGTTTTTCAAGATAGCGATGCGCCTGATCTTCGGACATATTAAGGCAGGTAATAAGCAGGAACTTTGCTCTGTTTATTATCTTCATATCCGCAACCATATGCTTGAGCTTTTCATTTTCCTCAATCACACGGAACATACGCATCTTAAAACATTCCGTAAACTGCAAAAAGTGGTGAAACAGGTGCTTGTTTACGGGCTTTGCAATAACAAGAACACCGTGCTCCGTAAGTGCGTCATTCACATAATCCGCATTTCTCTGCGGAACGATAATCACAACACTTGAACGGGTTGTTCCGGCAAAGTACTTTGAAAGCTCAATGCCGTTTTCCTTTTCAAGCGGTGCATTGACGCAGATGAGGTCAAAAACCTCACCATTTGCAAGCTCCTTAGCCTCCTGTGAGGTTTGGCAGACGGAAATCTCCGTATAGCCTTCGCTTCCGAGCAATTGTGACAAAGAAACGGCACTCTGTTCAGAGTGTGAAATCAACAAAGCATTTTTCAAGAACCTCACCACCGCATATTGTTTCATTCATCTTATTATTTTACAAGATTAACCCCTATTGTTATTTACTTAAAGGAATTATGACAATATTTTTTACAATTTTGTAAAAACATTTTCATTGCAAATTTGTTTTACACTTTTCAACATTTTTCGGGCAATTTTCCATTTGAACATTACTCAAACATATTACCGTATTTTTGTTTTTGATTATAGATTAAATTTTTCACTCTTACCACAACTTCATCGGGATAATATCCGCTGATTTTTTCAAAAGATTTTTCTATATCGGAACTCATAAACGAAAATTTTACCTGTTCACCATACAGTTCCTGAGCAGCATCAAGCTGTACATCGAAATCTACATCAAAAGGTTTTGCGTGAATTTTTGGGATTAAGTTGTAAATATCCTCTCCGAGAGGGTAATCCTCGGTTGTGTCGGCAAGCAGCGAAAGTCCGAAATCAAAATACGGACAAAATCTGTATTCGCCCGTATCATCATTCAGTATAAACGCAATATTATTGGTATGCCTGTCCTCATTCAGAAAAAATGCGTCAAGCTCAAGCATTGCTGTTATATATTTTCCGACATTTTTCAAACCTGTTTTATTCTCGATAAAATCAACGGTGCGGGAAATTTTATCCTTCACATCATCGTACTTCAAAAGATTTTTCGCCATTGATGACGCAAGCCATTGCTTTGACAAATGCTCAAGCGTGACAATGCTTTCATTTTTTTGGCGAAAGTTTTTTGAATAACAACCGTTAAGCTTTCGACCTGCAAATTCTATTTTTATCGGAAAATATTCCGCAAAATCGGTTATATTCGATTTCTTCAACAATTCAGATACAATAACCTCACACAAGCCCTCATATCCCATATGGTCTGCTTTGTACCAGAAATCATTTACAAGCCACTTTTGCTGATTGCCTTTTGAAGAAGCAGATTTTGTATCTATAAGTGAGTAATTGTCAAGGTTGATTTCCTTAATCAAAAAGCGTACAGCTCCTTTCTTGTAAACCTTATATATTGGTTATCCTCAGCCGTTCTTCCGTCTGTTTTTTCAAGTATCTGCAAAGTATCGTAGCCGTCCGCTCCGATTTTTTTCAAAATAGTTTTTCGGAATGCCCTTGATTTTGGAAAACATCTTTCTTCAAGAAACTGTTTAAAATCGTTCCAATCCGGATTTTCATTTATACCGAAAGCTCTTTTCATTATATCATTGGTACGATTCACGATTTTTATTTTCTTATCGGCAAAGTTGACATATATTTCCGTACACACCTTCTGACGGAACATAAAATCAAGCCGCATAACATAATTGCCGTTCAAGGGCTTGTTAAGATATTTTGAAATTGTCTGACGGCTTACATTAAAAGTTTGTGCTATTTCAGCAGTAGTTTTACCGTTTTTCTGCATTTCAATTGCATTTTTAACATCCGTTTCGGTCAACTTATTTTTTCTTCCGCCTTTAAGCCTGCCTGCAATATCCTTTAACTCGGTTTCGTTATCTGTTCCGAACAAATCTATACAAAGCTTTCTGTAATCAGTCATACGCTCCACCACCTTAATAGTGTCAAATATAATTCTTTACACTATCATTATATCTGTCTCTTATACACATCTCCGAGCCCACGAGACAGGCAGAAATC
>ENA-OZKX01001199-OZKX01001199.1-human-gut-metagenome-genome-assembly--contig:-NODE-1199-length-11008-cov-10.541861_pt1 | contig 11008 bp, 10 predicted proteins | sample MGYA00244831_ERZ653774 | MGnify/ENA primary metagenome ERZ653774 (study PRJEB26926, sample SAMN06165314) | human gut metagenome | biome: ENVO:00009003; feature: ENVO:2100002; material: ENVO:00002003...
CTACACTCGACTAGTCGTCGGCAGCGTCAGATGTGTATAAGAGACAGGGATAATACCCCCAATAGGGATAATAGCCTCCCCAGTAAGGATACCCCCAATAGGGGTTGTAGCTGTAATAAGGCCAGCCAAAACCGGGGTATGCCCAGGGATAGGGATTGTAACCCCAACTGAAATACCAGTCATTGTAAAGACCTGCGCTCCATCCGAAGCTCACTATGCTGGGAGAACCCCATGTGCCGAACATCGAAGTAATGTATTTGGGTTCGACCCACACTTCGTCGCCCATGACGATGATGTTGTAAACGGCCGGGTCGTAGGCCGAAACGAATTGGTAGGTGCCGTTGTAACGAAGGTTGAAATAGCTCGTCGGCATCTGATAGGTCGGGGAGCTGAATCCCCGCAAACGACGGGCATAGGCGCTTTCGTACGTGTCGGCCAGCACGCCCTGGTAGGAGTCGTCCGATGCGTAGTATGCGGCTTCCGCCTGCCGGGCCTCTATTTCGGCGCGATGGGCTTCCGCTTCGGCCTTGCGAGCTTCGGCTATCGCCTGTTTTTCCTGGGCGATGCGGGTGACATCGTGTTCCGCGTACATGTCGTCGATGTTGTAGGTGCCGGATTGGTAGAGTGCCGGCGAACAGCTTGCCGCGAAGAGCGACACGAGCAGAGCACCTATTTTGAAATTTCGGTTTTTCATCGTGTTTCGGAGTTACTGTGTGGTTATATTTTCAACGAAAATCGTACCGGTTTTATTGCCGGCGGGTCAATACCTCACAAAAATAGCAATAAAATCGGGAAATACGTTGGGAGGGTGAAAATAGAAATTCGAATCTTTTTTTGTCCCGAAAATGCTTTTTTTGCGAAAAATAGCTATATTTGCACTCCGAATTACCGGCCGAAGGGTTGGTGATGGACCGGGAGAGATGCCGGAGTGGTCGATCGGGCCGCACTCGAAATGCGGTGTACGGGCAACTGTACCGGGGGTTCGAATCCCTCTCTCTCCGCAACAAACGCTGAAAATCAGCAGATTGCAAAACAAACACCCAGTTTTGCACCCAAGAATGTAAAGTCGGGTGTTTTTGTTTTATTTAAGATAATACAACCACTACATAATAAAAGAGTAGCGATATTAAAAGAATCCGATGAGAAAAGACTAATATTTATCTATCCATTCAGTTTGATTTTTCAGGACTTTACATCGTCCTGAAAGTATTTGTTATTGTATTCCAACGTCAGGAGTGGATTATAATACAAGTTTTTTGTGTGGATAGAATTTCGTTTTGCTTAATGTACGAAAGTACTTATCTATAAACGCATGAAATATTAGCACAATGAATCATTGGAAATCAACTTTGGCCGTGATAGGAATAGGCCAACTCATATCTATTTTAACAAGTACGATTGTTGGCTTCTCCATTATTTTTTGGATTAGCAACGAATTTAAATCCCCGACAGCTTTATCTCTGGCTATTTTAGCTGGATTTTTACCACAATTTGTATTAGGCTTGTTTGCCGGGGTCTATGTTGACAGATGGAATCGAAAGAAAACGATGTTTTATTCGGACTTGTTCATCGCGTTCTGTACCCTATGTCTTTTTATTGTGATAACCAAGGGTTATAAAGACCTTTCTTTTTTTTATCTATTGACTGCTTGTCGTTCAATAGGCAGTACGTTTCATGCACCTGCTTTACAGGCAAGCATCCCTCTACTGGTTCCCAAGCACCATCTTGTCAGGGTATCAGGTTTGTACCATTCCATTCAATCCTTCAGTGAGGTGATAGCTCCCGTTGTAGGGGCAAGCCTCGTTGTTTGGCTTCCCATACAGTATATTCTGCTCATAGATGTGATCGGAGCTGTTGCTGCTTGTCTGACCTTACTTTGTGTCCAGATTCCTTCTCTTCAAAAAACGAAAGTTCTTCCAGATTTCAAAAAAGAACTGACGGAATGTTGGCATACCTTGCGGCGTACAATGGGCATTTTGCCTTTATTCGTATGCTTTACGCTGGTGACTTTTGTCCTTATGCCTGTTTTTACGTTATTTCCTTTTATGACGCTTCTGCATTTCAACGGAAACATTTTGCAAATGGGAGTTGTGGAAATGGGTTGGGGCTCAGGGGCATTGTTGGGCGGTTTAGTACTTGCCTGTAAGGCTTTGAAAAGCAAGCAAACATTAGTGATGCATACGGCTTATGTGATATTGGGATTGTATCTGATTAGCGCCAGTTATTTACCATCAAGCGCATTTATAGGTTTTGTTTGCCTAACATTTACAGGAGGCATAGCCTATTCCATTTACCATGCGCTTTTCATCGCTATTATTCAGCAGAACTTGGCTTCGGACATGCTTGGACGGACTTTTTCTCTCATCTTTAGTTTGAGTACCTTTCCATCAATGCTGGGTATCGTAGCTTCAGGATATTGGGTGGAAGCATGGGGTATCACATCCGTCTTTATGATCAGCGGATGGGTTATCTTTCTGATTGGAGTGGGTGCAAATTTTATTTCTTCAATCAAGCAGTTGGATAATTACGCATAGTATTATTTATTAAAGAATTATTATATGACAAAGAAAGAACACACTACGATTACAGAGTTATTTCAAGTTTTGGACTTGTTGGAAAGCCTGGACATGCAGTTTTGGTTGGATGGAGGCTGGGGAGTGGATGTCTTGTACGGACAGCAAACCCGCTTGCATAGAGATATTGACATTGATTTTGATGCCAATTATACAGACCAACTCCTTGATCTTTTGCAGGAGAGAGGATATCAAATTGAAACAAATTGGTTGCCCACCCGTGTGGAACTGTATAGCAAAGAATTAGGCTATATTGATATCCATCCTTTTGTCTTGAATGCGGACGGCACTTCCAAACAAGCCGACTTGGATGGAGGCTGGTATGAATTTCAACCGGACTATTTTGGAACAGCAGTCTTTGAAGGCAGAAGCATCCCTTGCATTTCTGCAAAAGGGCAACAAGTATTCCATTCGGGCTACGATTTAAGAGAGAAGGATATTCACGATTTATCTATAATTAAACAATGTATAACAACAATGAGCCTAACAATTAGATAAGAACAAGAAAATGACAGAAAAACAAATTGTCTGGTATATCTTACTTACAGAAGTAAAGATAGACAGTGACACCCAGTCTGTCACATCCCTGAGTGTAGCTCCATTGGCAGTCTTGCCGGAATTCCAGCGTAAGGGAATTGGGGGGGGATGTTGATTCAGTAAGCCCATCAGAGGGCAGCACTTTTGGGTTACGGCACAGCAGTCGTATTGGGGCATAAAGAGTATTATCCTCGATTTGGCTATCGCAAGGCTATCGATTTAGGAATTGAATTTCCTTTCGAAGTCTCTCATGAATATTGCATGGTGGCTGAATTAATACCTGGAGCTACTGAGAATGTGAAAGGTATGGTTTGTTATCCAACTGACTTTAAATAGTTTAACAAGTAAAATTCATTATATAACTCGGACTGGGTATTTCAATTTCCCAGTCCGTATTCTGATAGTACTTATTCAATTGGAAGATTGTGTTGCTTCAAGAATGAAAGTTTATCCCAATACCCTCTTTGAAAGACGATTTTGTTATCTTTTACATGAAAAAATCCGCATCCACGAAGTCCAAGAGAGTCTTTCCATTCCATGATAGCCCATTCGCCATCTTCAAAAATATTTTCCACCATACAAACCATTTTAGCAGTGGCAAATTCATTCACAAACATTTTGTAGATTGATTCTTTACCTATTATTGGTTCGTTTGCGACTTGATGATTTACTGCATTAGTAGCATACAGCTCTGCTATATGATAAGCATCTGCTTTGTTAAAGCAATCTATCCATTTTTCCAAAACTTCTTTAGGCTTCATTTTTTATAAATTCTTAGGATTTTGATTCTGTAATAAAAACAATCTGTTTGGATGCATAGATACTTGATTTTATTAATAATAGGCTATTCTATATTCTAAATCCTCTGGATTTTTGCTCTCTCTGCACCGAGTTACGTAGATTCTGCTGTAACTTTTCCCATTGTTCCTTAAACCATTGTACTATGGGTTGTCGGTTTATGGTCAGCATAAGCTTACCACTATCCATCGGATGTTTCTCAACCCTAAAAATATCATTCTTGATGTCAAATTTCCACCTGTGTTCTTCGGAATAAATTTTGCCACTACATTGTATGGATTCTTTCTTTGTCAAGAGGTTTTCTATCATGTCTTTGGTAAACCCGATAACAGCGCATAATTTTTCCATTCTCAACATCTCTTTGAACATGGGAAACCATTTGTGGGCTTTTTCAAGCAAGGTGCTCAATCGTGATATTTCCTTGTCTTTGGCTTCAAGTTCTTGATTATGTATTCTTTGAAGATTACGAATTTGTCTGCTATGCTGTTCCTGTATTTGTTGTATCTGAATTTTTAATTCATCAGTAGCTTTGTCCCGTTTGGTAATTTCCTGATGTAGCTGCTCGATGTGATGTTCCAGTTCTTTCAGCTTACCGCTTCCGAAAAGAGAACCTACACCGCTTGCTATGGCGGTAGCAGCATTGGTGGCTGTTTTCTTTAGTTTGTCCGTGCGTATCTCTGCTTTTACCTGTTTGAGTTCCTGTTCGGCAAGGCTTACTTGTTGTTCCTTGTGTCGCTTGGTTTCCTCTATACGTTGCAGTTCGGCTTTCTGCTTCTCAATGATGAAATCATTTCGTTCCAGATGCTCTTTACCTGTGACAGCTTTTGCCTGTCCACGTTCCATCAGGAGAATATCGGAAGCAAGGGTCTGCATGGTTGCCATATCCTCGTCATTGAGCTTTCGGCTCTTTCCAGTTTCATGGTTCATCCAGTCGAATACGACATGAGCATGATAATTTGGTTTGAACCATCTGTTACCGACTTGGAAGCTCTCCTTGTCTTCTGCTTCCGGCTGACCGTTCAGCCAATGCCCTTCGTCTTTATGCAGGAAAATCTGTAGCGGAGTGATGCCCCAGCGTCTTTGGCACTCTTCACCGAATTTGCGTACATCAGCCAGTGTGGTGTCCGGTCTGATAAGCAATACTCCTTCACGGATGGGTGAGCATCCCGCCACCTTGATAATCTTTCCATTCTTTCCCTTGCGTTCCCTTTCCTTTTCCTGCATGGCACGTCCGGTCTTTTCCTTGACCATTTGCTTGATATTGTCATAATGAGTTCGCAGTTCGGGAGTGCCGAAGTCGGGATTTATCCACTGTTCGTTATCGGTGGAAAGTTCGGGAACGACATAGATTCTGGACTCCCCGATATTACGCATATACTCGGCAGTCCTTCGGTTGTGTGCCTCGCTCGATGCGATGTTGCAAGGCTTGATATGTATGCTTGATTTTGTTGCCATAGCTTCTTTCCTTTGTTTACAATTGATTTACTTTGCTCGCTTTCGCAGAGGGGTTCTTAGGGGTAACCCATAAGCGGAGATTGCAAAGAGAGGGTCACTCTTTGCTCGGGGTTCTCAGGGGTGAAACGCCCTGAGTGGGTCATTAGGGCAAAGCCCTAATCCCCTCGGGAGAGCCCACAACTACGTAAGCGAAGCGTGTAGTTATAGTGGGCTATAACCGGAAGCCTTTCGGTTTCTTGGATAGCGTATCATTCCTCTTTTTGACAGATTGCGCTTGCTCTTTCCTATCGGCTATTCGTTTCTGTAAATATTCGTTCAGATCTTTACATCCACTGTAGATTTGCGAGGCGTCACGTATATACCGGGTAGCATCATACTCCTTTCGGATTTGCTGTATTGCTTCCATTCCTGCACGGTCATTGTCAAAGAAACAGTGGATGCGCTCATAGCTTCCCAACGGATAGAGTGCCTTGGGAACATTGGCTACGGAATTAAGAACTATGTAATCCTGTCTGTCGAAGTCGGGTGATTGCGGACAGCTTTCCAGCCTTAAGGTAAGAAAGGAAAGGTAATCCATAAATCCCTCAAAAACGTAACATGTACTCCTTGGCTTTCCTGACTGTCTGATATGGGATATTTCTTTTGGTGCGATACATCCCTTGAAATATCGGTTGCGGATTTCATATCCGCCCGATATGTTCGGAAAAGCAATGGCAAAATACCGTTTGCCGTTGTGGGTGAAACGGGCTTCCTTACATTCTCTTTTCGCCAGTGCCGTGTTTATCCCTCTTTCCTGTAGGTAGGCAAGCAGGGCAGGAGAAGCCAGCAGCACAATGTCCAATTGCTGAAAACTCGGTTCGGAAAATGATTGCTTGCCAAAAGAGAAAGACACGGGATGTATGTGTGGTGTCTGTTCCTCGATTTTCTGTAGAAGATAAGGTACATAGTCGGAACAGTAAAGTTCCTGTGCCAGTGCAATGATATTTCCACCTTTACCAATTGCAAAATCATACCATTGGTTGCGCTCGGTATTTACTTTGAACGAGGGCTCTGTCTCTTCCCGTAACGGGGATTTATACCACAGGTTGATACCTTGCTGCTTGACGGGAGAATGTCCCAAACTGTACAGAAAATCCGCTATCCTGATTTGTTTTGCTGTCTGTATATCCATAATAAGATGAGTGTTTGAATAATGGTTGGAATATTTATTTCTCTTTTCGCCCGTACCTTTTTATGAAGTACGGTCTGTATAATCACTTCACTTTATTTTCGTATATATAGGATACGGTAATAAAGTGAAGCGGTTTTACATTCTCTGCAACCGCTTCGCTTTATCCTTAATATATAGACCTGCCGAATAAAGTGAAGTGATTACAAGTTAGACGGTCTAATAGTGAAAGTCCGGCTTGAACGTGTATTTCCTGCCGTTCTCCTGTACTATCATCCGTTTGTTCCGGAGCATGGTGATAAGTGATACCGCCTTTTGATGGTTCAGTTTTACACCTACCGACATATATGCCTTGATTAAGGCGGTTTCCAAATCCTTATAGCCGTATTCCTCTTTCAGCCCGAAAGCCGCTTCCAGTGCTATACGGTGCTGCTGTTCGGTAATATGTCTGTAAGGGTCGAACTTTTCCTCTTCCGGTCTTCCGGGTTTCTTCGCTTCGGGTCTGTACCCCTCTATGAGTTCAGGCAATGCATTGTCGTTGATACGGAAAGCGAAAGGCTCGAAATCCATTGCACGGATGTGCATGGCTGAAACATTGCTTATATCCCCGTTGCTTTTGTCCTTTTCCACTAGAAGCACGGTTTCCGCCTTGTTGTTCAGTTCCGTACCGATATGCCCCCTTGCGTTTTCATCGCCTTTGTTCTGGTGGAGTATCGTATGGATGTGTATCTGCCTGTCATCCGTCCACTGCATCAGTTTGGAAATAATGCGTGTCGATTCTCCGGGACTGTTGATGTCATATACCATATCACGGATGCCGTCTATGATTACAAGCCCTATGTCCGGTGTATTATAGATAGCCTGTTCGACAATCCTGATACGCTGTTCGGGCGTGTATTTCCTCAAAGCGAGAAACTCCAGATGTTCATTGTCCCTGTCATCAGGAAGACCAGCAAGCCGTAAAATACGTTTCATGACTTTCAGACAGTGATAATGGCTTTGTTCTGTGTCCACATAAAGAATCTTCCTTTTTTCTTCCGGTAGTTCCGCAACATACCGCAGTACCGTACCGTTTTTCAATGCGGCGGCTACGATAGCCGATACATTGAAAGTCTTTTTACTCTTGGCTTTGCCGATGGATGCACTGAAATTGCCCAGTGTACCAATGACCGAACCTTGCACTTTTAGAATCTCAGGTGCTTTTTCGTAGATTTTCGACAGGCTCAGGCGTGAGGCTTGCCAAAGGATTATTGCCTGTTCTGCCGAAATCTCCTTTATTTCTTTCATATAGTCCATAAGCATACCTCCCATTATTTCCGTCCTCCTGTTTTCTTCCCGGCAAGCTCAAGAGCCAATTCCGCATCTACGATAATCTTGCGCCCTATCTGGGTAATCGCCTTGTCTATCTTACCGCTTTTCTTTATGCGGTTGGCAGTGGGCAGACTGCACCCGAACAGTTTGGCTATACCGAGTATTCCGTACACATACTTCTTTTCCGTGTCTGTAACTGGTTGCGGCAATGCTTCGGCCTGACCTGAAGCGTGCTTACTCAGGAATATGAATTCTTCGCCTGTCATCTGCCAGACGGGTTTTGATAATAATTCTTGGATATTTGTCATCGTCCAATCTATTTAGTCGTTAAACAATCAGCCCTGCGCACTGGCTGTTATTTCTGTTCTCGAACGATGCAAAATTAGGTAGGGTTATGAGTGGTAAGGATGGGGACGGTACAAACTGAATATCATTGTATCTTATTGAATATCAGAAAACAAAAATACCACTCAAAAATTATTTTGAGTGGTAAAAGTGGAACTTTCGTAAAGTATCAGGATATATCACGGATTATCTGAATATATGTTCCATTTCCTTGGCGAAATTTTGGTTGCTGTCACTGGGGAAATCTGAAACAGGCTCCTTGTACTTGGATTTGTAGTAGCTGTCGTCAATATCCAGCAGTTTCAGTATTCTGTCTTTCCATTTGTCCCTGTCCTGTTTGGAGAGTTTCTCGCTCATCAGGAATATCAGATAGCATACACGTATTTTCTCTCTCGGTTTTATTTTCAGCTTACAGTTGCAGGGGTGAAGATTCATATTGGCATAAAAATCCAGTGCGGAAATTTCTTCGAACTGTTCTCCTATGCACACCTCATGAATGAGCGAAAGTAATTTCATGCTGAAATATTCCTGTTGTTCTTCTGTCGTTTCCTGCTGACTGATTGGCTCGCTTGATTTATTCTCTTGCTTTCCGTCAGGAATGTATTTCTTCAATATATCCAGAAAAAGGCAGCTTTGACGGTATATGTCCGCACAACAGTTCTTCATATATTGGAATGCCTCTGTTCTTGTAGCCTTTTGCTGGTCATAGAGTTTGTTCAGTTTGGCTTTTTCCCTGTCATATTCAGCCTTGCAGCGTTCATATTCTTTCTCTGCCTGTTTTTCCTCTTCGGCTGTATGCTCCCTGTAACCAATGGAATCATACCTGTTGTTGGCTTCATTCAGCGGCTTGCTCAGACTTCTTGTAACATCCAGCTGGGCTTCAATTTCCTGAGAATACCTTTCCATGTGCTGATAGCAAGCACGTTCTATGGCTCTGTCACTTAACGGGCGTATCTCATAAGCCTGTATGCTCTTTTCTATTTCAGTTTTCAGGCTGTTGAGTATCAAGGTGTATTGCTCTTTTTGCTTGTCAAGCACCAGTTCAAGGATAGCGGCTTCAAAAGATTTCATGTCATTATACTCCTGATAGAAATCCGATATGAATTTCTGCCTGTCAAAAGAAAAAGCGTAATTATCTATATAGTCCCTGTATATTCTGTTGAGTTCCCCGTATCGGGGAATCATCGTCTGTATATTGTCTGCCATAGGTGTCCTACTTTTGTCTGTTCCTTTCATTGTCAAGAAGCATCGTCAGTTCTTCTTCCACCTGTTCTATACTCGGCAGTGCCGATTTCAGGTTTTCCGGCACAGCCTTGCTAAGCTGATAATCGCTGATGCCGATAGGTTGGTCATAGCCGGTCAGCGCATATTGTGCGACAATCTCATCCTTACCCTTGCACAACAGCAGCCCGATGGTCTTGTTGTCGTTCTCTCCCCTCAGCTTGTCATCCACTACATTGATGTAGAAGTTCAACTGTCCTGCATATTCCGGCTTGAACGGGGTCGCTTTCAGTTCCACGACCACATAGGCATGGAGCTTTATGTTGTACAGAATCAGGTCGGCATAGAAATCGCTGTCGCCAATCTGGAAATGTTTCTGCCTTGCGACAAAGGCGAATCCGCTGCCCATCTCCAGCAGATAACGGGTGACGTGCTTCACCAGTTGTTCCTCTATGTCCCTTTCGTCCGCACGTTCTTTGGCTCCTGCCAAGTCAAAGATATACGGGTCTTTCAACAGGTAGTTGGCAAGGTCGCTTTGGGGTGCAGGAAGCGTGGTGGTAAAATTATTGACCTTGCAGCTGTTGATTTGCCTTTCGTACAATTTGCTTTCAATCTGCATTTTAAGGACATTGCTGCTCCAGCCCATTTCCACGGATTGCTTCATATACCAGTAATCGACACCTAACGGAAGGGAACTGTTCAGCAGAATCACATGGCTTGCCCAATTGGTTCTTGCAACAGGTGATGCCAGGAACAGTTTTTCCATGTCCTCAATCGGTACTTGATAAACAGCGGCTACTGTTTGGACTACATCCTGAATTTGTGCAAGAGGTTCTTGCACAATTACAATTTCCTTATTGTCTGAGGATTGAATTTGCGCAAGAGGCTCTTGCGTAAATATCATATTGTTCAGGCTTTGAAGTTCATCCGTGATTTTCTGCACACTTGGAGTAAGTAATTTCGCATCGGTTTCTATAAAACTCCGTAATGCGCCCAATGGATAGGAGCGTGCGAACTGGCACATATAAGCCAAGTTCCTGACCGAATACCCTTTCTTTTCGGGATAATTGAACCGTATCGCATGCGCCAGTTTCTTGATGACCTTACCGCCCCAGCCTTGTCGGTTCTGGTGGTACAATATGTAATTGCCCATCTTCCAATAGTGGAACAGCATCTGCGCATTGGCTGCACTGATGAGCCGGACTTGCGCCAGCTCTATTTCTGACCCGATGGCATTGACAAAAGCCTCGAAACTTCTTTTCTCTATATTGTTATCGTTGTTGCTCATTGTTGTATGTATTGAAAGTTACAAAGGTAAGCCCAATTACAGGTTTTCCATGAAACTTGCTGATTGTTTTTACAGTTGGTTGAATTTGTTCATCGCATTGGCCTTGATGTCATCGGCAACGTCTATGTATGGTTTCATCGCCTTGTAGTCGCTGTGTCCCGTCCACTTCATCACCACTTGTGCGGGAATACCCAATGCCAAAGCGTTGCAGATGAATGTCCGTCTTCCGGCATGGGTTCCCAGCAGGGCGTATTTGGGTGTGACGGTGTCTATACGTTCATTTCCCTTGTAGTAAGTTTCCCTTACCGGGTC
>ENA-OZKX01001205-OZKX01001205.1-human-gut-metagenome-genome-assembly--contig:-NODE-1205-length-10985-cov-7.620311_pt1 | contig 10985 bp, 10 predicted proteins | sample MGYA00244831_ERZ653774 | MGnify/ENA primary metagenome ERZ653774 (study PRJEB26926, sample SAMN06165314) | human gut metagenome | biome: ENVO:00009003; feature: ENVO:2100002; material: ENVO:00002003...
CAGCGTCAGATGTGTATAAGAGACAGGTGTCTGGATTGTTAGGAAAAACACACAAATATCATCTAAATTTCAACTAAAATGGCAGAAAAGAAATTTATCACTTGTGATGGTAACTACGCTGCGGCCCATGTGGCTTACATGTTCTCGGAAGTCGCGGCCATCTATCCCATCACGCCGTCGTCGACGATGGCCGAGCTCGTGGACGAGTGGGCCGCCCAGGGCCGTAAAAATATCTTCGGAGAGACCGTTAAAGTCGTTGAAATGCAGTCCGAGGCCGGAGCCGCAGGCGCCGTGCACGGATCGTTGCAGAGCGGCGCCCTGACCTCGACGTTCACCGCTTCGCAGGGTCTGCTGCTGATGATCCCCAACATGTACAAGATCTCCGGCGAGCTGCTTCCGGGCGTGTTCCACGTTTCGGCGCGTGCGCTGGCCGCACAGTCGCTGTCGATTTTCGGCGATCATCAGGATGTGATGGCGGCCCGCCAGACGGGTTTTGCCATGCTGGCCACCTCGTCGGTGCAGGAGGTCATGGACCTCGCCGGCATCGCGCACCTCGTGTCGCTGAAGGCCCGCGTTCCGTTCCTGCACTTCTTCGACGGTTTCCGCACCTCGCACGAGATCCAGAAGATCGAACTGATCGACGAAGCCGCGCTGACGGCGCTGCTCGACCGCGACGCCCTGAAGGAGTTCCGCGCCCGCGCTTTGAACCCCGAACACCCCGTTACGCGCGGTACGGCCCAGAATCCCGACATCTATTTCCAGACGCGCGAGGCTTCGAACAAGTTCTACGACGCCATTCCCGACATGGTGGCCGACACCATGAAGGAGATTTCGAAGATCACGGGACGCGACTACAAGCCGTTCGTCTACTACGGCGCGAAGGACGCCGAGAACGTGATCGTCGCCATGGGTTCGGTGACCGAGACCATCAAGGAGACGGTCGACTACCTGATGGCCAAGGGCGAAAAGGTGGGTGTCGTCACCGTGCACCTCTACCGCCCGTTCTCGGTGAAATACCTGATGGCCGTGCTTCCCGAGAGCGTGAAGCGCGTCTGCGTGCTCGACCGCACGAAGGAGCCGGGAGCCAACGGCGACCCGCTGTATATGGATGTCGTGGAGGCGTTCGCCGCCTGCCCGTGCGACCGCAAGCCGCTCGTCATCGGCGGGCGTTACGGCCTTTCGTCGAAGGACACCACTCCGGCGCAGATGCTGGCCGTGTTCGAGAACCTGAAGATGAACGAGCCGAAGAACCAGTTCACGGTGGGTATCGTCGACGACGTGACGTTCCGTTCGCTGCCCGTCGGCGAGGAGATTTCGCTCGCGAAGCCCGGCACGTTCGAGGGCCTCTTCTTCGGTCTGGGCGCCGACGGTACGGTGGGCGCCAACAAGAACTCGATCAAGATCATCGGCGGCACGACGAACAAATACTGTCAGGCATACTTCTCCTACGACTCGAAGAAATCGGGCGGCTACACCTCGTCGCACCTGCGTTTCGGCGACCTGCCCATCACTTCGCCCTATCTGGTCACCACGCCCGACTTCGTGGCCTGCCACGTGCCTTCGTATGTGGACAAGTACGACGTGCTCAAGGGCCTGAAGGCCGGCGGCTCGTTCCTGCTCAACTCGGTGCACGACGCCGCTACGACCTGCGAGACGCTGCCCGCGCACATGAAGGCTTACCTCGCCAAGAACAAGATCAACTTCTATATCATCAACGCCACGAAGATCGCCGCCGAGCTGGGACTGGGTTCGCGCACCAACACGATCATGCAGTCGGCGTTCTTCAAGATCGCCAACGTCATTCCGTTCGACAAGGCCGTCGAGCAGATGAAGAAGGCGATCCAGAAGTCCTACGGCAAGAAGGGCGAGGATATCGTCAACATGAACTATGCGGCCGTGGATGCCGGCGGCAACGCCGTCGTGAAGATCGACGTGCCGGCCGAGTGGGCCTCGATCGAGGACAAGGGCTTCGTGCACGCCTCGAACGCCGCCGCTCCGGAGTTCGTCCGCAAGATCGTCGAGCCGATCAACGGCCTGAAGGGCGATGACCTGCCCGTTTCGGCCTTCAACGGCCGCGAGGACGGCACGTGGGAGAACGGTACGGCCGCCTACGAGAAGCGCGGCGTGGCCGTGAAGGTCCCCGTCTGGAAGATCGCGAATTGTATCCAGTGCAACCAGTGCGCCTATGTCTGCCCGCACGCCGTGATCCGTCCGTTCCTCGCTACGGAGGCCGAGGCCGCCGCATCGGGTGTCGAATGGAAGCAGGGCCTGGGCGAGACGAAGGAGTACAAGTTCCGCATCCAGATCTCGCCGCTCGACTGTACGGGTTGCGGCAACTGCGTCGACATCTGCCCCGCCAAGGAGAAGGCGCTCGAAATGCGTCCGCTCGAGGAGCAGCTTCCGCAGCAGAAGAACTGGGACTACATCACGAAGAACATCGGCTACAAGCAGGTGGTCGACAAGACCAAGTCGGTCAAGAACCTCCAGTTCTCGCAGCCGCTCTTCGAGTTCTCGGGAGCCTGCGCCGGCTGCGGTGAGACGCCCTACATCAAGGCCATCTCGCAGCTCTTCGGCGACAAGATGATGGTTGCCAACGCGACGGGCTGTACGTCGATCTACTCGGGTTCGGCCCCCTCGACGCCCTACTGCACCAATGCCAAGGGGCAGGGTCCCGCCTGGGCCAACTCGCTCTTCGAGGACAACGCCGAGTTCGGTCTCGGCATGCACATCGGCGTGGAGAAGCTCCGCGACCGCATCCAGGCAACGATGGAGGAGGCCATTGCCAACTGCGACAAGTGCTCCGACGAGCTCAAGGGCGTCATGAAGGAGTGGATCGCCAACCGCGGTTCGTCGTCGAAGTCGGCCGAAGTGACCGAGCGTCTCGTCCCGATGATGGAGGCCTGCGGCTGCGACTACTGCAAGAAGATTCTCGAACACAAGGACTGGCTCGTCAAGAAGTCGCAGTGGATCATCGGCGGCGACGGCTGGGGCTACGACATCGGCTACGGCGGCGTGGACCACGTGCTGGCTTCGGGTCAGGATGTCAACATCCTCGTCGTGGATACCGAGGTTTACTCCAATACGGGCGGTCAGTCGTCGAAGGCTACGCCGGTAGGTGCCGTGGCGAAGTTCGCATCGAGCGGCAAGCGCATCCGCAAGAAGGACCTCGGCGCCATGGCCATGACCTACGGTTATGTCTATGTGGCCCAGGTTTCGATCGGCGGTTCGCAGCAGCAGCTCTTCAACGTGCTGAAGGAGGCCGAGGCCTATCCCGGTCCGTCGCTCGTGATCGCCTATGCTCCGTGTATCAACCACGGTATCAAGGGCGGCATGACCCGCACGCAGACGGTGGGCAAGGAGGCCGTAGCCTGCGGTTACTGGCACCTGTGGCACTACAACCCGCTGCTCGAGCAGCAGGGCAAGAACCCCTTCGTGCTCGACTCGAAGGAGCCCGACTGGTCGAAGTTCCGCGACTTCCTGATGAAGGAGGTGCGCTACACCTCGCTCCAGAAGTCCTTCCCGGCCGAGGCCGAGGAGCTCTTCGCCGCAGCCGAGGAGAACGCCAAGTGGCGCTACAAGGGTTATGTACGCCTCTCGAAGATGGAGTACTGATCCCTTTGAGATACGATCGTGAGCAGCCGCGACCCGGAATCCGGGCCGCGGCTCTCTTTTTGCGCTGCCGAACGGCCGGCGGGATGCCCGCTGCGGAAGTTTGCGGTTCGGTGCGGAATGCGTAATTCCGGCGCGGGTGCACGGCGGCCAGGCCGGCTGAAAAACCGGCGGCGGGAGTTTGCCGTTCGACGCGGATTGTGTAACTTTGGTGCGTTTTGCTGATTTGCCGAACGACTGTGGATTTTTATGTTGTCAAATATCTTTTGCCCTATGAAAAAACTCTTTGCAGCCGCTGCGCTGCTCCTTGCGATGACCGCCTGCGGTGGCTCGCACGACACCCCGCTGGAGGGGACGACCTGGAAGCTGGCCTCGATGGAGGCAATCCCCGCTTCGGCTGTCGATGCCGAGCCCGATTTCTTCACGCTGTGGTTTGATGCGGCCGATACGCTCGTTTCGGGACGCACGAACTGCAACCGCTTCTTCGGCAAATATGCGCTCGACGGACACAGGCTGGAGATGAAGAACCTCGGCATGACCCGCATGGCCTGCCCCGATTTGCAGTACGAGGAGGCCTTCGTGCGGATGCTCGACGAGGTGAACCGTTACGGAATCAGGGAGGGTAAACTGACCTTCTACGACGGGGATCGGGCACTGGCTACGTTCCGCTCCGTGGACTCTGCCGCCATGCAGCAGTAGCGGGTTCTGCGGCCGGTCCGCCCGGAGCGGCCGCAAATGAAAACCCCGTCCGTCGGACGGGGTTTTCCGTTTTCTTATGCCGTGACCTCCTCCGGCTGGCATGTTTCGGACGGGCAGATCTCCATGCGGAAAAACTCCTCGAGCGTGATTTCGTAGTAGTCGCACAGATCGGCCAACGTCGAGATCGACATGTTGCCGCGGCCCGACTCGATTCGTGCGATGTTGATGTCCGTGTCGATGTAGACGTCCATCTGGGAAAGTCCGTGGTTTCGGCGCAGCAGTTTGAGGCGGGCGATCACTTCGCCGACCACCTTGTCATTGTGTCTTTCCCGTTTCATACAGCAAAGTACAGCAATCTTGGGATATTTTTCGCCGACGGTCGTGTCAGTGCCGAAATTTTGGCTATATTTGTACGACAGGTTGGCCGGGCTGCCGTGCAGTCCCGGTTCGACGGGTGATTTGTGCGGAAATCTTTCCGCAAATTGCGGGACGGCGGCAGGAAGAGGCGTCACGATATCCGGTTCCCCTTGCGGGGCCGAGTGTGGGCTGCCGTCCCGTTTTTTTGTGCCCGTACCTGCGTAGAGAGTGGCCTGCCGTGCGGAGCATGGCCTGCCGACAGCGGGTGGAATATCCGGTCTGTGCGGGGCGGAATGTCCGGTCTGAATGGAACGGAACCTCCGGTCTGCGCGGTGCGGAATGTCCGGTCTGCGCGGTGCGGAATGTCCGGTCTGCGCGGGGTGGCCTATGTGGCGGAGGTGCCGGGCATGCGCCGCAGGTGTCGCGGGCGGAAGGCGGAATGTCCCGGTCCGCTGACGGAGACTCCCGGAGGCGGGCCGGGTCGGGATCTGTCTTTTGGAGTGCCCGCCGGGCGCGGAAAGGATTCCGGGAAACGGGCTGCATCCGCTGCGGCGCGCTGTTGGCAGCGTCCCGGGTCGGGTGGAAGGCGCATCCCGGCGTCGGAGGGAAAACAAAAAGCGGTTTTCGTGAGAAAACCGCTTTTGTCGTATGACCGGATGCGTTACTCGCTCAGCGGAGTTACGCTCACGTAGGACCGGCCTTCGCTCTTCTTGCAGAACTCGACGGTTCCGTCCACGAGTGCGAACAGCGTATGATCCTTGCCCATGCCTACATTCTCGCCGGCGTTGTGAACCGTGCCGCGCTGACGGACGATGATGTTGCCCGCCTTTGCGAACTGACCGCCGAACAATTTGATGCCGAGTCGCTTGCTTTCCGACTCACGGCCGTTCTTGGAACTACCTACACCTTTCTTGTGTGCCATGTCTTTTCGGTTTTAAAGGTTTATGCAACGATTTCTTCCACGAGGACCTGCGTCAGTGCCTGGCGATGGCCGTTGCACTTCTGGTATCCCGTTCTGCGCTTCTTCTTGAAGACCAGGACCTTGTCGTCCTTCAGATGCTTCAGGATCTTGCATTTTACCGTGGCGCCTTCTACAACAGGTGCGCCGACTTTGACCTGACCGTCGTTGTCTGCGAGCAGGACCTTGTCGAAACTTACGGACGAGTTTTCTTCGCCCTGGAGACGGTGAACATAAAGTTTCCGACCTTTCTCAGCCTTGAACTGCTGACCTGCAATCTCTACTATAACGTACATTAATTCGTTGGTTATGTGTTGAAACATAATTCGGAGTGCAAATATACGCATAATTATCTTATAAACAACAGCCCCGGCAAAAATTTTTCCGCCGCGGCGCCTCTGGCACGGTTTTGGGCGGCGAAGCGTGCGGCCGCGGTGTGCTTTTTGTCGGCGGAGTTGTCCTTTTCCGGCAGGGGCGCCGCCCGCGAAGCGTCCCGACGGGGGCGTCCCTGCGGCGGAGCGGACGCGCCATCTCGCTGTCCGGCTGCCGGATGCGGCGCCCGAGGGTTGCGGTGGCGGTTGGTTCCGGCGCGGCGGCAGACGCTCCGGAGCACCGGGCGGAGGCGGCAAATTGAGTGTTAAAAATTTCACAGTCTCGTAAATTCTCCTTATCTTTATGCCTGTCAAACGCAGTGACCTCAACAAAAAGCGGGAAACGATGATTAACGACAAGGTGAGAATGTATCTGCTGCCGCCCCTGTTCAATGCCGCGGTCAGGGCAGGTGCCGCCATCATGAACGTCTACAAGAACAAGGAGGATTACGACATAAGTCTCAAGAACGACCGGACGCCCATCACGCTGGCCGACCGCGTGGCCCACAAGACCATCCGCGAGTACCTCGGGCCGACGCGCATCCCCATCCTGAGCGAGGAGGGGCGCGAAATGCTCTACGACGAGCGCCGCAACTGGGAGCTCTACTGGCTGGTCGATCCGTTGGACGGCACGGTGGAGTTCATCAAGGGCAACAACGAGTTCACGGTCAACATCGCGCTCATGGAGAACAACGTCTGCATGGGGGCGGTGATCTACGTGCCCTATTTCGAGAAGATCTACGTTGCGGGCCGCGATTCGGGGGCCTACCTCAAGGAGCATGTCGCGCCCGACGCCGCGGCGGACTACACCTACGAGCGGATCGTCGGGGACTGGACGCCGCTGCCGCTGGCCTCGGAGGCGCACCACGACCACCTGCGCGTCGCCGTGTCGCGGTCGCACCAGACGCCCGAGACGCACGAGTACATCGCCCGCCTGCGGGCGACCCATCCCGATCTGGAGGTTGTCGAGCAGGGCAGCTCCTACAAGTTCTGCCTGCTGGCCGAGGGGCGCATCGACTACTATGTCCGCACGACCCATACCTACGAGTGGGACACGGCGGCCGGGGAGCTGATCCTTGCCGAGGCGGGGGGCTCGACGCGCACGCTGCCCGACGACGGGGTGCTGCGCTACAACGAGGCCGATCTGCGCAATCCCTGGTTCCACTGCCGGTCGAAATACTGCAAGCTGTAGACGGCCGTTGCAACGACCGGCCCCGCTTGCGCGCCGATACGACATGCCCCGGCGGACGGATGTCCGGCCGGGGCCTTTTTGTCGGCGGAGTTTGCCCCGGGGCCTTTTTGTCGGCGGGGGATTGTCCCGGCCTTTTTGTCGGCAGAGGTGCCCGGAGACTTGTGCGTGCGGCTCCTCCGGGAACTTGTGCGTGCGGCTACTTGTGTTCGATGTCGCAGGCGCCGCAGTTGCCCGAGCAGCCGGGCAGCGCCGCGCCGCTTTCGGAGCACTCCGCCGTGCCGTCCGCCTCGCGCGTCTCCTGCACGGCACACTTGATGCCCAACCGCTGCATGTCCTTGTTGGTGGAGATTTCCGAGTTGATGTGGTGCCCCTTGAAGATCAGCGTCAGCGACATGCCGACAACGAAGAGCGCGACGGCCGCAATGGCGCAGAGAATGACGATTAACCAGCCTGGCATGATATGCAAATTTTACGCCCCGTAAATTTGGGCTTTCGGGGACAAATGTATACATTTGTAGGATAAATTGCAAAAATGTTGCCTGCAAACGCCGACCTTCCCATGCCGCTGCGGGCAACGGCCTCACAAACGAAACCGAATCTATGAAAATCGTGATAGCGGGCGCCGGCGAAATGGGCAGCCACCTGGCCCGGATGTTGAGCGGAAACGGCCACGACATCACCGTCATCGACGCCGATCAGAAGCTCCTCTCCGAGGTGGGCAGCCTGGCCGACGTCATCTGTGTCGAGGGCGACTCGACGACCTTCGCCGTGCTGCGCAAGGCCGCCGTGCGCAAGTGCGACCTCTTCATCGCCGTCAACCACGAGGAGAACGACAACATCGTCGCGGCGATGCTGGCCAAGAAGCTCGGCGCGCGCAAGTCGATCGCCCGCATCGACAACAACGAATACCTCGAACCCAACAACAAGGAGATGTTCATCGACATGGGCATCGACTACCTGTTCTACCCCGAGAAGGTGGCGGCCCGCGAGGTCATCAACCTGCTGGGCCACACCTCGACCACCGAGTACGTCGACTTTTCGAGCGGCAAGCTCTCGCTCGTGGTCTTCCGTCTGGAGCCGACCTCGCCGCTGGTGGGGCAGCCGCTGGCGGGCTTCGACGAGGAGGAGACGCCGTTGAGCTACCGCACGGTGGCCATCACGCGCGGCGGGCAGACGATCATTCCGCGCCGCGACGAACACTACATGGAGGGCGACGTGATCTACGTCATCGCGCGGCAGGACGCCGTGCACGAGGTGATGGAGTTCTCCGGGCAGTCGAACATCGAGATCAAGAACATGATGATCCTCGGCGGCTCGCGCATCGGCATCCGCATCGCCATGGAGATGCAGGACGAGGTCAACATCAAGCTGGTGGACTACAACGCCGAGAAGGCCTACCGGCTGGCCGAGATGCTCGACAAGACGCTTATCATCAACGAGGACGGCCGCAACACCGACGCCATGATGGAGGAGGGGCTCTCGAACATGGACGCCTTCGTCGCCGTGACGGGGCGCAGCGAGACGAACATCCTCGCGGCGATGCTGGCCAAGCGCATGGGCGTCAAGAAGGTGATCGCCGAGGTCGAGAACCTCAACTACATCAACCTGGCCGAGTCGATCGGCATCGACACGATCGTCAACAAGAAGCTCGTCACGGCGTCGAACATCTTCCGCTTCACGATGTCGACCGACGTGCAGGCGATCAAGTGCCTGACGGGCAGCGACGCCGAGGTGCTGGAGTTCATCGTCAAGCCCAACTCCCCGGCCACGAAGGCCCGGATCAAGGACCTGGGGCTGCCCGAGGATACGATCATCGGCGGCATCGTGCGGGGCGACAAGGTGCTCATCGCCGTCGGGAACATGGAGGTCAACCCCTATGACCGCGTCGTGGTCTTCGCCATGCCGGGGTCGGTCGGGAAGGTCGGATACTACTTCAACTGACAGCGCCCATGTCGATCCGAAATACCTTGTTCAAGGCGTGGTTCTCGCAGCGCGAGCGCGCCATCGACCGCTTCCGCCGCCATCCCGCCGAGACGCAGGAGCGCATGCTGCGGCGGCTGCTCCGCCGCGGACGCCGCACGGAGTTCGGCGAACGCTACGGACTGCGGCACGTACATACGGTCGGGCAGTTCCAGTCGGCGGTCGGGACCTTCGACTACGAGACCTTCAAGCCCTACATCGAGCGGATGCGCGAGGGGGTGCGCAACGTGACGGCCCCGGGGCGCGTGACGCTCTTCGCCCGCTCGTCGGGCACGACCTCCGACCGCAGCAAGTACATCCCCGTGACGACGGAGTCGCTGTGGTGGAACCATACGCTGGGCATGCGCGACGTGGCGACGGTCTATGCGGCCAACTACCCCCGCTCGCACGTCTTCGACGGCAAGACGCTGACACTCGGCGGCTCGTGCACGCGCGAGGGGCGCAACCTGGTGGGCGACCTCTCGGCGCTGCTCATCCACGAGACGAGCATCTGGAGCGGCTGGTTCCGCGCCCCGCGCATCGAAACGGCCATCATTCCGGACTTCTGGCAGAAGGCCGACGCCATCTGCCGCGAGTGCGTCGGCGAGCGCATCACCGCCTTTGCCGGGGTGCCGTCGTGGAACCTGGCGCTCATGCGCCGCGTGCTGGAGTATACGGGCAAGCGGAACCTGCTGGAGGTGTGGCCCGATCTGGAGATGTTCGCCCACGGCGGCGTGGAGTTCGCCCCCTACAGGGCGTCGTTCCGCGAGCTGATCCCCTCGGACGACATGCACTACATGGAGACCTACAACGCCTCGGAGGGCTTCTTCGCGATGGCCGACGATCCGTCGCGCGACGACATGCTGCTGATGCTCGACTACGGTACCTTCTTCGAGTTCCGCGACGGCGACCGCCTCGTGCCGCTCGAAGGGGTCGTCTGCGGCAAGGTATATGCCGTGGTCATCACGTCGAACAACGGACTGTGGCGCTACGAGATCGGCGATACGGTGGAGTTCACCTCGACGAACCCCTACCGCATCCGCTTCGCCGGGCGCACACGTCAATATATCAACGTCTTCGGCGAGGAGCTGATCGTCGACAACGCCGACCGGGCCCTCGCGGAGGCGTGCCGCCGCACGGGAGCCGTCGTTGCGGAGTACTCCGTCGCGCCGTGCTACATGTCGCTGCACGAGCGCGGGGCGCACGAGTGGATCGTGGAGTTCGAGCGCGAGCCCGACGACCGGGAGCGGTTTGCAGACGAGCTCGACCGGGCGCTGCGGGCCGTCAATTCGGACTACGACGCCAAGCGGCAGACGACGCTCGAGCGGCAGCGCCTGACGGTCCTGGAGCGGGGCACGCTCTTCGAGTGGATGCGCAGCCGGGGCAAGAACAAGGTGCCGCGGCTGATGAACGACCGCCGCGCGGCGGACGACATGCTCGCCTTTGCGGCGGAGCGCCGGGGCGTGCGGAGTGAGAACAAGTGAGAGTGAAAGGTACAAAATCTTGAAGCCATGTACATAGCCATTGCAGGAAATATCGGGAGCGGCAAGACGACGCTGACCCAGCTTCTGACCGGGCGTTACCACGCCAAGGCCTACCTCGAGGAGTGCAACAACCCCTACATCGGGGATTTTTACGAGGACATGAATCGCTGGTCGTTCCATCTTCAGATCAGCTTTCTCGGCAGCCGCATCGAGCAGACGATGGACATGCTGGCCGACAGCCGCAAGGGGGCGGGCGTGATCTTCCAGGACCGCACGATCTACGAGGATGCGCACATCTTCGCCGAGAACCTCCACGAGATGGGGCTGATGACCACGCGCGACATCGAGACCTACAT
>ENA-OZKX01001214-OZKX01001214.1-human-gut-metagenome-genome-assembly--contig:-NODE-1214-length-10928-cov-8.246206_pt1 | contig 10928 bp, 14 predicted proteins | sample MGYA00244831_ERZ653774 | MGnify/ENA primary metagenome ERZ653774 (study PRJEB26926, sample SAMN06165314) | human gut metagenome | biome: ENVO:00009003; feature: ENVO:2100002; material: ENVO:00002003...
TCTGATGTGCGTATATCTTTGTGGTGGCTCATGTATTGAGGATGTTACAACTCACTTGATAAAACATTTGTCAATTTCTCTAAGAGTTGAAGGGAAAATGACTTTTCTAATATTATTGTACCCCTCCAAGGCATCTTCGCCGAGAGTTGTATGTCTCTCGTCGATGGTTAAAACGCCATTTTTAAAAATGGCCTAACTGGATTCGTATATCATCGTCTTCATCTGATAACTTTGTTAATGGATAATCCCAATTGTCATCATCATCGTCATCATCATCGTCATAGTTGGATTGATTCAGCTTTGCTTCCTGGATGTTCTTTCTTACCTCTTCGCGAGCCTCTTGGAAACTCTTTTTGGCTTCGTTTGAAACTTCTTCCAGGCTTTCACCTACTGTCTTTGCGATATCACCGACTAATTTTTTGAATAATTCCATATTATTACAATTTTAATGTTCTTACTTTTGTTTGTATTATAGCTGCCGGGAAATTACATCCCCGGCATAGTAGGAGGCATTCCTGGCATCTGTGGGGCGGTGCCTTGGAACAATGGAGCGAGTTCTGCTACATTGCCGGCAAACTCCCACTGCGCCATACCGTTCTTCCAAACGTATGACTGCTGGGTGAACTGACCCTGCTGAACGAGCTGCTGGAGCTTGTTCCAATCGCATGGACCATACTGCTGACCATTGATGCCAATATAATACTGTACCTGAGGAACAGCAGCACCCATGCCTGGCATCTGAGGCGCACCACCCATCTGACCCATCATACGCTCCTTCTCCAGAGTTGTGGTGAAAGCTTGCGGACAATAGGTGTTCACCTTGTATTTCGGATAATGTGAACGCTTTTTCTCCTCCAGCTCTTCTGTTTCTAAAACTTCGAGCTTGAAGATGGCAGGAACATCCCGATGCTGTGGATGCTCAGCCAAATGCTTGAATTCTTCGTATGTCATGGGATGGTTATTTTAAGAATTTATGAAACTTAAGTTCAGGGAGACAACCTTCAGAGTCATTGCCTTCTTGATTGTTAAGATTCCTTTTGGTGATAGTTTTATGAATTTTCAGTTTTCTCATGTCCGACTTGCCGTTAGCTTCATGGTTACACCAAGGCTTGGGATATGCATGTCTTTTTTTGTATCTCGTGCCATCGCAGTTCTGGATAAAGATTTCCAATACTAATCCACCCATTTGACAATCATGCGGAATGTTGACGGCACGGCGCAGAATGTCGCTTTCGTAGAAGATGCTGCCATCCTTCTTGCAGAGCAGCATATCCACATGGTCTGGCATTTCCATGTCAGAGCCAGGCTCAGAGACCTGCGGATTGAAATCTGCAAACTCCTTTTTGACATACTCATTGATAATGTTGGACAGTTTTTCCACATCGATACCTGCGTAATGCTCGTAGTTATAACTGATAGTGCATAAAGACATTTTTGCTGCCATATTCTTCCCTTTCTTTTGTTTGTTAAAGTGATATTTCAATACTCATCTCGAAGTTTCCGGGCTTGATTTTCATGATGTCTTCCACCGTGAAGATGGAGAGATAGTTGAAATAATGGCTGAAAGCCCAGTTGAGCGAAACATGATATTTCTCCCAAATTTCATTCCAGAGTTGTCCGATGCTATTTTCTTCATTATTGAATATCATCTCCTTGTCGAAGGCATCGTCCTCTTGCACTCCTGGTTCCAAATCAGCGCCCCATCCGATGATGTCGCACTTTGCCATTTCGAATGTAAGTCTGATTTGTTCTTCCAAGGTCTCGTCGCCATCATCAAGGTAAGGCATTCCGATGTAGCTCTCTATTTGATAGTCCTCGAAGTCCTTGTAGCCTTTTTCTATTTCGTCGAGGAGATGTATCGATACCCGAAGCGTTTTGTCGATAGTGGAAGAAGTGAGCTCTTTCAGGTGGTCGTTGAGCATGAAGATATGCTCAAGTTCTTCCTTGGAGAAAGGTTTGAGCGTACCTTCCTCGTTAATCTCTCGCTTCTTCCAACTCTCAGCATATCGCTGTTCGTACATTTCCAGTCTCTTCTTTTCTTTCTCTGTCATAATTACTCTGTTTTGGTGATACCTTATATAATATAGTAATCTTGGGAGAAAATTTCAAAAAAATGCTGATATTTTTTGAAATACCAGCATTCTTTTTATAGTTACACTTTCTTATGTTATACTTTCTTGATGTCCCAGTAGCTTGGATGGGAGGCATCACGAGATTTCTTACCAAACTTAGCTTCACAAGCATCAGCGATGTTGTGAGCGTCACAACTAGCGAGAGAGGTCGTAACCTCAATGACTGTGCCTTTCTTCATTCCAGCACGGTCAGACTTTAATGTACATTTAAATTTGTTCATAATTCGTATATTTAGAAGTTCATTAATCAAGCTCGGGGAAAGCCTTATCTATGATTAAGCCATATTCACCTTCCTTATATCGTACGATATGGTTATTGACAGAACCATTGCCGTCATCACACGCACTTTGATGGAGAGAAAGTAGCTTGCCGTCATAGAACAGGCCTGTAAGGTAACTGTTAAATTCGTCTAAATCATCAATTGTCGCATATATGCCTATCAGTTTTGTCTCATCAAATTCCTCGTCAGTTTCAAGAACATATTCTTGCTCCTCTTGGAATTCGTCATGATATTGCATATTGACAAGATACCATTTACCTGCATCAAATTTTAGATTCTCATCAAAGAAAGACTGATTGTAAGAATCATCAAAGCCATTCTTTTTGTAAAGTTCTCTCAATAATTCTTCATCTTCAGGTTCTGTATTTTCGATATTCTGCTGAAGGTTATGGCCGAGACTTAGTTGGAAAGGTAATTCTACATTCAGGTGTCCATCAATCTCTAAGTATTCTTCATCGTCTGTTAACTCGTGGAGAGATATGTTGTAGTCTTTCTCTACATTAAGGTAATACTGAGAAATTCTAACATTCTCTTCCGTAATATCACCAGCCAATTCCTTGAAGGTACTTTCGGCTTCCTCATCGTAAGAGAAACTTTCATCTCTAATGTCTTCTGCATCCAACGTCAGACATTGCATATCATCATTTATGTAATCTACGAAAGGCTCTTCATCTTCCCATATTTCCTCCAAACGCTCTTCCGTAGCATTTGGAAGCTCCATAGAATCTACTCTCAACATCTCACCATTTACACGAATGATGTACTTATGCTTTTTCTTGGCATTGTTGCCGTCTAATTGATAGGTTATATTCTCCATTTGTTTGTTGATATCATTATCCAACTGCGACAATTGGCTGTCCAGCTCATTTGACAATGCATCAACATCATAATTATCTGTTGTCATAATATTTGCTATATTTAGTTTATACCCTTGATCCACATTCTGGGCAGAATGTCTCGTCTGCATCAATTTCCGCTCCGCAACTTGGGCAGGTCTTGGTGCGAGCAGCAGGCTGTTGAGGTTGGGAAGGTTGCTGATATTGCTGGTTTCTTCCTCCGTAAGCATTCATGTTGCTTGCAGCAGCTGTGCTGACTCTACCGATGTTGTCTAAAGCACTATCTTGAGTATGATCTGTACGCTGTTGCTGGCGCATCGCATTCTCACGATACTCTTGCTTCATAGCAACCTGGTCGTCATAGCGCTGTTGCTGAGCAGCCATTTGCTGTTGGCCCATTCCCATCATGCCTTGTTGCATCATTTGCGCCATTTTCATCATCATCTCTTGATTCTGACTGTTTTGCGCCATTTGATTTTGCATCATTTGCTCATAAAGGGCTTTCTGTTCAGCTTGTTGTTGTGCACGAAGTTCATTCTCCTTTTCAGAACTATAAGACTTTGCCATTTCTGCCTGAGCATCACTTGAAAGGTGAGAAAGCTGCGCTGCACGTATTTGCTCTGCAGTCATATTGGCAAAGAGATTGTCACGGTTCATCTCTACATTGAGATTCATCGACTGCATAGTTTCTGCTGAGCGGTTCTTCTCTTGAAGTTCTGCAAGTTCTGCTTCTTTCATTGCCTTCATGTTACGTTGAGCAATCGCAGCTTTTCTCTCCAATACATCCAAGTCGTCAAACTTGTTTTGACGTTGGCGCATAAAATCTGCTTGATTCTGCTCTTCTTTTAAGGCTTGCTCTCGTTGCATCTTCTGGAAGTCATAATCTTCGTTCTGAACACGACTTTGGAACTTACGCTTGTCTTGTTCAAACTGGTGCTCATCGAGACGTTGCTTCTTCAAAAATTCGTAGTCGTCGTTCTGTACTTTTCCTTGGAAGTCACGCTGTTGCTTCAAGAAGTCTCTGTTGTCCTGTCGCTGCTGCTTCTGGAAATCATAGTCTTCATTCTGTACACGGGACTTGAAATCAGCGTCTTGCTGTCTTTGCTGATTGCTAAACTCCCAGTCGTTTTGTCGTTTTTGACGATTGAAAGAACTGTCTTCTAGTTTCTGTTCCTGCTGGAATTGATAATCATCCTTACGCTGCTGCTGGGCAAAAGTGTAGTCATCTTCCTTCTTGCGGCGTTCATCCTGATAAGCGTCAATAATGCGTTTTGTATCAAGCTGGGTGCTGGCAAGCTTACCTTTGTGTAGAGCGTCTTTGAGTTCATTTGCTATATCATGGTATTTCTTATTGTCTGAAAGCTTGAACTCGGCTATTTGTTTATTCAAGGCAAGGTCTTGCTCAGCTTGGACACGCATTAAGTCAACGATGCTGTCTCTGCTCACTTTGTTTTGAGCAAGAACATTTTCCAGAGCAGCAATATCTTCTTCCTTAACAAGACGACTTTTCTTCATGTCACTCAGTGCCTCATATTCTTCTTGCTTTGTCTTAGCTTCACGAAGACGTTTTTGGCTGTCCATCATCATAACGAATTGCTCCATTTCATCCTCACTCAGCAATTTGTCCTTATTGATGCTTTGTAAGGTTTGTCGCAATGATTCTGCATTGGCTGCCTGATTAGCTTCTTGCTTATTCTTCTCTTGTTCGATACGATTGCGGAATTCGTTGGATCTAGTGAGATAGTCCAATTCTTTCTCGTTGACAAACAAATCGTGCTCGGCAGAACGGAAACGATTGAAATCTTCACTTTCGTCAGTTATGTCAAGTACCTTGGTAACTTCAATGCCATATAGCTGTTCGTTACAAGCTGATTTGATGCGATTCTTCAGATTGTTGATAATAGGCTCTGGTAAGCCATCTTGTTGATAATCAAGATTGCGCAATAGTTGCGTCAATGTACTCTTAATGCATGTTCTCAATTGTTGCTGGAATAATATTGTACTGACAGATTGCTGGTCTGTCAGATAGTTGCCAACGAATTCATTCATGTTGGTAACTTGCATTTGCAGAGATAGTGCAATCTTGGCATCTACCGTTTTTGTGGCGATGACAAAAGGAGCGAAGTCGTAATTACCTTCTTCATCAACTTGTAGATCGAAGAACAGATTAAACAGTCTGTTGCTTACGATATAGATACGACAAGTTTTAAGATCGGGCAACTTGTTAATTTTTTCTTTAGTGTGCTCCACTCTTTTTTCATGTTGCTCTGGCTTTTCATCTTTTTTCTTGCCAAAAAGGAAATTTCTGATTCCTCGTCCTATGGCTGATTCGCCATTTGCAAATCCTGTGAAGTCGTTTGTCCTGTCTCCCGCTTTAGGCTCGCTTGGCACGACAGGTCTTATAGCAGGGGTTGGCTCTTTTGTTGGAAAAGAGTAAATGCCAGCTTGCATGATGGAAGTGATGATTCCATTCATGAAAACAATGGCTGTACATCCTTCTTGTACAATTACACCTTTTAGACCATCGGTATTAATCAGCTCAGTCTCTTTGATGAGATGAGCGATTTCTCCCTTTTGTACATTCCAAATGGCACGTCCCTTTACGATGCTAAAGTCATTAGCATCGGGAAGGTTCGTGTTATTGTCCTCTTTGACGAGACTTTCGCCGCAATGAGGACATTTCGTAAATTTGGGTAAAACAGGATACCCGCATATTGGACATTTCATATTCTCAAAACTTAATTATTAATTATAAACCTATTCATCGTAGAAGTAGAGCTTATCTTCTGGAATTTTGTCTAAATATCCTTCTGCGCCTTCTGCTACAGCTTGGTCGTAATAGCTGTCATAGTATTGTGGTAACACTAATAAGCATGCACATTTCTCAATGATGTCTTTTACGTTCTCTAATTCTGGCGCATAGCAATATACATTGGCTTTATTGGCAGAGTTGTTGAGTTCAACCTCTTTGATAGTTGGTGGAAGAAATATTGACTCAAATTGTCCAAGTTTATAGTTGTATTTAAAGACATCTGCCTCAATTTCTTCAACTCCAACAGGAAATACTATGGTCTTACTGGAGCAAGTTATAGGTGCTGTTAGAACTTTGAGATTTTTGCATCTAGACATGTCTAACGACTTAATTTGGTCTTCTGCTCTTACTGCTACCGTTAACACCGGTAATTTTTTGATGTTTTTAGGCAGCGAAAGAGATTTTAATTTACAACCACTGAAAACTTGTTCTCCCAATACTTCTACGCTGTCAGGCAGTTCTACTCGTCTTAATGATTCGCAATCGCTGAAGGCTACATCACCAATTTCTTTTAGATGTGGTGGCCATACGACTTCTTCCAAAGACTTACACATATTAAATAAGCTATCAGGAAACTTCGAGAGAAGTTTGCAAGCTGAAAAATCTATGTTTCTAATTTTACAACCATAAAAAGCCGACTTTCCGATGGAAGATAAACTTTCAGGTAGAAGAACTTCTTCGAGAGAAGGGCAGCAGTTAAATGCGGATTCCCCGATTTTGTCAAGCTTTTTGCAGTTTGATAAGTCAACAGAAGCAAGAGCTTCGCAATTAGAGAACGCAGTCCCTCCAATTTCTTCAATATTCTCTGGGAAAATGATATTCGTCAGATTTTCACATCCAGCAAAAGCTAATTCACCGATTATTGTCAACTTGTTGCATGATGTCATATCGATACGTTCAAGCGTCTTATTGTCGAAAAAGGCATTTGGAGCGATTTCACATACTGAAGCTGGTAATATTACATTCTTATTTTTCCCGCCATCAGTTAATTGGTTTGCAATTTCTGAGTCTACAAGGGTTGGATTTACAGCTTCTTCTTCAGCCTTTGCCTTGGCTACAGTTTCTTCCTTAGCCTTTTTCTCTCTTTCTTTTATCCAAACTGCAGATCTAACTTTTCTCCACTCTGAATGCAATTTTTCTTCAGCCTTTTTATCGCCTCTTCGTCTAGCTTCTTTTCCGTCAACTTCGAGCTTTTTCTGCATTTCTTCTAGCTCTTCTAAACTAAGCTCTTCCAAATTTACACTTTCTTTATCGCTATTTTCGATTTCGTTTGTGTAAAATTCTTTTTGTTCGCGAATCGGCTCTTGAGAAGTTTTGCTTACTTCTTTTTTAACCTTACTTTTAGCTTGATGCTTCTTCTCTTCACTACAATTTGTTTCCTGTGAATTAGAAGTACCGGAAAGATTTTCTATATCTTTCTCTTCTGAATCTCCTTGGAGAATCGAAAAAAGTTTCTTAAATAATCCCATAGTCTTATTGTCTTAATTAATTTTCACCTAAAATAGTGTTTATACTTTCTGATAACTGAGTGACAGATTCGATTTGCTCTTCTGAAGAACTGAACTGTCCAGGCTTAATACGATGGAAGATTTTTGTAGCAGCATCGGCTGCAATCTTTGCTTCTTCGTATTTGCCAACCTCAACATAGAGTTTGCCTACTAAATCCAAGATAGAAGCGTAGATACCTTGCAGCAGCTCAGTTCCATCTTGCATCTCGTATAATTGGTCACCAACTTCATACAAGAGCATTTGTGCATCATACAACTTATCTTCTTGGATTTCGTAATATGCCATCGTACTTTTTACGACTGGCATCACATAATTTGGCATGTTTCCAGCAGAATATTTAGCAGCAGCGTTGATAAAAGCCTCCAAGTCTCCTTTTGTCTTATATCGTTCTGCTACATAGATGTAGTTGGTGTATGCATTGTAGTTCTCTTGTGTGAGAAGTTCTTTTACCTGAACTGTGTATGTTGGTCCAAGGCGCAATTCATCATCAGGCTTGACAAGTGTTCGTTTGATAAGCTTGATGCCATTGAGCCAAGTTCCTTTTGCGCTCAGGTTTGTCAGAGCCATTCTTCCAGAATCGAGAACTTCTATTTTGCAATGAATCTTGCTGACGCTTTCGTCATCAATAATCATTCCTTGATTTCCTCCTCTTCCTACTAATATATCCATATTCTCATTGTTTTATGTTAGTGCGGTAGTGGAGCTATCTTTGGAATAGGTGGTATCATTTTTCTGATATTCGCTATCTTTTTCTTCTCCATAATCACATTGAATATATGATTGAAATAGAATGAGAATTCCTTTTGGAATTCCTGTATGCAATCATCGTCATCGTTTTCGATAATCAGCATCAATACTTGCGTGAATCTGTCTAATATCTCGCTATGGTCAATACTGCCTTGCTCTAGGAACATCTTGGCTTGCTCCAGGTAATCTGCCATATCTACATTTGACCAATATTGATACAGACTGCTTGTGGCAGCCAATAATGTAATATTGCCGTATGGCTGATTGTCGAAGATTTCCATGTTGGCGAGTATCTCTTCGGCTTCACCAATCTGATTGGTATTTAGATAAGCGATATAGGTCCAAAAAGCTTGCCAATAGTTATCTGTTGTTCGATTCGTATAATCGGAAATGCACTTTTGTGGCTCTAAAGCTGACAAAATCAAATAATAGTAGAATTGTACTTCTTCTACGTTGTATTTGTTGGCAAGTGACTCAAGTCTTGAAATGCTCAGTCTTAACATATCTGTTTTGTCAGACTTAGCAAGTGAGATGACCTGATTGATGGTTACCTTAACGATGGGATTGAGATTGTTGGAAGATTGTTGCAATCTGTTCTTTCTTACCTGCTCCTGAATATTGAGGGCAGTTTCTTCGTCTAATCCCAGGGTCAGTCTCATATCCTCCATCTGCTTGGCTTCATGAGGATCTATACGACCGTCAGCATAGACTTGTTGGCAGAGTTGCTTGTAGTTCACAATCTTTTCCTGCTCTAATTCTTCATTGGTCTTGTCACGTTCTATATTCGTGATATTCGTAGTCGACACATTGTGAGAGTCTATGTGTACGCCTCCTGATATAGCGTTGGCATCACCCATAGAGAAGCCTGTATTGGCAGGTTCTTCTGCTGGCAATTCCTTTCCACAATAGGGACATCGTGGAAATTGCCAGTTCTCTGGTAATGCTGTGTTACAATATGGGCAATTCTTTATCATGTATATTTATTTTATAGAATTAAACATATCAAGACGAATGCTAAAATGAAAAACCAAATGAATTTACAGAAACATCCGATACATCCAGTGATACCTTCCCCTAGGAAAGAGGCAAATAGACCTAAGGCTTGTACTCCCCAACCGATTAGACCGAGGATGACAAAGCCTAAAACCAATATGCCTATGAATCCTAGTATAGCAATCATTGCTTGAATAATTTATTTGTAAATTGAAAGTTTATTTCTTTGTTACAGTTCCACTATGTGAACGGACATACGTACCCATTGACGTGCTCATGATGATATCACTGCCCTTGGTGATAATGTCAAAGATCTGGGCACCATTACATCCGCAGACGAAACTCCAGCTGTTACTCCCCATCGTGGCTCTTTGAAGCTCTGTGGGTTTATCCGGATTAATGCGGTAAATAAAATTACCTTCTTTTACTGTAGTTGCCATAATTATAGTGTATTTAAAATCTAAGTTCTGAGGTCACTTTTGCCTTTCGGATTCTTTCAAGAGTGGTGTAGGTCTGGCCTTGAGTGAAGGCTATGCGTCTTCCTGTCTTTCCGAAAGAATCATTTTGAATGGCAGGTGAGAATTCTTCTATTTTCTTGAGCTTGAAGAATGTTCGTTTCTCTGGTTTGTATAGAGGTTCCTTTTTTGCAAAGTACTCTTCTGGAACATATTCTTTTAACTCTCTGATATCTACATTTTCTAGTTTTTTTTCAATTTCAAAGAGATATTGGATTCTTTGTGCGTAATAGAATGCTAAGTATTTGGCATTCTTGAAGCTTCTGCCGCCTTGACAGGCATAGAAATTATATTCCAAAGCAATAGGCTCACCCCATCTTCCGCCTACTATGATGACGCGGTTTTCGTGATCATCATATAAACCTAATGAGGTAATAAGAAGCTCAAACTGTTCTATGAGATAGCTGAGGACTGGATTCGGAACATCTTGCTGATAGTCATTGAGGATATTCATCAAGGTGGTCCAATTAGTCCATATTATCTCTTGGGGAAGAATTTCTGGTCGTTTGTCGTGTGTAGTGATATAGATGAGTTTATTGCGTTCATCTCTGTTTTCGACAATCAACTTCTTGTGATTTTCTAGTTGGGTTAGATTGATGACATCAGACAGTTTGCTTTCAATATAAATGTTGAAAGCATAGTTGCAAGAGATTAAACCATCTGGTACACTATGGATGTCTATGTCGTCAATATGACTTTGGGTTTCAATCTTCAATGTTTTTTCAGGCAGTCCATTTCCTTCATCAATTCGCTGAAGAATTTCATCTAACAAACTGCCTCCCCTACAATCTGTTTCTAAGATTTTGAGGAGTGCCGATGTTACTTGATTCTCTGTCTGAAAATAAGTTCCAAAGACTGATTGTTCTGTGATATTCTTACTCATTTACTTTTTAGTTTATGATTTTTTAAATGTTTGTCGTCATTTCTAACGGCATTGCAAATATAGTCATTTTTGTGGAGAATTTCAAGCGGAAACGAAAGTTTTAGTATTCTTTAAACTTTGACGATTGGTTCATTTTGGTTCAAACTCATTTTTCCCGAGCTTACACCTTATTATCTGTCTCTTATACACATCTCCGAGCCCACGAGACAGGCAGAAATCT
>ENA-OZKX01001238-OZKX01001238.1-human-gut-metagenome-genome-assembly--contig:-NODE-1238-length-10771-cov-5.896883_pt1 | contig 10771 bp, 9 predicted proteins | sample MGYA00244831_ERZ653774 | MGnify/ENA primary metagenome ERZ653774 (study PRJEB26926, sample SAMN06165314) | human gut metagenome | biome: ENVO:00009003; feature: ENVO:2100002; material: ENVO:00002003...
ACCTGATAAGCATCTTAAGCGAGGCTTTGTTTTGGTCATGTGGCGTGGCGGGTCCTGTGCGGCGGGGCGCCGTGAACCATGTCAGGCGGGGAACCGAGCAGCATTAAGCGGTCTGCACTGTGCGCCACAGTCCGCCTGCCCGCCGCATGACCAAGATAAAGGCTCGTTTTTGTTTTTATCAAAAAGTATTTTTAAAGGACGGTCTGTTATGTACCGCGTGCTCTACAGAAAATGGCGTCCGCAGACTTTTGAAGAGGTCTACGGTCAGCCCCATATAACCGCGACGCTCAAGAATGAGCTCGTCAGCGGCAGGGTCGCCCACGCCTATCTGTTCACCGGCTCGCGCGGAACGGGCAAGACCACCTGTGCGAAGATTCTTTCAAAGGCGGTCAACTGCCTCTCGCCGCATGACGGCGACCCCTGCAACGAGTGCGAGATATGCCGCGGCATTGATAACGGCTCGGTGCTCGATGTTATTGAGATAGACGCCGCTTCAAACAACGGCGTTGACAATATCCGCGATCTTCGCGACGAAGCGAATTTCACGCCTGTCAAAGCGAAGTACAGAGTCTATATTATAGACGAGGTGCATATGCTCTCGACCGGCGCGTTCAACGCTCTTCTGAAAATTCTCGAAGAGCCGTGGGAAAAGACGCTCTTCGTGCTGGTGAGCGAGCGTCCCGACTTGTTGCTGCCCACGATTCTGTCACGAACGCAGGAGGTGGTCGTACCCCGGCTGACCGATGAAGAGGTTCGTGCGGAGCTCGAACGCCGTGGGGAGCGCGATCCGGAGAAAATTCGTACCTTTACCCGGCTGGCTGCGGGCGACCTGATCGAACTGGAGCATCTGCTGCGCGGCGAAGGGGACGAACTCCGCAAAGACGATTTCGAATTTTTCTGTTCGCTCATGCGGTTGAGCTACAACGACAAGCACCTCGAATTGATGGCCTGGGCCGAAGAGGTCGCCCAACTTTCGCGGGAGCAGCAGCGGGCTTTCCTGACCAATGCGGTGCGTCTTTTGCGGGAGAGCTACCTGCTGCATGCGGGACTGGGCGAAATCTCCTGCCTGTGGGGTGAGGAGGCGAAGTTCTGCCGCAATTTCGCGCCGTTCATCGGAAACCAGAACATCGAATCGCTGGTCGCGGAGGCCGAATCGGCGATGGCCCAGATCCGGCAAAACGGGAACCCGACCATCGTGTTCACCCATTTCGCATTGAGCGTGAGTAAGATGATTAAAAAATTGTAGTTATGGCAAGAGCGATCATACTGACCGGAGGAAACGTGGGCGACGTAAAGACCCGCCTGCAAAACGCACAGCGGCTGATCAACCAGCACGCCGGACCCGTCATGCGCTGTTCGCACCGTTACAAGAGCCGAGCATGGGGTTTCGATGCCGAAGAAGAGTTTTCCAACCAGGTCCTCGAGGTGGATACCGACCTGATGCCCGAACAGTTGCTCGACGCTTTACAGGCGATCGAGCGGGAACTGGGGCGCGACCGCGAGGCAGAACAGTCGCTCAAACAAAGGACCGGAGCCCGATATACGTCGCGCCCGATCGACATCGACATACTCTTCTACGACGACCGCGTGATTCGCACCGAGCGGCTGACCGTTCCCCATCCGTTGATCCAGGAGCGCGAATTCGTGCTCGTCCCCCTGTGCGAATGGATGCGCGACTACCGCCATCCGGTGTTGGGGAAAACGGTCGGAGAGCTGCTCGAAGAGCTGAAAAATCGGAATGAAACCCATGAAAAAGCATAAGTTCAAGATACTGACTTTCGTCGCGGTGGCCGCAGCCCTGGCGGGGACGGGATGTTTCAAGTCGATCGGTTACGAAACATTCTACGTGCTCCGGCCTTGGGCGCAGGAAGGTACCGTCAAGACCCCCATCCCCCGGGAAGATATGCTGGCCTATGCCTTCGACGCGGACACAACCGAATGGAGCGTGCTCTCTTACGAGGACGCCGTGGCCGGAATAATCACCTCCCGGAGAACCGGCGAGAAGTTGCGGCCGATCGCCCAGGGCGAGCCATACGAGATCGACGGCAACGAAAACTGGCTGGCGATGCAGCTCAACGGCCCCCGGTTTCTCATCCTGGCCGTGGACCAGTCGAATCGGCTTTACGGATTCACCGAGCAGGCCATCGGGGAGAATCTTCCGCAGATGCACGTGAGCGTAACCTTTTACCCGAAAGAAAAAGGCAGACGTTTCCTGAAGGGCAAGTGGATCATGTGCAACGACTTTTATACGGAACCCGAGCCGGAACCGGATCCTGATCCTGAAAATCCCGACACGCCCGATAACCCGGACAATCCGGGAACGGAAGACCCGAATCCCGACGATCCCGGTACGCCTGACGACCCGGATACCCCTGAAAATCCGGATACCCCGGACACACCAGCTCCGGACGATCCCGATACGCCCGAAAATCCCGACACCCCGGAAAACCCGGATGTGCCCGATAATCCGAATCCGGACACTCCCGACGAACCGGCAGTTTCCGGCGCCCGCTCGTCCTTGTTTCGATAACAGAAAAACGATATGAAACGACAAAACCATAAAGTGATCGTCTGGCTTCGGGTCTGCGTCCTTGCGATGTTCTGCCCGGCGTTCCTGTGGCGCTGCGCGACCGTCATGAACCTCGAAGGCGGTCCGATCGACACCCTTCCCCCGGTGATCGTGTCGATGTTGCCGGACAACTTCACGACCAACTTCACCGCCAGCAAGATTTACGTTACTTTCGACGAATTCGTACAGCTCAAGGACCAGCAAAAAGAGTTTTTCACGTCGCCCCAAATGAAGAAAAAACCCCAGCTTTCGATCCGGGGCCGGGGCATCCTGATCCAGATCAAGGATACGCTCAAGGAGAACACGACCTACGCGCTGAATTTCGGCAGTGCCGTGCGCGACAACAACGAGGGTAATCCGCTCTACTCGATGCGTTACGTCTTCTCGACCGGCCCGGAGGTGGATTCAATGGTCGTTTCGGGATATACGGCCGACAGCTACACGGCCGACAGCGTAGCCAAGAGCTTCATTTATTTCTTTCCGGCCGATTCGGTGGAGGATATTCCCGAATACGACTCGACGATGTTCAAATACCAGCCTGCGGTGATCGCCCGTGCGGAAACCAACGGTATTTTCATCGCCCAGAACCTCAAGCCGATTCCCTACCGGGTCTATGCCTTCGAAGATAAGAACAACAACCAGATTTACGAACCTTCGGTCGATCAGGTAGGCTTTCTCACGGGAACGTATAACCCCGCCGAGCTGCCCGACTTCGGCATCTGGTACGACTCGATCCGCCGCTACGTGACGGCCGACCCGCAGCTTTACTTCCGAATGTTTACCGACGAGGCTTTCGGTCGGCAATACCTGCGTGAATCGGAACGTCCGGTGCAGCACAAGGCGCTCCTCTATTTCAATGCGGGCCATCCCCGGATCGACAGCATCGTGTTCGACAGCATCCCTGCCGACCGCGTAATCATTGAGCCTCAATCACGCAACCGCGATACGATCGCGTTGTGGTTCGACGTTCCTTCGGCCAGTCTGCCCGATACCATCCGGGGAGAAATTACCTACATGAAGCACGACTCCCTCGACCGGCTGCTTCCCTCGACCGAGAAGTTGAAACTGGCCTGGCGGTATATCGAATCGAAAGAGGAGGCTAAAGAGCGCGAGCAGCTCGAAAAGGAGAAAGAGAAGACACTGGCTGCCGGCGAAGAGTGGGTCGAACCGGAGAAGCCGAGTACGTTTACCTACAAGTTTTCCACGACCGGTTCCGTTACCCCCGAAACCAAGCTGTACGTCGAATTCGACTACCCGCTGGTCCGGTTCGACTCGGCTGCCGTCGTGCTGACAGAACAGATGGAGAAGGAGGAACCGCGTCCGATCCGGATCCGATGGCAGCAGGATACGGCCAACATGCGGCGCTGGTGGCTGGATGTTCCCTGGCAATTGAAAAACAATTATGCCCTGACCATCCCCAAAGGAGCGTTGGCAGATGTGGCGGAGCAGCAAAACGATTCGATCGCAGTCAATTACACGGGTGTCGATCCCGAGAAATTCGCTACGTTCATCGTCAATGTGGTCGGTAAAAGCGACGAGGCGAGCTACATCGTGCAGTTGCTGAACGAATCGGGAAAACTCCTTCAGGAAAAAACCGGCGTGCACAGCGGAGTATGCCGTTTCAATTACGTACCGGCCGGCAACGTGAAGTTCCGCATCATCGAGGACATGAACGATAACGGTCGCTGGGACACGGGCAATCTGGTGGAACGGCGGCAGCCCGAGCGGGCCGAATACTATATGGACGATAAAAACATCGATACCTTCGCGGCGAAGGAGAATTGGGAAGTGGAGCTTACTATCGATATGAACAAGGTATTCGCGCCGGTAACGATGCAATCCCTCGCCGAGCTGCTCGAAAAACGCGAAGCCCTGCGCTTGCAAAAGGTGCTGGAAGAGCGGGCCAAGAATCCCAGGCGGAACACCAACAGCAATACCTCGAACACGACGAGCACCATGGGCGGAGGATTCAACAGCGGTATGAACACGATGATGAACGGATTGAGATGATGAGGCGTTTAGGAATGATATGCCTGTTCCTCGGAGCGGTGCTGTGCGGCGGCACAGCGGCGGCACAGCATACGCTGGGCGTAACGGGCGGTTACGGCTACGGCAATGCCCGGTTTTATCCCGACCAGGAAACCCGGGCGGTCTGGGGATGCTACACGGCGGGCGTAACGTGGCGCTATTACGGACCCCAGCGTTTCGTAGGCGGTTTCGGCATCGATTTCGAATATCTGCAACGGGGATTCTCGTTTCTTCAGAATCCGACCGAAGAGGACCCGGCCAAATACCAATGGTACACGCGCCGCGTCAAGTCGCTGATGCTGCCGATCGTCTGGCAGCCGCACATCTACCTGTTCAAAAACCGGATGCGCGTCTATCTCGATGCGGCGGTCTTTTTCTCCTACAACATCTCCTCGACATTCATCAACGAACAAGGTTCGACGGTATCTCCGGAGCAGTCCAAAGGTCCTTGGCGGGGAGAATATGATTTCAAAGTGGTCCGCGACAACCGGTGGGGGTACGGTCTGGCGGGCGGCGGCGGTGTCGCCGTACTGGTGAAGCAACTGGAGTTCAGCGTTCGGGTGCGTTACTACTTCGGCTATTCGGACCTGCTGCGCAATCACAACAAGTATGCGGGAAATACGACGGACGGCTACGAAAATCCATTCTATACTACCCCCCAGCGATCCCCGCTCGATAACCTGACCTTCAGCATCGGCGTCAGCTACCGTTTCAACAAGTCCGGTTTCACGGAGTGGAACAACCGTCCGCCCAAGCGGGACAAGAACAAGGAGGTTTTCAATTACAAAGGAGTCACAAAATAACCGAAATATGGAAACTACACGCCAGCAAAAGATCGCCAAACAGATTCAGCGCGACATGGCCGAAATCTTCCAGAAGGAGGGGGCCGAAATCGTACGGGGAGTGCTCGTGACGGTAACCGCCGTGCGGGTTTCGCCCGATTTTTCATACGCCAAGATCTACGTCAGCGTCTTTCCCTTCGAACAGAATGCCGCTGTCATGGCCACGCTGGAGCAGCACAATTGGTTCCTGCGCCGGGCATTGGGTCAGCGGATTCGGAACCAGCTCAAGACGGTCCCCGAAATCCAGTTCTTCCTGGACGATTCGCTGGAGTACATCGAGCAGATCGACCGGGCGATGCACCGCGAGGAGTAACCTGCGATCCGCCGAAGGCCGATGCTCACCCGATTCTTTGCCCGCCGCTATCTATTTTCACCGAAATCCCGTTCGGTGATCAACGTTATTGCGGGTGTGAGCGTTCTTTCGTTCGCCATGCCCGTTGCGGCGATGATCGTGCTGCTGTCCGTGCTGAACGGTTTCGGAGATTTCGCCAAGTCCATGTCTTCGGCCTTCGATGCCGATCTGACCGTTGCCCCCCGTGAAGGGCAGACCTTCGCATCTGCGGAAATCGACAGTCTGGCGCTGACCCGCGTGAAAGGGGTCGGGGTCGTTTCGTACCTGCTCGAACAGCAGGTTTTGCTCGAACGGGACGGTTTGCAGACGATGGCCACGTTGCGAGGCGTGGACGACCGTTATACAGAAGTGTTCCCGATCGAGGAAACGATCCCGCTGGGCAGTTGGAGCGTTCGCACGGGCGATCTCGACCGACTGGTGCTGGGACGCGACATGGCCCGCACGCTCGGAATCCGGTCTTTGGTCCGTGCCGAAGTCGCCGTCTATGCCCTGCGGCGCGGCAGTTTCTCGTCGTTGCTTCCCGTCGATGGATATTCGGTGCGGCGGCTCGACGTCGGAGGACTCTTCTTTCTCGATTTGGAAAGCGAGAATGAATACGCACTTACCTCCCTGCGTGCAGCCCAGGAACTTTTCGATCGTCCGGGACGCATATCGGCGATCTCGGTGCGCGTAGCCGACGGTGCGGACGCGGAAAAGGTCCGGCGTGAAATCGCCGGAATCGTCGGCGACGATTTCACGGTGCGCACCCGCGACGAGATGAACGCCCTCTTCTTCCGACTGGTTGCCTACGAGAAATGGGGCGTTTTCTTCATTTCGCTGCTGGTCCTGGTGCTCGCCTCGTTCTCGGTAGTCGGGACCCTCGTGATGCTGATGATCGAGAAACGGGACGATGTGGCCACGCTGCGTGCCCTGGGCGCCGATACGAAGCTCATTCGTTCGATCTTCGTCGGCGAAGGACTCCTGATCGGCGGTCTGGGGGCGTCGATAGGAGCCGTGCTGGGCGTAGGCTTCTGCCTGGCACAGCAACATTTCGGAATGATTCGCATCCCGGTCGATACGTTGTTGTTATACAGCTATCCCGTAGAGATGCGCTGGAGCGATTTGCTGATCGTTGCGGCGGCTTTCGGGGCGGTAATTCTGGCGATTTCGGAGCTGACCGTGCGGAGTGTGATGAAAAACAACAAACTATGATATGAAACGATTGATCCGTCTGTTTTGTCTGATCGCGGCGGCAACCGCCCTCGGTTCCTGCGCCCGGGACAAGGTGATCCCCGACGAGGAGCTGGCCCGGATTTTCCGGGATGCCTACCTCATCAACGCCTACGTTTCGGACCGGGGAGTGAAGCTCGACTCGCTCGAACTTTACGAACCGGTTTTCAGCCGTTACGGTTACACGGCCGAAGATGTCCGCTATACTATCGGCAACTTCTCACGGCGCAAAAGCGCCAAGCTGAGCGACGTGGTCGAACAATCCATCCGGCTGCTCGAAGAGGAGAGCGCCTACTACAAGTACGAAGTCGGCGTACTCGATACGATCGACAACGTGGCCCGTCGCCGTTTCACCCGCACGGTCTATTCCGACTCGCTGATCCGGGTCACCCGGATCAAGGACACCGCACGGCTTCGGGTTCGGATTCCCGACACACGTCCCGGCGAATACCGTGTGTCGTTCGACTACCTGATCGACTCGCTCGATGAGAACCTCGCGCCCCGTATGCGGGTATGGCTGGTGGAGGCCGACAGTTCCCGCAAGGGCGAATCCTCCTCGATCCTGCGGAAGTCGAGCCGGGAGCGTGTTTCCCGGATACTCCAGGCGGACAGTTCGGCCCGTTCGCTCGTACTCTCCCTGTACGGGACCCGCGAAAAGTTCAGGCGTCCCGACGTGACGATATACGACCTGAAAGTATCCTATACGCCCGAAACCGCAGAGGCCGTGGACAGCCTCTACATCGACCAGTTGGGTCTTAAAATCTTCGCCGATGAATTCTTCTCCGTCTTTTCGCCGGATAGCCTCCAACTACCTCTTCACGGGGAGGCATCTCGTTAAACACCCGCTGGTGACGGTTCGGGCCGACGGACGCATCGAATCCGTCGAAACGTGCGCCGCGCCGGACGGCAGACCCGGTGTCGAATTTTACGCGGGAGTCTTGGTTCCGGGACTTATCAATGTCCATTGCCACCTGGAACTCTCCTACCTGCGGGGCGCTATTGCCCAGGACGGCGGCTTCGCCGCTTTCGCCCGGTCGATGGGCCGGGTGCGGGGACAGTTCAGCGAACAGGAGCGGGCTGCGGCCATCGCTGCGGCCGACGCCCGGATGTGGGCGGAGGGGATGCAGGCCGTAGGCGATGTAGCCAACGGAGATTCGGCCTTTGCCGTAAAAGCCCGCAGCCGCCTGTCGTACCGTACTTTCGCCGAAGTCTTCGGGCTGCATACCGACTCGACGGACGAACAGCGGCGTCTGCTCCGCTATCCCGAAACTTCGCTGACCCCTCACTCGATCTACTCCGTGCAGGATGCCCTTTTCCGGGAGATCTGCGCGGAGGGCGACGAACCGCTTTCGATCCATTTCATGGAAACGCCGGCTGAAGCCGAACTCTTCGAACAGCGCGGCGAGTTGTGGGAGTGGTACCGAAAGGCGGGTTTTACGTGCGATTTCCTGCATTACGGCTCTCCGGCAAGGCGGATCGTGGAGAGCGTTCCGGCCGACCGGAGCGTTATTCTGATTCACAACTGCTGCGTGAATCAGCAAGATATCGATTTGATAATGAATCATTTCACGGCTCCGGTCTGGTGGTGCCTGTGTCCCGGCTCGAATCGTTACATTTCGCGGCTGGTTCCCCCGGTGGAATTGTTGCGCCGCAACGGGCTGAATATCTGCCTCGGAACCGATTCGCTGGCGTCCAATACGGCGCTTTCGCTGCTCGGCGAGATGCAGCATCTCGGGAAGATACCTCTTGCGGAACTCCTGACCTGGGCCGCACCGAACGGAGCGCGTGCACTGGGTTTTTCCGAGCTGGGCGAGGTCGCTGCGGGCAAACGGCCAGGGCTGGCGGTGCTGTCCGGACTGGATTACGACTCGATGACGCTCACGCCCGCATCGTGCATCGCACGGATTCTCTGATCGGGCGAATGCAGGCCTCTATTTCCGTCGGCAAACGCTCCGAATCAGACCGGGAAAAGGAGCGACTCCCGAAAAAAGACAATAACGATAAGGGACGGAATTCCTCCGTCCCTTATCGTTACTGTTCCCGTCGATTACAGCGGCAGGTACTTTTCGACCGTATCGCGCAGGTGATCGCCCTCGAGATGGGTGTAGATTTCGGTGGTCAGGATGCTCTCGTGCCCCAGCATCTCCTGCACCTGACGGATCGAAGCGCCCCCTTCGAGCAGATGCGTAGCGAACGAATGACGGAAGGTGTGGGGACTGATGTGCTTGTCGATTCCGGCCCGGTGAACGGCTTCGCGCAGGATCGTGAAGACCATCACACGGGTAAGCTGCGTCCCCCGGTTGTTGAGGAACACGACGTCCGATGCGGACGTTTTAGTCGCCCGATCGTCGAGGTAACGCTGAATCTTTTCACGAGCCGCCCCGCTGACCGGTACGAGGCGCTGTTTGTCGCCCTTGCCCGTCACGCGGATATACCCTTCTCCGAAGAAAAGGTCGCCCAACCGCAGCGAGGTGAGCTCCGAAACGCGCAGCCCGCACGAATAGAGGACTTCGAGCATCGCGCTGTCCCGCCGTCCCTTGACCGTAGAGGTATCTACGGCGGCAACGATGCGATCGATCTCTTCGACCGTAAGAATATCCGGAAGGTGACGGCCGAATTTGGGCGTATCGATGAACTGGGTCGGGGTAGAATCGATCACGTCGGTCAGCATCAGGTAATTGTAAAAGCTGCGGATACCGCTCAACGCCCGTGCCTGCGAGGTTTTCTCCCGTCCTTGATCGTACAAGAGGGCCAGGTAGCGCTCGATCATCGGAGCTTCGACCTTGCGGGGCGGCACGTCGTAGAACCGGAGGATGAAGTGGGCGAACTGACGCAGATCGCGCATGTAGGATTCGACGGTATTCTCCGAGAGCCGTTTTTCCAGTTTGATATAAACGCGGTAACTACGGCTGATTTCTTCCCATTTTTTGAGAGTTTCTGCCATTTTTATTTATCTTTGTAGAAGATAGGATACGCCTCGGAAAACTGCGAGCAAGCTCCCGTTTTCTTCTCGGCTTTCAAAGATAAGACGCAGCTCGGACAAGCTCGAACGACCGACGCCCGAAGCATACGCAGAGGACACTTGTGAACTCTGCCTGCAAGGAGGAGGGAAACAGAAAGTTAAGTTTGGCTTGCCGCTTGCCTATCATTATCTTTGCAGAAGATAAACTTCGCCCCGGCAAAGTCCGCATAAATTCGGCACTGCGCCCGGCCCAATTGTCTTCTCAGAGGCGAAGATACAAAAAAATTTTACATAATATTATTTCGAAAGACTTTTTGCCGGTTCTTTCGACCGAAAAACGATATACCGATATGGATTATGTGGAGTTGAACGTCCGGGTCACGGATCCCGAGTTGGCCGAAATTCTGACGGCCGAATTAGCCGAGCTGCCCTATGAGAGCTTCCAGACGGAGGGCGAGGTGCTGAAAGCCTACATCCCCCGCGAGCGGCTGGCGGACTGCATGCAGCAAACCGACGACCTGCTGGCCCGCTACGGCATCGCCGACCGGCGTTATATCGCCATCGAGTCCCAGAACTGGAACGCCTTGTGGGAACAGAATTTCACGCCGGTCGATGTCGATGGACGCATCCTGATCCGGGCGCCGTTCCACGCATCGCAACCCGGATACGAACTGGAAGTGGTCGTCATGCCCCGCATGGCTTTCGGCTCGGGACACCACGCAACGACCTGCCTGGTCGCGTCGGCGCTCTGCGATCTTTCGCTGACAGGAAAACGCGGACTCGACATGGGCTGCGGTACGGGCGTACTG
>ENA-OZKX01001247-OZKX01001247.1-human-gut-metagenome-genome-assembly--contig:-NODE-1247-length-10719-cov-8.135503_pt1 | contig 10719 bp, 11 predicted proteins | sample MGYA00244831_ERZ653774 | MGnify/ENA primary metagenome ERZ653774 (study PRJEB26926, sample SAMN06165314) | human gut metagenome | biome: ENVO:00009003; feature: ENVO:2100002; material: ENVO:00002003...
CGTGGGCTCGGAGATGTGTATAAGAGACAGGTCGAGGGCTACGAGTTCCAGCCGCTGTACGAGAATCCCTACAACCCGCCTTATTACAAGGAGCTGTTCGAGAACTACGGATTCCGGAACTACTTCAACCAGAACACCTACATCTGGAAAATCTACGACGACGACGTGAACGCCATGGTCCACGACCGGGCCAAGCGTCTCTTCTCGACGCCGGGCTACGGTTTCCGCCAGATCGACATGTCGCGCATCGAGGAGGAGGCCGAGAACTTCCGCATCATATATAATAAGGCGTGGTCGCTCTTTTCGGGCGTGAAGCCCATGACGCAGGAGGAGGCGATGAAGATCATGGAGACGATGAAGCCGATCATCGACCCGGAGATCATCTTCTTCGCCTATTTCAACGACGAGCCGATCGGTTTCTTCATCATGGTTCCCGACCTGAACCGCATCATCGGCAAGTTCAACGGCAAATTCGGACTCATTCAGAAGCTGCGGATGCTCTGGGACCTGAAGGTCCGCAAGGCCAGCGACCGCATTTTCGGCATCATCTTCGGCATCGCGCCCGAATTCCACGGCAAGGGCGTCGAGTCGGGCATGATGCGCTTCATCCTCGAAAAATACATGCGCACGCCGCGCAACCACTACAAGACCATCGAGTTCGCATGGGTGGGCGACTTCAATCCGGTGATGAACCGCATGATCGAAAGCTACGTCTGCGCCACGCGCCACAAGATGCACACCACCTACCGCTACCTGTTCGACCGGACGAAGGAGTTCCACCGCTGTCCGCGTCTGGGTGTCAAACGCCGCGAATAAAACCTTAAAATCCTGATATGAAAACCACTGCATTCACCAAGTACCACATTGCCGCGGGGGCTAAAATGGCCGAATTCGCGGGATACAACATGCCCATCGAGTTCACGGGCATCAACGACGAGCACATGGCCGTGCGCGAGGGCGCGGGGGTCTTCGACGTGAGTCACATGGGCGAGATCTGGGTCAAGGGACCGCAGGCGTTCGCCCTGCTGCAGCACATCACCTCGAACGACGTTGCGAAGCTCTACGACGGCAAGGTGCAGTATACGTGCATGCCCAACGGCCGCGGCGGCATCGTCGACGACGTGCTGGTCTACCGCATCGACGCCGAGACCTACATGCTCTGCGTGAATGCCGCCAACATCGAGAAGGACTGGAACCACATCTGTGAAGAGGGCCGTGCCTTCGGCATGGAGGCCGGCAGCGGCAAGCAGCTCTACAACGCCTCGGACGAGATCTGCCAGTTGGCCGTGCAGGGACCGCTGGCCATGAAGATCGTGCAGAAGATGTGCGACGAGCCCGTCGAGCAGATGGAGTACTACACCTTCCGCAAGATGAAGGTCGCCGGCGTGGACGCCATCCTTTCGATCACGGGTTACACGGGCTCGGGCGGCTGCGAGATCTACGTCGCCAACGAGGACGGCGAGCAGCTGTGGAAGGCCCTCTGGGAGGCCGGTGCCGAGTACGGGCTGAAGAACATCGGCCTCGGTGCGCGCGACACGCTGCGCCTGGAGAAGGGCTTCTGCCTCTACGGCAACGACATCGACGACACGACCTCGCCGCTGGAGGCCGGGCTGGGCTGGATCACGAAGTTCGCCGAGGGCAAGGACTTCATCGACCGTCCGCTGCTCGAACGGCAGAAGGCCGAGGGGCTGAAGCGCCGGCTGGTGGGCTTCCGCATGGTCGAGCGCGGCGTGCCGCGCCACGGCTACGAGCTTGCCGCTCCGGACGGCACGATTATCGGTCACGTCACGTCGGGCACGATGTCGCCCTGCCTGAAGGTGGGCATCGGCATGGGATACGTGCAGACGGCCTACTCCAAACCGGGCAGCGAGATCGCCGTCGTGATCCGCGGCAAGGCGGTGAAGGCCGAAGTCGTCAGGATTCCTTTTGTATAACACATAACGCAACCAAAAACAGAAAACGCCATGAAGGCCAAATACCTCGGGCTCGAACTCTCGAGCCCTGTCATCGTCAGCAGCTCCCCCTATACGGCCTCGAAGGCCTCCGTCGCGCAGTGCGTGCGCAACGGCGCCGGGGCTGTCGTGCTGAAGTCGATTTTTGAAGAGCAGATTCTCCGTCATGCCGCCGCACTGGAGTACGCCTCCGATGCCGGCATGGGCGACTCGGGCGAGTACCTCGAGCGCTACCTCGGCGACGCCTACAAGGCCGAGTTCCTGCAGCTGGTCCGCGATGCGGCGGGCGAGGGTGTGCCCGTGATCGCCAGCATCAACTGCATCGCTTCGGCCGCCGCATGGACCGACTATGCCGTCATGATGGCCGAAGCCGGAGCCTCGGCCCTCGAGCTGAACATCTTTCTCCAGCCGACGGACCGCCACCGCAAGGCCGCCGAGATCGAGCAGGAGTATGCCGATGTCGTGCGTGCCGTGGCCGCAGCCGTGAAGATTCCCGTTTCGGTGAAGCTGCCGCAGCGCCTGACCAACGTGCTGTCGGTCGCCGATGCCCTGCTGGCGCGCGGCGCCCGCGGCGTGGTGCTCTACAACCGCTTCTTCGAGCCCGACATCGACATCGAACGGATGGAGTTCACGAAGGGTAACCCCTTCAGCAGCCCCTCCGAACTGCGCAGCGTGCTGCGCCCGACGGCCCTCTGCTCGGCAGCGCTGCCGCAGCTCGATCTGGCCGTCTCGACGGGTGTGCACGACGGCCAGGCCGCCGTCAAGGCGCTGCTGTGCGGTGCCCGCGCCGTGCAGGTCTGCTCGGCGATCCACGAGAAGGGATACGGCGTCATCGCCGAGATCAACCGCTTCATCGACGAGTGGGCCGCACGCCACGGCTTCGCGTCGCTCGAGGAGTTCCGCGGCAAGATGGACTTCGGGCATCCCGACAACGACATCTACCAGCGCGTGCAGTACATGAAGTACTTCCCGCACGATGCGGAGTAACCCCTGCGGTGCTCTCAACGCGACGCCCGCCGCCGGATGCTTCCGGCGGCGGGCGTCTGTTTCTGCGGCGGGCGTCTCTTCTGCGCGGTCGTTCGTCCCTGCGGCGGCGCTATTTGCGGCGGGAGGCGGCCTGTGCGCTTTCCTCCGCGAAGAGACGGTCGAAAAGCCGGTCGAGCCGCGGCGTGTCGCGGATCAGGGCGCGCAGCTCCTCGAGTCGCCGGGCATTCTCCGACTCGGCGATCCAGAGCCGCAGGTAGCCTCCCTCGCCATACTTCTCGCGCAGGTGTTCCAGACAGCGGGCGCGGTGCCCTTCGCGGTCGAGTGCGGGGTAGTGGTCGAGGCCGTACTGGATGGTGCGGCGCACGATCGTCACGGCGTCGATCTGACGGTCGGCCTCGGCGACGATGCGTCCGTAGATCGTGCGCGGCGGCCGCTTCGACGAAGCGCGGTGGTCCTCCACGGCGTCGCACATCACGGCCAGCTGCTCCGCGGAGAACCAGCGTGCAAGGCGGCTGTCCGCTGCGAGGATTTCGGCCGAGACGAGGTGGTGGCGTTCGCGGCCCGCGACGAGCCCCGTATCGTGGTAGGCCGCAATGGCGTAGACCATGTCGGTGTCGACCTCGCAGCGTGCGGCCAGCTCGAGGCTGCGCCGGATGACCGTGCGGACGTGGTCGGTGCCGTGGGCGCGGTCGAAGCTGTCGTAGCGCGGGATGATCTCCGCCTCGACGTATTCGACGAGCGAGGGGGTGGGGGATTGGAGTGCTGTCATCTGCATGGGGTGTGGCGTCGGTTGGGTAGTCTCTTCTGTCGGTGTGAAAAGAGCCCTCCGCACGGCGGAGAGCTCTCTTTCGGATTCGGCCCGGGGCAATGGCCCCTCTTCCGGTGTGTTTGCGGTGCCGGGGCGCTATTTGGCGTAGGCGACGGCGCGGGTCTCGCGGATTACGGTGATCTTCACCTGTCCGGGATAGGTCATCTCGTCCTGGATCTTCTTGGCGATGTCGTGCGAGAGGCTCTCCGACTCCTGATCCGAGAGCTTGTCGGCTCCGACGATCACGCGCAGCTCGCGGCCGGCCTGGATGGCGTAGGTCTTCACCACGCCGGGGTACGAGAGGGCGATGTCCTCCATCTCCTTCAGTCGCTTGATGTAGCTCTCGACCACCTCGCGGCGGGCGCCGGGACGGGCTCCCGAGATGGCGTCGCAGACCTGGATGATCGGGGCGATGAGCGAGGTCATCTCCACCTCGTCGTGGTGTGCGCCGATGGCGTTGCAGACCTCGGGCTTCTCCTTGTACTTCTCGGCGAGCTTCATGCCGATGATGGCGTGCGGCAGTTCAGGTTCGTCGTCGGGCACCTTGCCGATGTCGTGCAGCAGACCGGCACGGCGTGCGATCTTGGGGTTGAGCCCCAGCTCGGCGGCCATGATGCCGGCCAGGTTGGCCGTCTCGCGGGCGTGCTGCAGGAGGTTCTGCCCGTAGGAGGAGCGGTACTTCATCTTGCCGATCATGCGGATGAGCTCGGGGTGCAGCCCGTGGATTCCGAGGTCGATGGTCGTGCGTTTGCCGACCTCGACGATCTCCTCCTCGATCTGCTTCTGCACCTTGGCCACGACCTCCTCGATGCGTGCGGGGTGGATGCGGCCGTCGGTGACGAGCTGGTGCAGGGCGAGGCGTGCGATTTCGCGGCGCACGGGATCGAAGCCCGAGAGGATGATCGCCTCGGGCGTGTCGTCGACGATGATCTCGATGCCCGTCGCGGCTTCGAGCGCGCGGATGTTGCGGCCCTCGCGGCCGATGATGCGGCCCTTGACCTCGTCGCTCTCGATGTTGAAGACCGTCACGGCGTTTTCGATCGCCGTTTCGGTGGCCACGCGCTGGATCGACGCCACGATGATGCGCTTGGCCTCCTTCGTGGCGGTCATCTTGGCCTCCTCGATCGTCTCGTTGATGTAGGCGGCGGCGTCGGCCTTGGCCTCGGCCTTCATGTTCTCGACGAGGATGTTCTTGGCCTCCTCGGAGCTCATGCCGGAGATCTGTTCCAGCCGGACGTTCTGCTCGCGGCGCACCTGGTCGACCTCCTCCTTCTTGTGCTCGAGAATCTGGAGCTGGTTCTGCAGCTGCTCCTTCATCCGCTCGTTTTCGCGCATGCGGTTCTCCAGTTCGCGCTGCTGGTTCTGGAGGTTCTGCTCGATCTGCTTGGCGCGCTGTTCGCTCTGCGCGAGCTTCTGGTTGCGCTCGTTGACCTGACGGTCGTGTTCGCTCTTGAGCTGTATGAACTTCTCCTTGGCCTGCAGGATCTTCTCCTTCTTGAGCATCTCGCCTTCGGCCTCGGCCTCCTTGAGGGCCTCCTCGCGTTTGCGGCGGATCGACGTCTTGGCCACCAGGTTGGTGACCACGGCGTAGACCACGACGGCCGCGACGGCGACGCAGACTGTCAAAATAATATCCATGTTGGTTTTACGTGTTTTTAATTATTAGTTAGGTTCCTGATAGTTGCAACAAAAAAACCGCATAGGATTCCTTAGTCTCGTTTGACGAATCTGCAAAGATAAGTCATGTGTGGGGGCTCGGGGAATCGCAATCTTCCAACGGTACGCCGAAGCGGACACCCCCGAAGGGGTTAAGGCCTGATTTTGAAGCACCGCAAGTTGCCCCAATATAAAAAGTGTTCAGTTTCGCAAAGCTGTAAGGAATCTATGCGGGTAGATTTTTTCCTTCGTATGTGAAAGAGCCTTTGTCGATTCCGAGGTCCGGGTGCCTTCGCACGCATTCTCCCGCTCCGTCCCTTCGCTCGTCCTCGTTATGTCTTTTCGTTTCGTTCGTCTCGTCTCTCGTCTGCCTGCCTGTTGCCTGTCGCCTCCGCTCCGAATGACAGGTCCTTCCCGGCATGCGCCTCTCCGATCGGCGGGGCCTTCCCTGGTTGCACTGTTCCCGGACCTTCCCGCCTTGCGCCTTTTGCAGCTTCCTTCCGGTTTTTTGGCCTTATTAGCCTTCGGACCTTTTGCAGCGCTCTTCCGGACTTCATCCCGGGTTGTGCCCTGACTTGCCTCCGGGCTCCCTGTGGCCTCTTTTCGGTTCAGACCATCCGGGTTATTCCCTTCCGGACTGCCTCCCGGGTCGTGCCTTACTTGCCTCCGGGCTCCCTGTGGCCTCTTCTCGGTTCGGACCATCCGGGTTATCCCCAAACTGCCTTCCGGGTTGTGCCCTGACTTGCCTCCCCGCTTTCTGCTCCCCTCCTTGGTTCGGACCTTTCACCCTCCCCCTCGGGTTGTACCTTTTCTTGCCCCCCCCCGGTTATTTTTCGGGTTCGAGCTCGTTGAGGTAGGCGTCGATCCGCTCGTCGAGACGGTGAAGCCTTTTCAGGTCCTCGTCGCCGACTTCGCGGCTCTGCCGCATCTCGACGGTCGCGATGGCGAACTTCAGCGCCGTCATCGAGAGGTAGTCCTTTTCGCTCCAGTTCTCGTATCGCTTCTGCATGATCCGCGCGAGGTACGTGTTGACCTCGCGTTCGGCCAAACGGTACATCTCCTCCTTGTCGCTCTCGATGTCGAATGCGTAGCTTCGGCCCGCGACCTTGAGCGTTATCGCCTGTTTAGCCATCGTTTCAGCGTGCGTTATCTCTGTTCAGCGTCCTGTGTCGTCGGAACGGCGCCCTCGGGTTTCTCCAGCAGCGCGATGCAACGGTCCACCTCCCGCATAAGACGGTTGACGCGGGCCCGCGCCTTCGCCCGGTTGCGCCCTCCACCCGAGAGTCCTTCGGCCAGCTGCATGCGCCCGACCTCGGCGTCGAGTGCGCGGATGCGCTCCTCCTGCGCCCGGTTGGCGATCTTCAGCGCGTCGCGTTCGGCGGTCAGCTCCCGGCAGAGCGCACTCAATCGCCTGTGGTCCTCGATGAGCGCCCCGATCCGGGCTTCGATGTTCGCTATCACGCTCTTGTCGGCCATGGGCTTCGGGTAAAGTTCCTTTTACTTTTCAAAGGTACGCAAAAGAACGGTAAAAAGCAAATTTTTTATTTCCGGGGCCGTGGCGCCTCCACGTGCCCGTAGAGGTCGTAGTCGGCTCCGCGGTCGATCCGGACCTCGTAGAAGTGGCCGCGGAGCAGACGTCGTTCGGCTGCGGGGATCAGAATCTCCTGGTCCACCTCGGGCGAGTCGTACTGCGTGCGTCCGACGTAGAAGTCGCCCTGCCGCGAGTCGATGATGACGCGCTCGATGCGACCCACGCGGCGCAGGTTGTTCTCGAGCGAGATCGTGTGCTGCAACTCCATGATGCGCTCCACGCGCTGCTGCTTGACCTCGTCGGGGACGTCGTCGTGCAGTTCGCGCGCCGAGAAGGTCCCCTCCTCCTCGGAGTAGGCGAAGACCCCGAGGCGCTCGAAGCGCACGTCGCGCACGAACTCCATGAGCTCCGCGAAGTCGGCCTCCGTCTCGCCGGGATAGCCCACCAGCAGCGTCGTGCGCAGCGCCAGGTCGGGAATCGCCGCGCGCAGCCGTGCGATGAGCGCCAGCGCCTCGGCCTTCGTGTGGCGGCGGTGCATGGCCGCCAGCTGGGCGTCGGAGATGTGCTGGAAGGGGATGTCGAGGTATTTGCAGATCTTGGGCTCGGAAGCCATCACCTCGATCACGTCGTCGGGGAATGCCGCGGGGTAGGCGTAGTGGAGGCGGATCCACTCGATGCCGTCGATGCGGCACAGGCGGCGCAGCAGCTCGGCCAGCCGCCGCTCGCCGTAGAGGTCGATGCCGTAGTAGGTCGTGTCCTGCGCGATGACGATCAGCTCGCGGACCCCTGCGGCGGCCAGTTTGCGGGCCTCCTCCTCGAGCGTCTCCATCGGCACGGAGACGTGGCGTCCGCGGATGAGCGGGATGGCGCAGTAGCCGCACATCCAGTTGCAGCCCTCCGAAATCTTCAGGTAGGCGTAGTGGCGCGGCGTCGAGAGCAGCCGTTCGGTCTCCAGTGCCGGGTCCTCGGATGCGCCGAGCGCCCGGATGATGCCGTCCCACGTGCGGGCGCCGAAATAGTCGTCCACCTCGGGGATCTCGTGGCGCAGCTCGTCGGCGTAGCGCTCCGAGAGGCAGCCGATGACGAACAGGCGGTCGATCTTCCCGGCCTGCTTGGCGGCTGCGGCGCGCAGGATCATCTCGATGGACTCCTGCTTGGCGTCGCCGATGAAGCCGCAGGTGTTGATGACGACGGTGCGGGCGTCGGTGCGGTCGCTGTCCCACACCACGCTGTAGCCCGCCGCGGCGAGCCGTGCCATGAGGTGCTCGCTGTCGACCGTATTCTTCGAGCAGCCGAGTGTGATGACGTTGATCTTTTTCATTTCGTTCGTTTCGCGGATTCCGACCCGCCTCAGGTGCCGGCCCTTGCCGGGGTGCGGCCGGGTTGCGGGGTTGTTTCTGCGCTCTTTGCTGTTTGAGGGTTCCTACTTCCCGGCGTCGCCGAACAGCGCGTCGACAAACTCCCGGCGGTCGAAGATGCGCAGCTGGTCGATGCCCTCGCCGATGCCGATGTAGCGCACCGGAATGCGGAACTGGTCGCTGATGCCGATCACCACGCCGCCCTTGGCCGTGCCGTCGAGCTTCGTGATGGCCAGCGAGGTGACCTGCGTGGCCTGCGTGAACTGCCGGGCCTGCTCGAAGGCGTTCTGTCCCGTCGAGCCGTCGAGCACGAGCATCACCTCGTGCGGCGCGCCGGGGATGACCTTCGACATGACGTTGCGGATCTTCGTCAGCTCGTTCATCAGGTTGATCTTGTTGTGCAGGCGGCCCGCCGTGTCGATCAGCACGACGTCGGCGCCGTTGGCCTTGGCCGAGGTGAGCGTGTCGAAAGCCACCGATGCGGGGTCGGAACCCATCTGCTGACGGATCATCGTCGCCCCGGCGCGGTCGGCCCACACCTTGAGCTGGTCGATGGCCGCGGCGCGGAACGTGTCGGCCGCGCCGATCCACACCTTGCGTCCGGCCTTCGTGAGCTGGGCCGCGAGCTTGCCGATGGTCGTGGTCTTGCCGGCGCCGTTGACCCCCACGACCATCACGACGTAGGGCTCGCCCGGCCGGGCATCCAGCCCGAAGTTGCCCTCCGTGGCGTGGGCCTCTTCCAGCAGGGCGGCGACCTCCTCGCGCAGGATGCGCTGCAGCTCCGAGGCGTTCATGTACTTGTCGCGGGCCACGCGCTCCTCGATGCGGCGGATGATCTTCACGGTCGTCTCGACGCCGACGTCCGAGGTGATGAGCACCTCCTCCAGGTCGTCGAGCACGTCGGCGTCGACCGTCGAGCGGCCCGCCACGGCGCGTGCGAGTTTCGAGAAGAGGCCCGTCTTGGTCTTTTCCAGCCCGGCGTCGAGCTGCCGCCGCTCCTCGCGCGCCTCCTCCTGCGGGGCCGGCGCGGTGTTATCCTGTCTCTTTTTGAAAATGTCGAAGAATCCCATAGCAATACATTATCCGCACAAAGATAACAAGAAAGTTTGGAAAAAAACGTTACCTTTGCAATATACCTATTATATACCTTTGTGAAGATGAAGAAAAGCACGCTGCTGCTGTTTTGGGCGCTGTGCTGCGGCATTTCGGCCGCCGTGGCGCAGGATCTGATCGTCAGGACCGACTCTACGCGCATCGAAGCCCGCGTGACGGAGGTCTCGCCCGAGACGGTGCGTTACAAGCGCTTCTCGAATCCCGACGGCCCGACCTATGTCCTGCCCGTCGCCGGGATCGACTATATCCGCTATGCCAACGGCGAGACGGACCGCTTCCGGCAGCCGGCCGCTCCGGCTCCTGCTCCGGATGCCTCCGTTGCGACCCCGGCTCCTGCTCCGGATGCCCCCGTTGCGGCCCCGACTCCGGCATCCGCGACTTCCTCCGACCCGGCGGCACCGGCAGCGCTCCCCGTGCAGTATGAACTCAAGCGCTATGCCGTGGGGGACTATTACGATTTCAACGGCGTGAAGGGGGTTGTCTGCAAGGTGACGGAGGACGGCCTGCACGGGATGGTGGTTTCGCTCGACGAGGTGATGATCCCCTGGAGCGTGTTCCGCAAGCCCGACCTGCGCACGGTGGGGGCTGTCGACCGGACGGACGGACGGGTCAACATGGAGATCGTGGCCCGCTACATCGCCGAGAACGGATTGTCGTGGGACGACTTCCCGGCCTTCAAGTGGTGCCGCGAGCAGGGCGAGGGGTGGTATCTCCCGGCCATCGACGAGGTGCTGGCCATCGGCAACAACTTCAACGGCGGGACGCGCATGCATTACGACCGGCAGGCCCGCAACCGCTTCAACGATGCGCTCAAGGAGCATGGCGGCAAGCGGATGGACCGGCTGGTCTACTACTTCTCCTCGACCGAGCAGGACGAAAAGAGCGTCCACACCTCCCACATGGACATGAAGCCCCCCTACGTCGTCGGGATTCCCAAGTACAACAAGTTCCTCGTGCGGGCCGTGCATCTGTTCTGACCGCCGAGCGCCTGTCCTGACCTCCGAGCATCTGTTCTGACCGCCGCGGGTCGGAGCCGAAAACACACAAAGGGCGTCCCGAAAGACGCCCTTTGTATTTAAGATCGCTCTTAAATACTACTTCTTCTCGAAGAAATCCTTTACCTGGTCGTTGGCGATGACGCCCTCCTTGAACATGTAGGCTCCGGTCTTCTCCGACTTGACCATCTTGATGCACTTGGTAAACTGCTTGCCCGTGCCGGTCTTCAGCGTTGCGACTACTTTCTTTGCCATAAAGCTTCCTTACTATTTGATTTCACGGTGAACGGTAACCCGCTTCAGGAACGGATTGTACTTC
>ENA-OZKX01001251-OZKX01001251.1-human-gut-metagenome-genome-assembly--contig:-NODE-1251-length-10675-cov-4.491714_pt1 | contig 10675 bp, 9 predicted proteins | sample MGYA00244831_ERZ653774 | MGnify/ENA primary metagenome ERZ653774 (study PRJEB26926, sample SAMN06165314) | human gut metagenome | biome: ENVO:00009003; feature: ENVO:2100002; material: ENVO:00002003...
CGACTAGTCGTCGGCAGCGTCAGATGTGTATAAGAGACAGCTTGTGGATGGTTTTAGACCAATCCACAAAATCAGTGGGATTTGTGACAGAGAATATCATGGTTCGCAAGGCGCGTCAAGATGGTTTTGAAAAATTTATTGTGGTAAAGCGGTGATAGTAGGACTTATAGGAGGCTGCTTGAGCTGTTTTTTCTATTTACAGCTACAATGATAGCCATTGGGGGATTGTGATTGGTCAGGGCTGAAAAGGGCTTTCATAATTTGCTGCAGCGCATCATGTCCTCGACGCTCCCAGCGTCCTCAAAGGACGATTTGATGGGTGCGTAGGGATAAGCTGTAAAAAGAAGCATGGACGCCCCCGAAAAGGAGAGCGTCCATGCTTCTTGCTGTATCCGAATGGAGGAGATTGCGAAATCAGTGATTGTCCGGGCAGACGATTTCCAGCATCTGATCGAAAACCTCTTCCATCTGCCGCACCAGTGTGAACTGGGTGCGGGCGCGGTCGAGGTTGTGATCCGGGCGAGCAATATGGAAATAATGGTCGCCCTCCAGATAGTCAGTCAGAAAACGGATGCCGCATTCCAGTGTCATGAGCCTTGCACCCCATGCAAGACTCTTTTTTTCTGCCATGCTCATGGATGCCCCGGCAGTGGAGAGATACCCTTTGGCGAACACTTCGTACAGATGCAGGTCAAAATGGACTTTGCTCTGGTCAGGTTCGTCCTCAGCGCAGTCGTTGGCACCGGTGCGGATGGAATCGCCGAAGTCGTAGGCCGAAAGTCCCGGCATCACGGTGTCGAGGTCAATGACACAGATGCCTTTTCCGGTAGCGGCATCGATGAGGACATTGTTGATCTTGGTGTCATTGTGGGTGACGCGCAGAGGAATTTCGCCAGCTGCCAGCTGATCCAGCAGGACATGGCAGTCCTGCTCCCTCGCATGGATAAATTCGATTTCCGACGTGATATTTTTTGCCCGTCCCAGTGCATCGGCGGCGAGGGCTTTTTCAAAATTGGCATAGCGGTTGGGCGTGTCGTGGAAACGGGCAATGGTCTCGTGGAGGGTGGAGGCCGGGTAATCCGCCAGCTGGTTCTGGAACTTGCCCAGCGTCTCGGCCACGGTGCGGAAGTCGGCTTCGCTGCCGACCTGCTGCAAACAGATGGTATCTTCTACAAAGTCGTAGGCACGCCATGCGCCGCCGTCTGCATCCAGATAGCAAGTCGACCCCGACAAAGTTGGGATGACATTCAGCGTTTCCCGTGCTGGGTCGCCGCCCTCGGCAAGAATTTTCGCCCGCAGATGCCGGGTCACGCCGCAGACATTCTCCATCAGGCCCACCGGGTTAGTAAAGGTATCTGTGTTGATGCGCTGCAAAATAAAGCGTTTGGAATGATCTTCCCGCCAGACCACAAAGGTGTCGTTGATATGCCCCTCACCATAGTGGTGAGCATCGCAGAGCACAGGCCCGCCAAAATCAAAGGCATTTGCGGCAGACTGGAGCAGAGAAAGGGTAACGGATTTCATCATAAATTCCTCGTTTTCGTTATACTTCATGCCGTTTTGTCGGGGCGGGGCGTTTTCCCTGCCGCGTCTGACGGCGGTATTCGTTGGGGGTCATGCCCTCCGCCTTGCGGAAGCACTGGGAGAAATAGCTGGGGGAGGAAAAGCCCATCAACTCGCTGATCTGCGCCAGACTGTAACCGGTGTTGCCCAGCATGTGCTTGCTCTCCTCGATGCGGCGGCGGTTCAGGTAGGTGATGGGGGAAATGCCGTATTCCCTCTGAAATGTGTGGGCCAGATAGTATTTGTTCAGGTGGGCGATCTCGGCCAGGAGGTCCAGCGAGACGTCCTCCCGGAAGTTGGCGTCCAGATACCGTTTGACCTCTGCACACTCCCGGTTTTCGGTTCGGGGGGCTTCCTCCAGCTGCAGCGAGAGGGTGGTGCAGCGCACCACCCAGATCAGCAGTACCTCCAGCAGGTCCTGACAAACGGTCTCGCAGCCGTCCAGGCTGCGGTCGGCCTCCGCCAGCAGCATGTGCAGCAGAGTGACCATCCGCTCCCGGTTCTCGCGGCAGTTGAAGATGGCGTAGGAGGTATCTGCCCGGTTGAACAAAAACTCCATCTTGTCCACACCCAGCACGATGTATTCCAGCGGGGAGGCGTTGAGGCTCAGCTCCGTGTGCTCCACCTGGGGGTTCACGATGACCAGATCGTCCGGCTTTACCGGGAACAGCTGCCCGGCAAGGTAGAACTGTCCCTCGCCGCTGAGGCAGTAGAACAGCTCCGTGCAGGAGTGGGTGTGGGTGGTACTGTTCCAATCGCCGCCAAATTTGCTTTTGCTGATGTACAGCAGCCGGAAGGATTCCCGTGGAGCGGGAGCATGGCGGATATCAAATCGCTCGGTACTCATAAATGGCTCCTTTTGAGGCGAAGAACAAAAAACATAAAAATAAAAGCAAGATACTAAAAATACGAGTCTAAAAACGATGCGTTGCTTCGCACGTTTTTTCTTATTATAGAGGCAATGAAGAAAAAATGCAAGCCCTGATTTTTGGATGGGATCAATACTTTTGCCTTTGATAGCGTGCAAAAATATGTCAAACTGGTTACAAGCGGGGAGAATGTACCAAAACCACAGTACAAATTTTAGTGCTTTTGCTGAAAGAATTTTCAGAAAAGCAATATTTCTAAAAAATGAAACAACAAAGACCTTGTTGCGAACCGTAAAAACCTCTATATTGAAACCAGAAAAAACCACAGCCCTCTCGGACGAAGCCTGTTTGCCCCGGCTGTGTTTTGAACGGAATTTTATGATGGAGGATACACTATGAAACGCATTTCTCGTCGCAATTTTCTGAAAGTGGCTGGCGTGGGTGCCGCTGCACTGAGCCTGGCTGCCTGTGGTGGCGCTGCCAGCTCCACCGCGTCCAGCACGGCATCTTCTGCCGCTGCTTCTTCCGCAGTGGCTGCAGACGTTACCATCAAGGTAGCCGCCATCGAGACCGGCTACGGCGCTGAGATGTGGAAGAAGGTCGCCGAGGCCTTTACCGCACAGACCGGCATCAAGGTGGACCTGACCACCGACAAAAAGCTGGAGGACGTCATCGGCCCGTCCATGCAGGGCGGCGACTACCCCGACGTTGTCCATCTGGCTACCGGCCGTGAGGCTGCCCTGACCGAGCAGTTCATCAAGGGCAACCTGATCGCCGACATCACCGATGTGCTGAGCATGACCGTGCCCGGCGAGAGCAAGAAGGTGAGCGAGAAGATCGCCGGCGGCTTTACCGACACCTCCCTGACCAACCCCTACGGCGACGGCAAGACCTATCTGGCTCCCATGTTCTACAGCCCCTGCGGCCTGTTCTACAACGCCGGTTTCCTGAAGGAAAAGGGCTGGGACGTGCCCAAGACCTGGGACGAGATGTGGGCACTGGGCGACAAGGCTGCCGCTGAGGGCACCTACCTGTTCACCTACCCCACCACCGGCTACTTCGACGCCTTCTTCTATGCGCTGATGTACGCTGCCGGCGGCCCGGAGTTCTTCAACAAGGCTACCCACTACGAAGAAGGCATCTGGGACACCCCCGAGGCAAAGACCTGCTTTGATATCGTGGCAAAGCTGGCTTCCTACACCAACCCCATCACCCCCGCACAGGCCAACGATCAGGACTTTACCCAGAACCAGCAGCTGGTGCTGGACAACAAGGCCCTGTTTATGCCCAACGGCACCTGGATCGTGGGCGAGATGGCCGAGGCTCCCCGTGCAGACGGCTTTGAGTGGGGCATGACCGCCCTGCCCGCTGTCAAGGCCGGCGGCGATGGTTACAGCTACACCTGGTTCGAGCAGGCATGGATCCCGGCCGGTGCCGAGCATCTGGATGCCGCCAAGCAGTTCGTGGCTTACCTGTACAGCGACGAAGCCTGCAAGCTGTTTGCCGAGAGCGGCGCTATCCAGCCTGTGCTGGGCATCGCCGACAGTCTGGAAGGCGACAACAAGATGTTCTACTCCATCTACGACAACGGCGCAAAGGCCGCCATGGGCAACTTTGCAGCCTTCAGCGCTATCCCCGGCGTGGAGGTCCGCACCGTGTTCTTTGACCCCGTCAACTCTCTGGTGTCCGGCAGCATGACCGAGCAGCAGTGGATCGACGGCATCAAGTCCGCCAGCGACCAGATGCGCGCCAACATCATCGAGTAATTAAGCCCTGCCCAGCGGGGGCGGTTTTTACCGCCTCCGCTTTTTTGGGCTGTACAGTACCATCAAGAAAGGAGCGGTCAATCCCCTATGAGAACGGATAAAAGCCGCAAACGGTTCGTATTCCTCTGTGTGGCACCGGCTACCATCCTGTTTTTCCTCTTTATGATCCTGCCCACCCTCAACGTGTTCCGCATGAGTTTGTATGAGCGGGGTGCCTATTCTCCCAACGAGACCTTTGTGGGGCTGAAGAACTTCCAGCATCTGCTGCGGGATGCCCAGTTCATCCGCTCCATGCAGAATATGATCCTGCTGGTGGTGACCGTTACCCTGATCACCTTTGCCTTTGCACTGGTGTTTGCGGCCATCCTCACCCGGGAGAAGATCAAAGGCCAGAACTTTTTCCGCATCATCTTCTACATCCCCAACATCCTGTCGGTGGTCGTCATCTCCGGCATCTTCTCTGCCATCTATAAGCCGGAAAACGGCATGCTGAACAGCATCATCGGCCTGTTCCGCAACATGAGCGACCCCATCCTGTGGAAGGGCGAAAAACTGGTCATCCCCTCCATCATCATTGCCATGGTGTGGCAGGCCATCGGCTACTACATGGTCATGTACATGGCCTCCATGTCTGCCGTGCCCATCAGCCTGTACGAGAGCGCCAATCTGGACGGTGCCGGGCGGCTGACCCAGTTCTTCCAGATCACCATCCCCCTCATCTGGACGAATATCCGCACCACCCTCACCTTCTTTATCATCTCCACCATCAACATGGCCTTCCTCTTCGTCAAGGCCATGACCAGCGGCGGGCCCAACGGCGCATCGGATGTGGCGCTGAGCTATATGTACAGCCAGAAAGACGCTGGCCTGTATGGTTACAGTATGGCCATCGGCGTGGTCATCTTCCTGTTCTCGTTTGCCCTGTCCGCCTGTGTCAACAAGGTCACCAACCGCGATACGCTGGAATTTTAAGGAGGGAAGAAGATGCAGAATACCACCGAAAAATCTTCCCGCTCTGCGGAAGGTCTGTACAAGTTTTTCATCTATTTTGTGCTGGTTCTGCTGGCCGTTACCATCATCGTGCCGGTGGCATGGGTGTTCATGGCCTCCATCAAGCAGAACGCCGAGTTCTACGGCAACCCCTGGGCACTGCCCGCCGGGTTCTACTGGCAGAACTTTGTCAACGCATGGAATGGTGCCCAAATGGGCGAATATATGCTCAACTCGGTCATCGTCACCGCGCTGGCGCTGGCACTGCTGCTGGTCGTTGCCCTGCCCGCCGCCTACTGCCTGTCCCGCTTCCACTTCAAGGCGCGCAGGCTGCTGAACACCCTGTTCATGGCGGGCCTGTTCATCAACGTGAACTACATCGTGGTGCCCATCTTCCTGATGCTGCGGGACGGCGATGTGTGGCTGAAAGGCCATTTCGGCAGCGGCTTTCTGCTGAACAATCTGGTGGTGCTGGCGGTGGTATACGCCGCCACCGCGCTGCCCTTTACCATCTACCTGCTGTCGGGCTACTTTGCCACCCTGCCCCACGATTTTGAGGAGGCCGCCTACATCGACGGTGCAAGCTACTTTTCCACCATGACCCGCATCATCTTCCCCATGGCAAAGCCCTCCATCATCACCATCATCCTGTTCAACTTCCTGTCCTTCTGGAACGAGTATATCATCTCCATGACCCTGATGAGCTCCACCAAGGCACCCCGCACCCTGCCGGTCGGTCTTTTGAACCTGATGCAGGCGCAGCAGAGCGCCGCCCAGTACGGCACCATGTACGCAGGTCTTGTGCTGGTAATGCTGCCCACCCTGATTTTGTACATCTGCGTGCAGCGGCAGCTGACGCAGGGCATGACCGTGGGCGGCCTGAAAGGTTAAGGTGACAAACGATGAAAGCATACTGGAAAGACCATCCCGTCCTGCGCATGGTACTGATGCTGGTGCTGTTCGTGCTGGCACTGGTGCTGGTGGTGTCCGGCTGGAAAATGACCGGACAGCTGGCAGGGCTTGGCATCATGCTGGTGGGCGTAGCGCTGCTGCTGGCAGTGCTGGCGCTGTATAACGCCGCCTACGATTGACCCCCTACGATTCAAAGAGAGGCAAAAGGAGAGTTTCCCATGGATGAAATAAGAAAGACCGGGCGCGTGACCATTCCCACAGACTTGGACGTTGTGCCCGAAACACTGGAGATCTTAAAAAAGTGGGGTGCCGATGCCATCCGCGACTGCGACGGCACCGACTTCCCGCAGCAGCTCAAGGATGCGGACGCCAAGATCTACTCCACCTACTATACCACCCGCAAGGACAACGCATGGGCAAAGGCAAACCCGGACGAGGTACAGCAGTGCTACATCATGACCGGCTTCTACACCGCCCCCGGCGACACCGTGACCATCCCGCTGATGAAGGGCATCAGCCCGGAGCTGATGCAGGTGAACACTAACGACGATATCACCCGCTGGTGGGAGGTCATGGATCGAACCACCGGTCAGCCCGTGCCGCCGGAGCAGTGGAGCTACGCCGACGGCAGTGTGACCGTACAGGCCGTACCGTTCCATGAGTATACCGTCAGTTTTCTGGCTTACCTCATCTGGGACCCGGTGCATATGTACAACGCTACCACCAACGGCTGGACGAATTTTGAGCACCAGATCACCTTTGACGTGCGTCAGCCCAAGACCCACAAGTATTCCATGGAGCGCCTGCGCAAGTTCATTGCAGAGCACCCCTATGTTAACGTCATCCGCTACACCACCTTCTTCCACCAGTTCACCCTGATCTTCGACGAGCTGAAGCGGGAGAAGTTCGTGGACTGGTACGGCTATTCTGCCTCGGTCAGCCCTTATATCCTCAACCAGTTTGAGCAGGAAGTGGGCTACAAGTTCCGCCCGGAGTACATCATCGACCAGGGCTACTACAACAATCAGTATCGCGTGCCCAGCAAGGAATTCCAGGATTTTCAGGCCTTCCAGCGCCGCGAGGTGGCAAAGCTTGCCAAGGAGATGGTGGACATCACCCACGCGTGCGGGTGCGAAGCCATGATGTTCCTCGGCGACCACTGGATCGGCACCGAACCCTTTATGCCGGAGTTCAAGACCATCGGACTGGATGCCGTAGTGGGCAGCGTGGGCAACGGCTCCACCCTGCGCCTGATCTCTGACATTGAGGGCGTGAAGTACACCGAGGGCCGTTTCCTGCCGTACTTCTTCCCCGACACCTTCCACGAGGGCGGCGACCCGGTGCGGGAAGCCAAGGAGAACTGGGTTACAGCCCGCCGCGCTATCCTGCGCAAGCCCATCGACCGCATCGGCTATGGCGGCTATCTGAAACTGGCCTTGCAGTTCCCGGAGTTCGTGGACTACGTGGAGAGCGTCTGCAACGAGTTCCGCGAACTGTACGAGAACATCAAGGACACCACACCCTACTGTGTCAAGCGAGTGGCCGTGCTGAACTGTTGGGGTAAAATGCGGGCTTGGGGCTGTCACATGGTGCATCACGCCCTCTATTACAAGCAGAACTATAGCTATGCCGGTGTCATTGAGATGCTGTCCGGTGCGCCCTTTGATGTGAAGTTTATCAGCTTTGAGGATATCAAGAACGACCCGCATCTGCTGGATTCGTTGGATGTCATTATCAATGTCGGCGATGCCGACACCGCACACACCGGCGGCATCTGGTGGGAAGACCCGGAGATCTCCTCCGCTATCCGCAAGTTCGTCTGGAACGGCGGCGGCTTTATCGGCGTGGGTGAGCCTTCCGGTCACCCGTATCAGGGCCACATTCTCCAGCTTGCCAGCGTGCTGGGCGTGGAGGAAGAAAACGGCTTCACCCTCAACTACGACAAATACAACTGGGAGGAGCACCCCGACCACTTTATCTTGCAGGACGCCGACCAACCCGTGGACTTTGGCGAGGGCAAAAAGAACATCTACGCGCTGGAAGGCACCGAAGTGCTGGTGCAGCGAAACAAAGAAGTGCAGATGGCGGCACACGACTTCGGCAAGGGTCGTGCCGTGTACATCAGCGGTGTGCCTTACAGTTTTGCCAACAGCCGCACCCTTTACCGCGCTATCCTGTGGAGTGCCCACAGCGAGGAGGAACTGCATACATGGTTCAGCTCCAATTATAATGTAGAAGTTCACGCTTACGTCAAGAACGGCAAGTATTGTGTGGTGAACAACACGTACGAGCCGCAGGACACCACCGTTTACACCACAGACGGCAGCAGCTTTGCTCTGCATCTGGATGCCAACGAGATCAAGTGGTATGAGATCTAAGTTCTCCTTTTCATAAACGAACACAACGGGCAGCTCTGTTACCAGAGCCGCCCGTTGTGTTTGCTGTATCTGCCGATAACTCAACCTGTGTCAATCGAACGCTGCAATGGAGATGGCTGGAAACGCAGAAATTCAGTAATGCAAGCGTAATAGACCTGCAGAAAAAAGAAACTGCCCGTGCGAGTATGCGTAAGATGGTGAAACACTTACTGAAAAAATTTAAGTATCCACCGGTGGCATATGATACGGCAATCAGCACGATCATTAGCCAGTGTGAGATGTGAACTGACAACATGGTAGTATGAATTGTATGAAATGCCGTTGATTTGTGCTTGACAATCGGATTCCTTATGTGGAGCAGACCTTCGGTTATGACCTGAACCGTACCTGCGATGAAATTCGGCCGACCTATCATCATGTGGAGTCCTGTCAGGAAACTGTGCCGGAAGCAATCATTGCTTTTCTGGAAAGCGTCAGTTTTGAGGATGCACTTCGCAATGCGGTCTCTCTGGGCGGCGACAGCGACACCCTTGCCTGCATCACCGGCGGCATTGCCGAAGCTTTTTACGGGATGCCGCAGGAACTGCGGGACGAGACTTTGAAACGTCTGCCGGAGGATATCCGGGAAGGATATGAGCTGTTTCGGTGGAACATCGGCCAGAGATAAGACATTCGGAGAACCAAGGAGCAGATACAACACACTCGTGATGTGAAGTATCTGCTCCTTGGTTTTTAATAAGACTCGATGGAGGGTGTCTTGCATCGGCCTGAAAAATCCGATATACTGAACCCAGAGAGTATATCGAATTTTTTGGGAAAAGGAGAGAACGGTATGGAACATCTTTATGAAAAGGCACTGGAAAGTGCGGAATATATCAAGACGCACACGAAAAAGCGCCCGAAGATCGCGGTGGTGCTGGGCTCCGGCCTTGGCAAGCTGACCGCGGACTTTACGGACACGGAAGAACTGTCCTACAAGGATATCCCCAACTTCCCGGTATCCACGGTGGCAGGACACAAAGGTGCATTGTTGGCTGGCAAGCTGGGGGACACGGAAGTCTACGCTATGGAAGGCCGCTTTCATTTCTATGAGGGCTACTCCATGAAGGAAGTCTGCTACCCGTTCTATGTGTTCAAGCTGTTGGACGTGGAAAAGGTGGTGTTGACCAACGCCTGCGGCGGCATCAACCGGGAGTTTGCGCCGGGCACCCTGATGCTCATTACCGACTTCATCAACATGATGGGCACGAACCCCCTCATTGGCCCCAACGATGAGCGCTTCGGCCCCCGCTTCCCGGACATGACCGAACCTTACAGTCTGGAACTGCGGAACCTTGCCAAGCAGACCGCCGATGAACTGGGCATTGCCTACAAGGAGGGCGTTTACATGGGCTTTATGGGCCCTTGCTATGAAACGGCGGCTGAAATTCGCGCCTTTGCGGGGATGGGAGCCGATGCCGTGGGCATGAGCACCGTGCCGGAAACCATGGTCTGCAACTACATGGGCATGAAGGTACTGGCCGTCAGCTGCATCACTAACATGGCCACCGGCATCCAGACGGTCAAGCATAGCCACGCCCGCGTGCTGGAGATCGCAAATCAGGCAGGCGATACCCTGTGCCGATGGCTGGGTGCGGTGATTCAGAGAATGGAGTAAAAAAGATATACCATGAAAATCCTTTCGTTTGGTTCCCTCAACTACGATTATACCTATGAGGTCGAGCACTTTCTCGCGCCCAAAGAGACCCTTGCAGCCAAGTCCATGCAGCGGGGCTTTGGAGGGAAAGGCGCAAACCAGTCTATCGCCTTTGCACGAGCTGGATTGTCAGTATACCATGCGGGTCGTGTCGGCGCAGATGGACAACCATTTGTGGATTACCTGAAACAAAATGGTATTCATACAGATTATCTGATAAAGGACGATGCTGCTGCCACCGGCCACGCCATCATTGAGGTATGCCGCGGCGAAAACTGTATCCTGATCTACGGCGGTGCCAATCAGGAGATCACCACAGAGCAGATCGACCACACGCTGAAAGCCTTTTCGCCAGGCGACTGGCTGGTGCTGCAAAATGAGATCTCCAATCTGCCGTACCTGATGCAGGCCGCACAGAAAAAGGGGCTTTCCATTTTCTTCAATGCCGCACCCTACGATGTCGGCATCTTGACCTACCCGATGGAACTGGTGGATGTGCTC
>ENA-OZKX01001257-OZKX01001257.1-human-gut-metagenome-genome-assembly--contig:-NODE-1257-length-10654-cov-6.616190_pt1 | contig 10654 bp, 9 predicted proteins | sample MGYA00244831_ERZ653774 | MGnify/ENA primary metagenome ERZ653774 (study PRJEB26926, sample SAMN06165314) | human gut metagenome | biome: ENVO:00009003; feature: ENVO:2100002; material: ENVO:00002003...
CGGCCGTCAGGGCGTCGACGTCGCCGCCGTCCTTGCGCACGGCCAGCTTGCCGTCGACAAGCTGCTTCTGCGCGAGGTTCTGACCCTGGATGCTCGCGAGCAGCGGGTTGCCCTCGTCGGCCATCTTCGTGCCGAGGCCCGGGGTCTCGTTCTGTTTCAGTACGTTGACGTTGATGACCTCGCCGGCGGGCGTGAAGCCCACCATGAGGTTGATGGCGCCGCCGAAGCCCAGCTTCGACATCGTCTCGACGGCATAGCCCACGACCTCGTCGCCCGACGTGGCGGTGTAGACCGTAATGGGCATCTCGTCGATCGTCTTCGTCTCGGGCGTCGTGGCGTCGAACGCCGGCAGCACGCCCTTCAGCGCCTCGACCTTCGCGGCCTGCTCGGCCAGCGCGATCGGTTCGGCGGTAATCATGTTCACGGCGCCGACTCCGGCCGAAGCCACGAGGGTGATGCCGAAGAGGACGGCCGTCATGTTCTTAAGAGTGCTTTTCATCGCTTGTCCTCCGTTATTTCACGCCGAAGCGCTTGGGTTTGACATATTTGTTGATCAGAGGCACGCACGAGTTCATGATCAGGATCGCGAACGACATGCCCTCGGGATAGGCGCCCCACAGACGGATGAGCATCGTGATCAGACCGATGCCCACGGCGAAGATCACGCCGCCGCGGACCGTCATCGGCGAGGTCGAGTAGTCGGTGGCCATGAAGATGGCGCCGAGCATCGCACCGCCGGCCAGTACGTGGAAGAGCGGGAACTGCCACAGCGCGGCACCGCTCTCGCCCCGGGCCAGCGCCACGACAAAGGCGAAGAGGGCCATCGTGACGAGCACCGTCACGGGGATGTGCCACGTGATGACGCGGCGCCAGAGCAGGTAGACGAAGCCGGCGAGCAGCGCCAGCGCGGCGACCTCACCGAGCGAACCGGGCATGTTGCCCAGCAGCAGCTCCTGCGTGCCGAGCACGTCGGCGGCGGCGCCGTGCTTGACGGCAGCCAGCGGCGTGGCGCCCGAGAGGGCGTCGAACGAGCCGTTGACGGGCAGCGGGAAGGTGGTCATCTGCACCGGATAGGCGATCAGCAGGAAGACGCGGCCCACGAGTGCCGGGTTGAAGGGGTTTTTGCCCAGGCCGCCGAAGGTCATCTTCGCCACGGCGATGGCGACGAAGGCGCCGATGACGACGATCCACCAGGGAATCGATGCCGGGAGGTTGAAGGCCAGCAGCACGCCCGTCACGACGGCCGACCAGTTGGAGATCGTCAGCGGGCCGCGGAACAGGAATTTCTGAATCAGGTACTCGAACACCACGCACGAGGCCACCGAGAGGGCCACCACGCGCAGGACGTCCCATCCGAACACGACGGTCGAGACGACCAGCGCGGGCATCAGCGCGATGACGACGTCGCGCATGATCTTCGCCGTGGACTGGGCCGTCTGCACGTGCGGTGCGGGAGCAACAAGTAGTTTGTTTGCCATATCTGTCAATCTTTTTTTCGGTTACTTTTTGGGCGCATTGGCTGCGGCGCGGGCGCGGATGAGGCCCATGACGGTCTGCTTTCCGAGACGGATCCAGTCCAGCAGCGGCAGGTAGGCCGGGCACGACGACTGGCAGCAGCCGCACTCGATGCACGAGGTAATCATCTGCGACTCGAGCACCTCCCAGTTCTTCTTCTGGGTCATCTTCGAGAGGTAGAAGGGTTCGAGGCCCATCGGGCAGGCGGCGACGCACTTGGCGCACTTGATGCACTGCGAGGCCACGCGGCGCTCGGCATCATGGCCGCTCATGACCGTGATGCCCGAGCAGCCCTTCGTGACGGGCGAGGCGAGGTTGACCATCGCACGGCCCATCATCGGACCGCCGTTGATGACCTTGAGCGACACGCCCTCGGGCAGCCCGCCGGCCGCCTCGAGCAGCGTCGAGATGGGTGTGCCCATGCGCGTGAGGAGGTTCTTCGGCTCCTTCAGCCCCTTGCCCGTGACGGTCACCACGCGCTCGATGAGCGGCATGTTCTTCTGCACGGCCCGGTAGACGGCATAGGTCGTCGAGGCGTTGCAGACCACGGCGCCCACGTCGATCGGCAGCGCGGGCGGAGGCGGCACCTGACGGCCCGTGATGGCCGCGATGAGCTGCTTCTCACCGCCCTGCGGATATTTCACCTGCAGCGGCACGATCTCGATGCCCTTGTAGCCCGTGGCGAGCTTCCGGAGGTGCTCGATGGCATCGGGCTTGTTGTTCTCGATACCGACATAGGCCTTCTCCACCGCAAGGGCCTTCATGAGGATCGTCACGCCGACGAGCAGCTCCTCGCCGTGCTCGAGCATCGTGCGGTGGTCCGACGTAAGGTAGGGTTCGCACTCCACACCGTTGATGATCAGCGCCTCGGCCTTCTTGCCGGGAGGCACCGACAGCTTCACGTGCGTGGGGAACGTCGCACCGCCCATGCCGACGATGCCCGCCTGTTTGATCTTGGCGATGATCTCGGCGCCCGAGAGCGTGCATTCGCGCACGAGCGTCTCCGAGCGGTCGATGCCCTCGGCCCACTCGTCGCCCTCGCGCTTGATCGTAATCATCATCTGGCGCAGCCCCTGACCGTTGGGCACCATGTCCACGGCCGTCACCGTACCCGAAATCGGGGAGTGGATGTTCGCCGACATGAAACTGCCCGCCTCGGCGATGAGCTGGCCCGTGAGGACCTTGTCACCCTTGGCGACCTTCGCAACCGCGGGAGCTCCGATGTGCTGCGCAAGGGGAATCGTCACCACCTCGGGCAGCGGAAGCACCTCGATGGGCTTCGCGCAGCTCAGTTTGTTTTCCGACGGATGGACTCCGCCTATTGGAAATGTCTTCATATTGCGTGTTCTGTATTTATCGGTTCACTTATTCGGCTTTCGGCTTGGCCGCGGGCTCGGCTTTCGGGGCGGCCTTTTCAGCAGCCGGAGCGGCCTTCGGAGCAGCAGGTGCGGCCTTTTCAGCAGCCGGGGCGGCCTTCGCAGCGGCGGGAGCGGCCTTTTCGGCAGCCGGAGCAGCCTTCGGAGCGGCGGGTGCGGTCTTTTCGGCAGCCGGAGCGGCCTTCGGAGCAGCAGGTGCAGCCTTTTCGGCAGCCGGAGCAGCCTTCGGAGCAGCAGGTGCAGCAGGTGCAGCCTTTTCGGCAGCCGGAGCAGCTTTTGCAGCGGCGGGGGCAGTCTTCGCAGCGGCCGGCGCCTTGGGCTCCTTGGGCAGGGGCTCCATGCCGACGAGCCGGATGGCTCCCGTGGGGCACTCGTTCACGCACTTGCGGCAGAGCTTGCACTTCTGCGGGTCGATGTAGGCGAGGTTGTTCTCGACGGTGATGGCACCGAAGGCGCAGACCTTCTCGCACTTGCCGCAGCCGATACATCCGGCCTTGCAGGCCTTCATCACCACGGCACCCTTGTCCTTCGAGACGCACGACACGTAGACGGCGCGGTTCTTCGGCCACTTCTTGCGCAGCTCGATGATCTTCTTCGGGCAGGCCTTCACGCAGGCGCCGCAGGCCGTACACTTGTCGGGATCGACGACCGGGAGGCCCGTTGCCGGGTCGATCGTGATGGCGCCGAACGCACAGGCGGCCACGCAGTCGCCGTAGCCCAGGCATCCGAACGCGCAGCCCGTCTCACCGATGTAGAGCGACGAGGCCACGGCGCACGAACGCGCCCCGTTGTACTCGTTCGTGCGGGGACGCTTCTCGCACGTACCGCCGCAGCGGACCGTCGCCACCTGCGGCTCCTTTTCGGGCGCGGCCTTGCCGAGGTAGGCCGCCACGGCCTTCATCGTATCGCCTCCGCCCACGGGGCAGAAGAGCGACGAGATGTCGTCCTGCTTGACCAGCGCATCGGCCATGCCGCGACAGCCGGCAAAGCCGCAGCCACCGCAGTTTGCGCCGGGCAGCATCTTCTCCACTTCGTCGATGCGCGGGTCCTCCTCGACGCGGAACTTCTGTGCCACGACATAGAGAATCACCGCGGAAAGGATACCCAACACACACAGCGTCAGGATTGTGTAAAGTAATACTTCCATTTAGATTTTTGTTATTGTAAATTGAATTGTGTGTTCAATCCGTTTGCGGAAGAGCCACAGCACGACGTAGTAGAGCGCCACGCCGGCAAGCGCCGCCAGCGCGGCGTGCCCCTCGCTCCAGTGCAGCGGACCGGCGGCCACGGCCAGCACGGCCAGCAGCACGACCAGCGCCCCGACGTAGGCCAGCAGCACGGCAATGCCGCCCGCACGGCGCCGCACGCCGACCACGACCGCATCCCCCGGGGCATACTGCGCCGCCGCGGGTGTCCGGACCTCGACGACCTTCTCCTGCGTCTCGGCCAGGCCGCACGCCTGCCGGGCCTTGCACGACCCGCAGGCACTGTGGGAAGTGATCGTCACATGGACCGTATCGCCCACGATCCGAGACACCACTCCGCTGTGTTCAATCTGTGAAGGCACCGCTTAATCTCCGTATTTGTTGGTCAGGGGCATGAGCCGCTCGTGGCCGAAGGAGCACGTCGACAGCCGCAGCACGGGCGGGAACTGGAACCGTTTTTTCTCGTTGCGCATGATCATCGCGTGGATCTTCTCGACAACCTCCGAATCGAAGCCGGCGTTGATGATCTCCTCACGGTGCTGCCCCTCCTCGATCATGCGGTAGAGGATGGCGTCGACCACCTCGTAGGGGGGCAGGATGTCGGTATCCTTCTGTCCGGGGTGCAGCTCCGACGAAGGTTCCTTGGTCAGGATGTTTTCGGGAATGGGATCGCCCTGCGTGCGGTTGATGTAGCGGGCCACGTCGTAGATTTCGCCCTTGTAGAGGTCGCCCGTTGGGCTGAAGGCGCCCGCCGTATCGCCGTAGAGGGTGCAGAGACCCAGGGCGTTCTCGCTCTTGTTCGAGGAGTTCAGCAGAACGTAGCCGGTCTTGTTCTGCACGGCCATGAGCAGCACCGTGCGGATGCGCGTCTGGATGTTCTCCTCCGTGGAGTCGAACTCCGTGCCGCCGATCACCGGCTTGAGCGTGTTGACCACGCTGGTATAGATCTCCGAGATGGGGATGACATTGTATTCGATGCCGAGGCGGCGAGCCAGCTCCTTGGCATCCTCGACCGAGTTGTCCGACGAGAAGGGCGAGGGCATGAGCAGCGCGCGGACATTTTCGCGTCCCAGGGCGTCGGCGGCCAGGCAGGCCACCACGGCGGAGTCGATGCCGCCCGACAGGCCGATGCAGGCCTTCGTGTAGCCGTTCTTGAAGAAGAAGTCGCGCAGGCCGCAGCGGGCGGCCTCGTAGATCATGCGCGTGCGGTCGTTGCCCGTCGGCACCGTGACGGGTGCGCTCTTGGCCTTCGTGTCGAAGATCCGGAAATCCTCCTCGAAGCTCTTCATCATGAGCACCAGCTCGCCGCGGCTGTTCAGCGCTCCCGACGTGCCGTCGTAAACGATGTCGGTCGAACCACCGACCTGATTGACCAGAACGAGGTTCTTGCCCTCGACGAAGGCCAGGTGGCGCATCATCTCGTAGCGGTAGGTCATCGAGCCGCGTCCGTACTTGCGGGCGTTGATCGAGATGATCGTCTCGACCGAGCGGTCGAAGTCACGCTCGCGGCTCAGGTCGTCGCCCACGATGATTGCGCAGCGGTGCCCCTTGATCGTGGCATACTCGAAGCCCTTGGATGGAACAAGAAAACCCATCTCGCGACGGGCCGTAATGTACTTTTTACCGATGTACCGCAGCACCTTGCGGTCCTGAATGAGCGCCGCGGCGCTGATCGTGCCCTTGTCCGTGAGAATCGGCAGGCCGACGATGGCGGCGATCCCGTCGCAACAGGAGGCGATCTCCACGAGGGCATCCTCACACAGCTCCAGGAAGGTGGTCTTGCGCAACAGATCGAATGCCGGGGTACCGCTGACGGCCTGCTCGGCAAAGATCACAAGGTCGGCCTTTTCGGTCTTGGCCCGGTTGATGGCGTCGATGATTTTCGAGGTGTTGCCATCGATGTCTCCGATGGTGTAATTCAGCTGGGCGATAGCTATTTTCATCTACAGTAAATTTGGTCCGGAAACTATAACTCTGCAAAGTTAAGGATAATTTGGAAAAGTCGGAAAATTTTTCAATGTTAATAAATTAACATTTCCGGCCGCTCCGTTGACCGGCTCCGCAGTCGGCGGGAAAAAGCGGCGGCGGAGCAAAAGAATCGGGATGCAGGCGGCGGAGCAAAAGAACCGGGATGCAGGCGGCGGGCGGCGTGGCAACAAAAGCCGCGGAGCACAGCCGGCAGCAGAACAACAACGGCAGCGGAACAAAAGGGCCGGACACAGGCGGGAAAAGGCGACGGCGCAAAAGAGCCGACGGGACAAAAGGACCGGGACAAAAGAGCCGTCGAAGACTGCCCCGACGGACCGGACCGCACAAAAAAGCGGAGAACAGCATTCTCTGTTCTCCGCATAAACGGTTTCGGTCCGCCGCGCCTACTCTTCGGCCTGCTCGGGATCGGCGACGAGGATGCGGCCGCAATACTCGCAGATGATGATCTTCTTGCCCTGACGGATTTCGACCTGACGCTGCGGGGGAATGCGGTTGAAGCAGCCGCCGCAGGCATCGCGCTTGACGGTCACGACGGCCAGGCCGTTGCGCACGTTGCGACGGATGCGTTCGTAGGCCACCAGCAGGCGTTCGTCGATCTTGGCCTTCGCCCGCTCGGCCTCGGCCTCGTACTGGGCAACCAGCGGTGCCGTCTCGGCCTCGATGCCCTCGAGTTCGCTCTTCTTGGCCTCGAGGTCCGCGCTGCGCTCCGCCATCTTGGACTCGACCTCCTCGAGCTGGAGCTTCTTCGACTTGATCGACGCCGAATACTCCTTCAGACGCTTCTCGGCCAGCTCGATCTCGAGCTCCTGATACTCGATCTCCTTGGTGATCGCGTCGAACTCGCGGTTGTTGCGCACGTTGTTCTGCTGCTCCTTGTAGTTGCCGATCTGGATTTTGGCCTGATCGATCTCGCGCCTGCGCTGCTTGGTCAGGGCGTTGAGCTCCTCGATCTCGGCGTTGATGTGTTCGACCCGGGTCTTCAAGCCCGCCATCTCGTCCTCGAGATCCTGCACTTCGAGCGGCAGTTCACCTTTCACCTTGTTGATTCCGTCGATCTTGCTGTCGATCTTCTGCAGATCGTAGAGCGCCAGGATCTTCTCCTGCATCGAATAATCAACGTCGGCCGTCTTCTTCTGTGTTGCCATATAGTGTTTTTATAGTTTTGGACTAAACCAGATAGTTCACCGGATTGCGAGAGCACTCACTCTTGCGAACCGCAAAGGTACATAAATTTTTCGATAAAATATCAAATAAAATCCGAATTGCGCAATATTCACTCTCAAAATGGCCTATATCCGCCACCGTGAGGGCCTTATCGGGTGTCATGAAGTCATTGTACTTCATGTCGGCGGTGACGTAGATGTCGGCTCCGGCGCGGCGTGCGTCGCCGATGAGCGAGGCGCCGGCGCCCGTGCAGACCGCCACGCGGCGCACCGTCGGCGAGGCGATGTCGCTGTGGCGGACGACCCGCACCTCGAGCAGACGCTGCATGCGGCGCATGAAAGCCACCGTTTCCTCCTCGGCAGGCAGTTCGCCCACGACGCCGAACCCGGCCCCGGGCGCCGCCTCCGAGGGTTGCAGCACGCGCAGATTCTCCACTCCGAGCATCGCGGCCAGGCGCCAGCTCATGCCGCCGGGGGCGCTGTCGAGATTCGTATGGCAGGCGTAGAGGGCGATGCCGCGGCGGATGGCCCGCTCGACGCACCGCTGCACGGGATCGGCCGAGTTGAACCGCTTGAGGGCGTGGAAGACGATCGGATGGTGCGTGATAACCAGGTCGCACCCTTCACGCTCGGCCTCGTCCAACACCTCTTCGGTCACGTCGACGGCCAGCAGCGCCCGGTGCACCTCGTCGTCGGGACGGCCCACGATCAGCCCCGCATTGTCGTAGGACTCCTGCAGGGAGAGCGGTGCGAACCGCTCGATGACTTCGCTTATCTCATTGATTTTCATATAGATCAGAATAACGATTGTTCGTAAAAGGCGAAGAGCTCCTTGTTCTCCGCATCCTCCTTCTTGCCGCGGCGCGGCCGGCGCGCCGGGCGACGGGCGGGCGCCACACCGTCCGCAGTTTCGGCCGCCGGCGTCTCCCCGTCCGCCTCTTCGACGATCTTCACCACGGCCTTGCGGCGGCGCGGTGCGGCCGGGCGCTCCGCGGCAGGTGCCGCGGTGGCCGGAGCATCCGAGGCCGGGCCATCCGCAACCGGTCCACCCGAAGCCGGGGCTTCCAAAGCCGGGGCTTCCGAACCGGTTTGCGCGCCGGCTTCCGTGTCGGCTCCCGCGACTTCCGCCGCAGGCTCCGCACCGGCATTTTCCACGACGGGACCGTCGTCCGCCGGTGCGGGTCCAGTCGGCGCGGGTTCCGTCGCACGCACCCCGGCCGTTTCGGCAGGCACCTCCGCCGCAGGTTCCGACGGCACCGGCGTATGGGCTGCGACCGGCGTCACGGACGGCTCCTCCGCGGCAAAATCATCCGCCACGGCGACGACCTCGCCCTCGTCCGCCTTGAGGTCCTCGCGCACCTCGAGCAGCAGGGCCCGGATGCGCTGCAGGCGCTCCATGAGTTCGGCATCGCGGCTCACGCCCTTGTCGGCACGCCGGCTCCGCAGCGCCTTGCGCGCCCCGTCGAGCGTCATGCCGCGCTCCTTGACCAGGTGGTAGATCAGCTTGAGGTTCTCGACATCCTGCGGCGTGAAGAGCCGGTTGCCCTTCTTGTTGCGCTTGGGACGCAACACCGCAAACTGCGACTCCCAGTGACGCAGCAGCGAGGGCCGGACATCGAACATTTCGGCCACCTCGCCCATCGAATAATAGAGTTTCTCGGCCATATATGCTTCTCTTGACTTACTTCATTACGATCCGCAACGAGTTGGGATACATGTTGTTGACCCGCGCACCGATCCGCTTGGCAAAACCCAGCGCACGGCCCCGCGCACAGACGAGGTTCACCCCTTCGGCCAGCCCCTGCGCGGCGATCTCCTGCCGCCGCAGGTAGCGCAGCGCCTCCTCCTCGCCGAGTTCGGCGACGGGCACCGCCCCGCGGTCGAGCCCCGCAAAAAGGGCCAGCGCCCCGTCGGGCTTGAGGCGTCCCTTGAAGATCTGCCCCAGCGCCACACCCGAGCAGATCACGGGCAGGGCGTCGGAGAGCTGCCGCACGGCCTCGGCCTGCGCGGCGTACCAGGCATAGCACGTCCCGGCCACCTCGCCGAAACGCATGCGCTCCGGCTCGCGGAGCCAGCGCGCGAGTTCGGCCGCCGACGTCCGGTCCACGGCCGAGATGATGCTCCGCCGCGCCTTCGGTGTGCGCGTCCGCCCTCCGGCATCGGGCGCCTTGCGCGCCACGGCGGCGAAGAAGCCCTCGCCGCGTGCCCGGTGGGGATAGAAGCGGAAGGTGCGGAACACCCCCACCCGGCCGCAGACAACGCCCCAGGCCGCGTCCAGCCCGACCTCGGGCGCCTCGGCCAGCTCCCCGCCGGCCCACGCCGCCAGCCGCTCGAGCGACCCTTCGTCCTCGTCGCGGTTGAACGTGCAGGTGCTGTACAGGAGCGTTCCCCCGGGCCGGAGCGCGCGCCACGCCTCGCGCAGGATGTCGTCCTGCCGCGCGGCACACATCCGCACGTTGCCCTCGCTCCACTCGACACGGGCCCCGTCGTCCTTGCGGAACATCCCCTCACCCGAGCAGGGGGCATCCACGGCCACCACGTCGAACCACGCCTCGAAGTCGCACACCGTGCGCGGCTCGCAGCAGGTCACGGCCACGTTGCCCGTCCCCCACTTGCGGACGTTGTCCGCCAGCACCTGTGCCCGGCGGCGGTCGATCTCGTTGGCGACGACCAGCCCCTCCGTCCCGACAAGCGAGGCGTAGAGGGTCGTCTTGCCGCCCGGCGCGGCGCAGAGGTCCAGCACCCGAGCGCCGCGCAGCGCATCCCCGCCGAGCAACCGGCCGACCACCTGCGACGAAGCCTCCTGCACGTAGTAGGCCCCGGCATGGAAGTCGCTGTCGAGCGTGAAGAGCGGCCGCGCGGCGAGGTACCACCCCGCATCGCTCCACGGCACCCGCTCCGTCGCGCCCAGCCGCCGCAGCAGCCCGGCGACGGCATCGTCGCACGTCGCGGCACTCCCGTCCGTAACTTCCGTCCCGGGAACCCTACTGTCGGCACCCTCCGCGGCACCCGCGCCGGGAATCGACCCGGCACACTTCCCGGGAACCAGCCCCGCGCACTCCGCAGCGGCATCCTCTCCGGGAATCCGGCAGCTCCCCCCGTCCGCGCCGCACTTGGCGGGATTCAGGCGGATGCTGACGGGCGACGGCGTATCGAGCGCCGCGCAGAGCGCCCGGCCCCCGGCCTCCCCCAGGTCGCGCAGGACCCGCTCGACGAATCGTGCCGGCAGCTCCATCCGTTATCGCTTTGCGGCCTTGATCGCATCCAGCCGGGCGCAGATGCGCTCCATCACGGCCGGATCGGAGAAATCCTCGTGGTCCTTGTCGACGACAAGCACCTCCCCCTCGTAGATGCTGTCTCTTATACACATCTCCGAGCCCACGAGCCAGGCAGAAATCTCGTATGC
>ENA-OZKX01001267-OZKX01001267.1-human-gut-metagenome-genome-assembly--contig:-NODE-1267-length-10591-cov-4.521166_pt1 | contig 10591 bp, 8 predicted proteins | sample MGYA00244831_ERZ653774 | MGnify/ENA primary metagenome ERZ653774 (study PRJEB26926, sample SAMN06165314) | human gut metagenome | biome: ENVO:00009003; feature: ENVO:2100002; material: ENVO:00002003...
GATTTCTGCCTGTCTCGTGGGCTCGGAGATGTGTATAAGAGACAGAAACAGGATAATGTCCGTCGGTTATAACGGCTTCCCCTCCGGTTGCGACGATGACGAGTTCCCGTGGGAGCGCGAGGGCAGCGCGTTTAACACAAAATACGCCTATGTCTGCCACGCAGAGCTCAATGCGATATTGAACGCCAGCGGCGACCTGCGCGGATGCAAGGTCTATGTCGCGCTTTTCCCCTGCAACGAATGCGCCAAGGCGATAATCCAGAGCGGGATAAAAGAGGTAATTTATATCAGCGACAAGTACCGCAACACCGACAGCGTGCGCGCATCGAAAAGAATGTTCGACGCCGCGGGAGTGAAATACACGAAGCTCGAGATGAAGCGCGACAAGCTCGTTATCGACTTCAGCGAAAACTCAATATAAAATCAAGCTTTCCTGCGTCGCCTTTTCGGCGGCGCTTTTTTATATATCGACAGTCAGCTCGACCGGACAATGGTCGGAGCCGAATATCTCCTGATGTATTTTCGCGCCGGTAAGCCGGCTGTTGAGCCGCTCGGAGCAGAGGAAATAGTCGATGCGCCAGCCCGTGTTCCGCTCGCGGGATTTGAAGCGGTAGCTCCACCAGCTGTACTGTCCCTCGACGTCGGGATAGAAATATCTGAATGTATCAGTAAAGCCCGCGGAGAGCAGCTCGGTCATCTTGCTTCTCTCTTCGTCCGTGAAGCCGGGGTTCTTGCGGTTCGTCTTGGGGTTCTTTAAATCTATCTCGTTGTGCGCAACATTCATATCGCCGCAGACTATTACGGGCTTGTCCCTGTCGAGCGAAAGAAGATAGTCCCTGAACGCATTCTCCCATGTCATTCTGTAGTCGAGCCGTGCGAGCCCGTCCTGCGAATTGGGGGTATAGACGCAGACGAAATAGAATTTTTCAAATCCGAGCGTTATCACGCGCCCCTCGCGGTCGTGCTCGGGAATGCCGATGCCGTATGACACGCTCAAAGGCTCTTCGCGCGAAAAGACCGCCGTGCCGGAATAGCCCTTTTTCTCGGCGTAGTTCCAGTAGCAGTGATAGCCCTCGGGTGCAAAGTCGACCTGCCCCGCCTGAACCTTCGTCTCCTGCAGGCAGAGGATATCGGCATCAAGCGCCGCAAAAGCCTCGGAAAAGCCCTTGCCGATGCACGCTCTTATTCCGTTGACATTCCATGAGATGAGCTTTTTCTCCGCCATGCCGCAGACTCCTTTCGGGGTGTATCTTATGCGCCGGAGCACATATACCTTGATATTATATCATAACTTTCAGCGAATTTCCATAACTTTATAAAAGCGAATGTAAACAATCTATTACTAAAAGACAGTCTGTGATGTTATCTTGCATAAAAACACGGCGTTATTAATTTTGTTTTTATCAAAATTTACTTGACATTATTAGTTAATTAGTGTAAATTTATAGTGCGCTGTGTTGCCTTGTAAAGTGCAGCACAAAAAACGGGCGGAAATACCCGAAAATATTTTATGAAAGGTTTTTGACATGAAAAAGAATCTTCTGAAGATCGCTTCCCTGCTTCTTGTCCTCGCGATGATATTCTCGTTCGCGGCGTGCAAGAGCGACAAGGACAACGGCGATTCCACAGCCCCCTCCGAGAGTTCCGCAGACGCGAACAACACCGTCTCCGACGAGAGCACCCCCGCAGAGGCCTCAAGTGAGGACGCTTCTGCCGAGTCCACCGAAATTGAGACCGTTACCGACGCTTCCGGCAAGGTCATCGAGACCAAGCCCGCCGACAGCGGCAAGGCTCCCGTAGTCACCTCGAAGGGCAACAAGGCCCCCTCGAGCACCGCGGATATCCTCAACTATTACAATGCCGCCACAAAGGCAGCCGTCTCCGGCAAGGTCGGCTTCACAAAGCACAGAGAGACCAAGAACGAGAAGATCGAGGCAAACGCTGTTGTCAAGCAGTTCAAGAGCCTTATCTACAAGTTCATGGGCATCGGTGCCGAGAACGCCTACAACGAAACCGTCACCAAGGGTCAGTGGAATACCGACACAAACAAGTATTTTCTCAGAGCTTCGACCCTCGGCACCGGCGACGTCACCGCAGCTTCCTGCAAGCAGAGCGGCTCGAACTACATAATCACCATCAACATCAAGAACGGCAATTCCTATGCAACCAAGGGCACCGCGACCTGCAACGCTCCCCTCGACAAGAGCGGAATCTGCGTCGGCGACAAGGACAAGGGTTACTATGACCACAAGAGAGCCAGCTGCATCTATGACGCCATCGACGAAGTTTACGGCGGCGCAAAGGTCACCGAGAGCTACTCGGGCGCAGTCGTTACCGCAACCATCGACGCCGCTACCGGTCATTTCGTCAAGCTCGATGTCAAGTTTGATATCACCGTCAACATCGACATCGGTATCGGCAAGCCCACCGCTACCGGAACATCATATGTAAGCTATTCCAGCTTCAAATATTGATTTTCCAGGGGGATAGAAAACAATGAATAAGAATCTCAAGAGAATCGCGGCTCTTCTGCTCGCGATCGCCATGATTGCAAGCTTCGCGGCGTGCAAGAACGACAAGAATAACAACGACACAACTGCCGCCGGCGACGTTGCCATAAACGGCGACGCTATTGCAGACGATCTGCTTCCCGAGGCCTCCTCGGAAGCAGCCTCCGACGACACCGCGGTCGAGACCGAGATAGTGACCGACAAAGAGGGGCACACCGTTATCGAGACCAAGGCTCCCGCCGACAATTCCGCAAAGCCCTCGAACGGCAAGCCCGAGAGCTATGCCGAGATCCTCGCCGCTTACAGAGACGTTCTCAATCTCGCAAAGAGCAGCAAGGTCGGCTATGAGAAGTCCGAGTGGCAGACCCTGCCCAAGGACAAGAGAAACTTTGACGGCTTTGTTATCAACGCGGCTCTTCCCGTTGCCGAGCTGTTCATGACCAGCGAAAAGGATGCAAAGGGCAAGAAGCACGAGAACAATCCGAAGGGCACCGACATGAAGTGGTTCCCGATCTATCAGCATCCCACAAAGGGCTGCACCCTGACCGATGTCAGCAAGATAAAGAGCGCAAAGTGCGAGGTTCTCTCGAACGGCAACTACAAGATAACGATAGTCCTCAAGGCGGATATCAACCCCGAGCCCTGCGATCCCAAGACGGGCGTTATCTCCAAGGGCTTCACCGGAACGATGTTCAGCCCCCTTGCGAAGGCCGATATCGACAACACCCTCCAGAACGACCCCAACGTCACGAAGGTCGTCAAGGATGTTGAGTATTCGCTCAAGTACTATGACTGCACCGCAGTGCTCACCTACAACCCCAAGACCAATCATATGGCAGATCTCTATCAGTATATGCACGTCCTTATCACCGGCTCCGGCAAGGTGCTCGGCAGCAAGTTTAACGGCAGCGCGGTTCTCGATAACTTCCTTGAGATAACCAACGTCAAGTATTAATCGAATAGCAAAATAGAAAAGGCGCGGTTCACAGCTTATGTGAGCCGTGTCTTTTTATATAACTCCGCTTTTTTGGATTTAACAACAAACTTGAAAAATTGCCCCGAATAGGGTATAATTAGCTGACTTCAAAAAAACTTGTGAGGTGCCTATGGACAGAGAAAACAGAAAATTTCTGAAAAAGCTTTCCGTATGTGTTGCCGTTCTGTTTGTTATAGTAACGGTCGTGAGCCTGTGCGTGATGAATTTCACGCCGATAAACAGGCTTCTCGGAGGATACAAAGAGCAGCCGCTCGACCTCTCCCGCGCAGACGGAGCCAATATTACTTATAACGACGACGGCACGATAACCCTCGGCGAGGGCTATTCCGAGATAGAGTTTACCGGCATTGACGCGCGCGTCGGTTCTATAGGGTTCGATGTCGACTTCGGAGAGTCGGCAAACAGCGGCAAGGTCTATGTCGATTTCGCCGATTCAACGAGCTCATATTACCGCACGAATATCGCAAAGCTCACGCTCGAAAACGGGCTCGACAATGTCATGACCTGCAACTTCTCCGGTGAAGTGTCGCGCCTCAGACTCGAGATATCTCTCGACGACTATCACAGCGCAACGCTCAAGGGCATCACGCTCAATCAGTCGATAAGCGCGCTGCATATAGCGGAAATTATCCTGACATATCTGCTCATAGCTGCTGCCGCCATAATTATCATCTATGCTATAGCGAATCCCGCCGGAGCGCGCAAGAAATTCTCCGACAACAGAGTCAACTGCGCCCGCATCGCGGCAGTCATAACCGCCGCCGCAATGGTATTTTCGGTGTATCTCACATTCACAAATCTACAAAAAGGCTGGTCGACCACGCACTACAGCTTCACTTCGCAGGAGGGCGACCAGATAACCAAAGAGCTCGTTGACGCGTTTGAGCATCATCAGGTGAACCTTCTCGAAGAGCCTGACGAAGATCTGCTCAAAATGGACAATCCCTATGAATACACAAGGCGTGATGCTGAAATAGGCGCGGGCAACTTCCTTTGGGATCACTGCCTGTATAACGGCAAATATTATTCTTATTACGGCATCGGTCCTGTCATCGCGCTGTTCCTGCCGTATCATCTGATAACCGGCTGCTATTTCCCGACCGGCTGGGCGACACTGATGTTCGCGCTCGTCGGAATAATATTCCTGACGAAGATATATCTCGCGGTGATAGACAAAAAATTCCGCGATTTGCCGACAAACACGGTGCTCGCCGGATTGATAACCTTGCAGATGTCCTCGGGAATCATGTTCTCCGCGGCGCGTCCGCTGTTCTATGAGCTCGCCATCTCCGGCGGATTCATGTGCGTGACTATCGGCGCGTATCTGCTCATGACCTCGAACATTCTCTGGGACGGCAAAATTTCATATGTCCGCCTCGGATTTGCCTCGTTCTTCCTCGGCTACGCCGTGCTCTGCCGCCCGACGCTCGCGGTCTATTGCATCGCCGCGCTGTTCTTCTTCGCGGGCGGACTCAAAAAAGCGCTCGACGGACTCGAAAAGAAGCAGAAGACCCGCACATTCTTCAAATATGCGGCTGTCGCTCTCGTACCGCTCGGCGTTATCGCCCTCGGGCAGATGGTATATAACTATCTGCGCTTCGACAATCCGCTCGACTTCGGCATCCAGTATTCGCTGACGATAAACGACTTCACTCATTCAGAATTCCACTGGAAATATGTGCTCATCAATATATATGCGTATCTTCTGAACATGCCGCACTTCACGCCCAAGACATTCACGCATCTCGCTTCTTCCGCAGAGCGCTTCGGGCTCAACGGCTATATGTTCTTCGACGACGCTGGCAAGAATCTTATATCCGTCGGAATCATATACCGCGCTCTGCCCATGTTCGCCTATCTCTTCTCTGGCAAGGCATTGCAGCGCGTCGAGAAGAAAAAGCGCGTATTGCCTATCCTGCTTATCGGCGTGACCTGCATTCTCATGCCGCTCGCGATAATCTTCTCCTCGTGGGAAAGCGGCTATGCCGTGCGCTACAACGCGGACTTCTCATGGCAGATGGTCATCGGCGCGCTCGTCATCGCGTTCACACTCTATAAGAGCATCAAGTCGGAGAGCGCAAAGAAGCTCGTCGATTTGATATTCACGGTCTCGACTGTCGCGTGCATATATGTGAACATGGCTCAGCTGATCTCGTTCACGGGCGTTGAAGGCGCTTTCTGGATGAATCTCTGGAGATAAAATAAAACTAATCTGACCCTGTCTGTCATGCGGACGGGGTCAAAACACGATATAAAAGACGAGAGAATCGACGGCGGCAAGGCGTTCGACTGGAGCGGTGCGGGCGAGACGATGCACCCGATAGAAATCCCCGCCTGCTACAAAGAAAAGTTCGAGCTCGTGCACCACGAGGAGTGGAAGCTGAAGGTGCATTTCACGCGCGAGAGCTGGAACGGCAGGATGAAAGCCTGCCGCGGAATCGGCGCGGCGCTGACACCCGAGGAGATAGAAAACTGGGAGCGCGAGCATCTCCGAATGCTCAGAGAAAACGCACCCGAGGAGTTCGATGTTCTCCACTTCGCCGCCATGGCGGAGCTCAGGAAAAAAGACTGATAAAAAGCAATCCTACCCGAAATTTTCGTCAGGTAGAATTTTTGCGTTGTATTCCGACAAGAATCAGAAATGCCCAAAGCTCGTTATATACAAAAATCTCCTGTCCGGGAACAGCTCCCGGGCAGGAGATTCTGCTTTTTACTTCCAATTATCGCAGCTCTGCCAATCACTCCAACTCAAACGCGCCGGTATAGAGGCGATAGTATGTGCCCTTTTCGGCGATGAGCTTTTCATGGTTGCCGCGCTCGATTATTCTGCCGTGGTCGAGCACCATTATAACATCCGAGTTCTGGACGGTCGAGAGGCGGTGCGCGATAACAAAGACCGTGCGTCCTTTCATCAGCTTATCCATGCCGCCCTGGACGAGAGCCTCGGTGCGCGTATCTATCGAGGAGGTCGCTTCGTCGAGGATCATGACGGGCGGGTCGGAAACCGCCGCGCGGGCTATCGATATCAACTGACGCTGACCCTGCGAGAGTCCGGAACCGTCACCCTTGAGTACGGTGTTGTAGCCGTCCGGGAGCATGCGGATGAAGCCGTCAGCATTTGCGAGCTTCGCCGCCGCGATGCACTGCTCGTCGGTCGCCTCGGGGTTGCCGTAGCGGATGTTCTCCATGACAGTGCCCGTGAACAGGTTGACATCCTGGAGCACGACGCCGAGACTACGGCGCAAATCGGCTTTCTTTATCTTGTTGATGTTTATTCCGTCATAGCGTATCTTGCCGTCCGCTATGTCATAGAAGCGGTTTATGAGGTTTGTTATCGTGGTCTTGCCCGCTCCGGTCGCGCCGACGAAAGCCACCTTCTGACCCGGCTCTGCGTAGAGCGTGATGTCGTGAAGGACTTCCTTTTCGGGCGTGTAGCCGAAATCGACATGGTCGAGCACAACCTGACCCTCAAGCTTTGTATAAGTCAGAGTGCCGTCGCCGTGGGGATGCTTCCATGCCCACATTCCGGTGTGCTCCTTGACTTCGACTATCTCGCCGTTCTCTTCTTTCGCGTTTACGAGGGTAACATATCCGTCGTCGGGCTCGGGCTCTTCGTCCATAAATGTGAAGATTCGCTCGGCGCCCGCGAGGGCGTTGACAATCGAGTTGAACTGGTTCGACATCTGGGATATTGGGTTTATGAAGTTGCGCGAGAGCACGAGAAACGAGGCTATCATGCCGAGAGACAGCGTGTTGACGCCAGTCAGCCCGAAATTCTTCGTGCCGGCGATAGCCATATATGAGCCGATAACGGCGAGCAGGATATACAGAAAATATCCGAACGCGTTCGTCATGGGCATCATCGAAGTCGCGTGGCCGTTTGCGTTCGCGGCGTTGTGCTCCCATTCGGTGTTGCGCTGCTTCATTTCTTTCTTAGACTGCTCTTCGTGGCAGAAGACTTTTATGACCTTCTGACCGTTTATCATCTCTTCGATATATCCGTCAAGGTCTGCAAGAGATCTCTGCTGGGCTACGAAATACGCGCCGCTCTTGCCGATGACTTTCTTGATTATCTGCATGATAAAGAACAGCGATATGCACACAACGAGCGTCAGACCGACGCTGATATAGAGCATGCAGCAGAATACCGCCGCGACGGTGAACGCCGAAGAAATCAGCTGACCCATCGACTGCGCGAGCATCTGGCGCAGGGTATCGGTATCGTTGGTATAGAGGCTCATCGTGTCGCCGTGGGTGTGCGAGTCGAAATATCTTATCGGCAGGCGCTGCATCTTCTCGAACATCTCATCGCGTATGGTCTTAAGCGTTCCCTGCGCTATGGTGACCATGCGGCGGTTGTAGATAAGCGTCGAGAGCGTGCCGATGAGATAGATGACCGCCATGGTTATCAGCGCGCGAATGAAGCCGGAGAAGTCGGGTGATGACTGACCGACCATCGGGGTTATATAATCGTCAATAAGCGTCTGGAGGAACATCGATGACGCAGCGCCCGCAACTGCGCTGAGCAGGATACAGATTGTGACAAGGACTATCGTGCCCTTATAATTTTTGAGATAAGAGAGCAGACGCTTGAGCGTTTTCTTGTCGAGCTTTCTGGGCTGCATTCCGGGTCCGCCGTGCATGGGCATAGGCTTACTCATCGTCGTTTCCTCCCTTCTGCTGGGATTCATAAACTTCGCGATAGATATCGCAGGATTTCAGTAGTTCGTCATGCGTGCCCTGCGCAACTATTCTGCCGTTGTCGAACACGAGTATTTTGTCCGCGTTCTGAACCGAGCTTATGCGCTGAGCTATAATTATCTTCGTCGTGTCGGGCATATACTGCGAAAGTCCCTTTTGAATCAGCGCGTCGGTGTGTGTATCGACGGCGCTTGTCGAGTCGTCGAGAATGAGCACCTTGGGATTCTTGAGCAGAGCGCGCGCTATGCACAGCCTCTGCTTCTGACCGCCGGAGACGTTCGTGCCGCCCTGTTCGATATAGGTGTTGTAGCCGTCGGGCATCGCGCTGACAAATTCATCTGCCTGAGCGAGCTCGCAGGCGTGCTTTATTTCATCATCGGTCGCGTTCTCATTGCCCCAGCGCAGGTTCTCGGATATCGTGCCGGAGAACAGCTCGTTCTTCTGGAGCACCATTGCGACCGAGTTTCTCAGGGTATCGAGATCATAGCTTCTGACATCCACGCCGCCGAGCATCACTTCACCGCCCGTTACATCATAAAGGCGCGGGATGAGCTGGACGAACGAAGACTTCGACGAACCCGTGCCGCCGATTATGCCGACCGTCTCGCCGGAGGCTATATGCACATTGACATTGTCGAGCACCTTGGTGTCCGCCTTTGAAGCATAGGCAAAATTGACATTTTTATAATCTATCTCGCCGTCTTTGACTTTGAGAACGGGGTTCGCGGGGTTCGAGATATCGGTCTTTTCGTTGAGTATCTCAGCTATACGCTGAGCGGAAGAGCTCGCGATTATCATCATGGCAAAGACCATGGAGAGCATCATGAGGCTCATGAGTATCTGCATGGCGTAGGTGAACAGCGCGGTGAGCGAGCCGGTGGTCAGACCGAGTGCTGCGTTGTTGCCGCTGGCGATGACCGCCTTTGCGCCGAGCCATGAGATCAGAATCATGCAGGTGTACATGCAGACCTGCATGATCGGCGAGTTGAGCGCAATAAGGCGCTCCGCCTTTGCGAAGTCTTTGTATATCTTCTCGGATATCTTCTCGAACTTGCTTATCTCGTGATCCTCCTGATTGAAGGACTTGACGACTCTTATGCCGCGCACATTCTCCTGAACGACGTTGTTGAGCTCATCGTAGGTGTGGAAAACGCGCTTGAACACGGGGTGCACCTTAATGATTATCAGCACGAGCAGAGCCGCGAGGACAGGTATAATCGCAATGAACATAAGCGAAATCTGGCTGTCGATTCTGAACGAGACTATCATGGCGAAAATCAGCATAACCGGTCCGCGTATTGCTATTCTTATGAGCATCTGATAGGCGTTCTGAATATTTGTGACATCCGTCGTCAGTCTCGTGACTATCGACGCGGTCGAGAATTTGTCGATGTTCGAGAATGCGAAGGTCTGAACATTATCATACATATCGCTGCGCAGATTCGCGCCGAATCCGGCGGACGCGCGCGAGCCGAGGAACGCCGCAAGCATTCCCGTCACCATCTGGAATACCGCAAGAAAGAGCAGTGCAAGACCGTATTTCCAGACCATGGACATCACGCCGCCCTCGATGCCGTTGTCGATAAGGCCCGACATACAAAGCGGGATAACTATCTCGAACACGACTTCAAACGCGGAGAAAAAGATAGTCGCCCATGATACTTTTTTGTATTGGCGCATGCTCTTCAACAAAGTTTTTATCATATTCTCACTCCCTCTTTTCTTTCTTTGCTCCACTTTCCGGTTTGCAGCCGGGGCTGCTGTCAATATCAAGGTTATCGCATATCCTTATGAGATATCCGCGGAGCTGTTCGACTTCTTCTTCGCTGAACGATCTGAGCATCGCCCGCTCGCCGTTATCAATCGAACGGCGTATCTCGAGATTGATGTCTTTCGCCTTATCGGTCAGCCGCACGACCTTGTTTCTCTTGTCCGACGGGTCGGTACAGGTGCTGAGAAAGCCGCTCTGCTCCATGCGCGTGACTATGCCGACAATCGTCGGGTGCGAGACATGGGCGTAGTCTTCAATCTCTTTCTGGGTTGTCTGACCTCCGCGCTCGGCGAGGAATCTCAAAATACGCGACTGCGCAAAGGTCAGCCCGTGCTTGCCGAGTCCTGCATCGGCGTTCGACTTCAAACGGTTATCTATACGCTTGAAAAAATATCCGATATGCTCCATAGCGATCTCCTTTCCGCAAAGCTGTTTTCAGCAATATTAAGTGTAGCACGCTACACATTATACATATATGCGCGCCGATTGTCAACAATATGTTTGTAAACAATTTGTGACCTCGGCGCTGAAGATTTTTATGTTCTGTTTTCGTTGAGATTAAAGACGGTGCGTATAAGCTCCTGTCTCTTATACACATCTCCGAGCCCACGA
>ENA-OZKX01001268-OZKX01001268.1-human-gut-metagenome-genome-assembly--contig:-NODE-1268-length-10581-cov-7.843720_pt1 | contig 10581 bp, 5 predicted proteins | sample MGYA00244831_ERZ653774 | MGnify/ENA primary metagenome ERZ653774 (study PRJEB26926, sample SAMN06165314) | human gut metagenome | biome: ENVO:00009003; feature: ENVO:2100002; material: ENVO:00002003...
ACGAGATTTCTGCCTGTCTCGTGGGCTCGGAGATGTGTATAAGAGACAGTAAAAATACCATTATGAAAAAATCTTTACGTTTTTAATCGGTTTGTCCCTGTGGACCTTGACTGCGACAGCACAAGAACCGGTCGCCGAAACGACCTCTCCCGTTGCGACGGAAACGGATTCGCTGCAGCGGGTCGTCGATGACCTATCCCAGCAATTACGGCACCAAAAGAACGAGGAACTCGATCGCAAAATATGGAAAAACAGGTCCAAGTACTTCAACCTCGGTTACGTAAAACAATCGCTCGTATTCAAGGATTTCGGCGACGAGAAGCTGAAAAACGATTTCGGCGTGTCGATCAGTTGGGGTAAAACCTATTACCTGCACAAAAAACCGTTGCTCGGAATGTTGAAATTCGGTCTGGACTGGAGCTGGGTCGATCTGAACTATTCGAAATACACGATCTCCGAATCGGAAGAGCCGGGTTCGGGTTCCGTCGGCGACATTATGGATGAAACGATCGACATCGGCAATCATCAACTGGAATACGGCATGCAGGTCGGTCCTTCGATTACGATCAACCCGGTTCACGAACTGAAAATCAGCCTCTATTTCCAACTCACCCCCTCCTACTCGATGATGTACCTCGACGATAGTTTCAACTCCAACTTCGCCCTGTTCTACAGCTTCGGCGGATCGGTGGCCTGGAAAGTGATTTCGGTCGGCGTGGAAGGTCGCTGGGGCCAGGCCAAATACAATGGATTCTCACTCGAAGATGCAGACCTGGAGGGCATCTCATCGACCAAAACGAAACTGAAAACCAACTCCGTCCGTTTCTACGTCGGATTCCGCTTCTAAAAAGCGCCGACCGCAATAACGAAGAAACGCGCCGCTGAATATCAGCGGCGCGTTCTTTGTGTTGAGCTACCTGGATTCGAACCAAGAATAACAGGACCAGAATCTGTTGTGTTACCATTACACCATAGCTCAATGACGTTTTGGTGATGCAAATGTAGAACTTTATTTTGCAATTACAAAGAAAAATCAAAAAAAAATTTCGTACATTTGTTCTAATCGTTCCGAAAGGGAACCCTGCTGAACCTGAAACGTACACTAAAACAAGGATTTATGGGAATCAAATCTCGTCTCATCATCATGAACTTTCTCCAATTCGCCATTTGGGGATCCTATCTTGTCTGTATCGGCAATTTCCTCGGCCGCGTGGGGCTGGGAGAGTATATCTCCTGGTTCTATGTCGCGCAGGGGGTTGTCTCGATCTTCATGCCCGCGATCATCGGGGCCATTGCCGACAAGTTCATCGAACCGCAGCGTCTGCTCGGCATCTCGCACCTCACGGCTGCCGTCTTCATGCTGGTGGCCGCCTGGTTCGGTTTCCAGGCCACGGAGCTGACCCTCGCCGGCGAGGCGACCTCCATCGGCCCGATCTTTGCGGCCTACTGCCTGAGCGTGGCCTTCTACATGCCGACGATCGCCCTCTCGAATACCGTGGCCTTCTCGATTCTGAAAAACCGCGGATTCGATACCGTCCGGGACTTCCCGCCGATCCGTGTCTTCGGCACCGTCGGCTTTATCGCCGCCATGTGGCTCGTCAACTTCGTCGGTTTCGGCGGTGCGGGCGTTCAGACAGAGCTTCACGAAGGAGTGGAGACCCTCGCGCTCGTCCCCATGGCCTCGCAGTTCACCTACATGCAGCTGATCGTCTGCGGCGTCCTCGGCCTGGTGCTCGGTCTCTATGCCTTCAGCCTCCCGTCGTGCCCCATCGACCGTTCGGCCGCCGCCGGACACAAATCCCTCGCCCAGCGCCTCGGTCTGGATGCCTTCGTGCTGTTTAAGCAGCGCAAGATGGCCCTCTTTTTCCTCTTCTCGATGTTGTTGGGCGTGTCGCTGCAGATCACGAACGGATATGCCACCCCTTATATCAACAGCTTTGCTGCGACGTCCGAAAGCTGGTTTGCCGAAAATCCGACCCTGCTGGTCTCCGTCTCGCAGGTCTCCGAGGCGTTGTGCATCCTGTTGATCCCGTTTTGCCTCAAGCGGTTCGGCATCAAGATCGTCATGCTGATGGCCATGTTCGCCTGGGTGCTGCGCTTCGGCTTCTTCGGCATCGGCTCCACGGAGAGCCTCGTCGGCATCGTCCTGCTCTTCCTCTCCTGCATCGTCTACGGCGTGGCGTTTGACTTCTTCAACGTCTCCGGTGCGCTCTTTGTCGAGCAGGAGGCCGCAAAGCCCATGCAGGCCAGTGCGCAGGGGCTCTTCATGCTGATGACCAACGGCATCGGCGCCTCGGTCGGCACCTGGATCGCCGGCAAGATCGTCTCGCACTATTGCGACTGGCAGGGCGGCTTCCTGGTTGCCCGCGAAGGTGTGGCCGGAGGCTGGTCCGCCACGTGGCTTGTCTTTGCCGGTTATGCCCTTGTCGTAGGTGTGGTCTTCGCAATGGTCTTCAAGTACAGGCACAACCCCGAGGCACTCGGCAACGTAAAGCATTGACCTTTTCAGTCCCCATCGGAGACCCCGCGTGAGGCTTCCGGTCGGGGCGGCGGGCTTTCGACCTCGATTTCATTCCCTATGGGCGGGCGGCGATTTTTCGCTGCCCGTTTTTTTGCGGCCATACGGGACGCGAGTGTGCCGTCCGGAGAAGTGTGAAAATCGTTCTGTGGGCGGCAAACGGGCTTTTCAAGGCGTTTTTTGCCTGTTGCGGCCGATTCCACCGGTGCGGATGCGCTTCATCGGGATGCGGCCGCGGTTGGCCTGCATGTGTGATGCGCCGTGTGCCTGCCCCGTTCGGGAGAGCCCGGCCCTGCGTAGACGCACTCATACATAAAAAGAAGCGGCGACACTCCCGTTTTGGAATGTCGCCGCCGTGTGGGCCCTTCGGCCCGTTGTCCGTCTCAGTCTGTCAGTTCGCAGTCGGCGGTGCTCCGCCGGCCGTTGTTGCGTCAGAAGGAGGAGAAAGTACTCCAACTGCCGTTCTGTTCCGCTGCGGCCTCCACGTCGTCGGGCAGGTTCGCAAAGAAGTCGAAGCCCGTCAGCCGTTCGATCTCGTCGACCGAAACCACGTAGTTCGTCCAGCTGTCCGAGTACTGCCGGTGCTCGAACCAGGCGCCGACCGCCATTGCCGACGTGATCGTGCTGCCCGACCGCTTCACCTTCAGCACCACCTTGAAGTAGTAGTTCGGCACGGGGCACTGCTTCGAGTCATTGGCCGGCTTGATGTAGGTGATGCTCTCCGAGCCGCCTGCCGTGCGGAAGACGGCTCCCGTGGCAATGTAGAGCGAGTCGCGCGTCGGAACCTCGCCGCGCACGGCCGTCTCGAACTGCTCCCAAATCCCGCCGTTGAACTTGTCCTGAATCTGCGGTGTCGAGTTCGTGGCGTAGAAGACCTGCTTCTGCATCGTGCTGTTGCCGTTGCGGTCCGCATTCGGAATCTGGTGCCCGCGGGCGTAGGACGTCGAGCCGTAGCTTACGCCGTAGCTGCCGTCCCACACGTTGATCTGCTGGTCGGCCGATATGTCGGGGTTCTTGGACCAGCTGCGCGGCCGCGGTTCTGATCCCATGTGTCCCGCGGCCAGCGGGTAGGCGACCCACAGGGCCGTGTAGAGGTTGCGGTCGTAGTACATCGTGTAGTTGCGCTCTCCGGCCCAAAGGGTGTACTCCTGCGCCGTGGACGAGGTGCTTTTGGCCGGAAGCTCCAGCCAGCCGCTGTGGCTCGTCGCGGGCTGCGGGGTCGTAAACCATTTCTCAGCCGAAGTGTATGTCGCACCGGTTGCCGTGGTGGCGACGGCCCACACCGTGTAGTCGGTTGCGGGCCGCAGCCCCGTCAGCGTTGCCCGGGCGTATGTCCCGGTGACGGAAGCAGCGACACTGCCCGTGTCGCTGCCGTCCGAGGATGCGTATCGGAACGCAATTCCTCCCGAGGCGTACTCCCAGTCGGTTCCGGTGCAGTAGACCATTGCGGACGTTTCCGACTGCACGGTCACATAGGGCGCTGCATCGAATCCCGGGGTAGGGTCCGGGGTGGGAGGTGTTACCTCACCACCCCCGCCCGGAGTTCAATTGTTGTAGACTATTTTGAACGAATCGACTCGACCATTATCCTTGGTGGGCGTCGTAATGACTAATGTAATCGTTTCTTCTGTGCCGTTTAGAGCAAATGTTGCGGTATTTGATTCGGAATTAGCTGATTCGACTGCGGCGGAAGAACTTTCTTCTATTGATACTGTTGTCTTCGCGTTATTTGCAGTCCAAGTTACCGTTACAGATGTCGCGTTGTATGTTTTTATACCTCCGATCTTAGCCCATTCACCTGCTCCGCCATTTTTGCCTCCAACCATTAAATTGGCTACATCGCAAGCCTGTTGCTTGTCGGCCATAATTTTTGTGTTGTTGCTTTTGCAGGTATATGTTAAGATACTTGCGTTCTCGTATGTTGAAGAACCCGTTCCGGTGTATGAGCTAAACGGAGATACAGCCGTAGTTCCGAACGTTTCCTCGTAAAGAATAGTTCCTGACTCAAGTCCTTCTCCGCTGGGTACTCCGGCCTGCGTCAGTTCAACGATTGCCTCGGCAAGGTGCTTGCCGCCTTCGCTGGCTGCAATGTAGAGTGTCAGCGTGGCCGTCTTGGCCGTCGTCTCCGTATTCTCAACCGCCGTTACGGTAACGGATTCAGCTCTGATCTGCCCGACGGAGAACTGTCCGGCACCGTCACCCGAGATCTCTGCAAATACCCGATTCGATCCGAGGTTGTCCGTCAGGAAACTGATCGTCTTGGTCTCACCTGCGGCAACAAACGATGCCGTCTCGTCTGCCGTAATGTAGGGATCTTCGGAAGCCGAGCTGACCTTCGTTGCTACGACGTTGAGATATCTGCTACCACTGATATTTGTAAACCATCCCTCGACAATAACCTCGCGACGATTCAAGACTGCAAGGCCCAGTGCTTCTGCATCCGGATAGTAAAGCGAGCCCTGGTAGTTGGTCTCGAACGGGAAGACAACATTGTAGTGGTACCCCGAAATATTTAAGGTTCCAGTGAACTTTACATAGGTGGCCGTTACAGATTCAACAGTCATCAAATCGTCGATATTGGCAGCTGTCACCTCTGTTGCAGTTTGTGTCGGCACCTCAGTGGTTCCGGTGACAGTGAAGGTCGCATCGTTGAGCTGCAACGCCTTGTTGTATTCCCCTACTGTTGCGTTAACCGTTACTACAGAGCCTATTGCAGGCGTTTCAGAGGGTTGGTAGGCAAGAATTGCTCCCGTTTCATCCCAAAGTATGGGGCCTCTCGTGCTTGTTGCAACCACAAGAGCGTCTTTGATGGCTACAGTCTCTCCCTTCACGAGGTCCTTGATCTGGGTGTAGGTAACATTCGGGTCTTCGCCCGTGGTGAACGTAGCCGTGGCGGGAGCCGAAGCCTTGTAGTTCTCGGTGTCTGCCGGGTTGGCTACCACCGAAACCGTGTACTCCGTAGCGTAGTCGAGCGTGAACGTCTTGGCATAGGATGTCTCTCCAGTGCTCTCGATTGTCAGCGGCTCGATGGTTGCGGGCTCAAACGATACGGTGTAGGAAGCTGCCCCGCTAACTTCATTCCAACCTACAAGAACCTCATTTCCTTCTGCAACGGCCTTTACGCCGGTCGGCGTTTCAAGAGCAGTCTTGGGCGTGCCGGCTTCTGTGAAGAAGTAGATGCCATTGTATTTTGTATTACCGTATAACCGAAGCGCATCACTGGAAGCATTGCAGCTTAAGATATACTTTTCTCCATTCAAAGTGCTTGACGCATATATACCCTCTTTTTTGGTGTCGGTTTCAAAGGTCCAAGCCGTAGGATCGGTTGGCTGTAAAGCAAGCCCTTTTTTACTGCTTGTTGTTCCGGTGCTTATGTTGCACAGATAATTCTCTCCGACTTTGATATAATATGTATTCTCGACTCCGGCGTCTTCCAATGTAACGGGGGCGATACCGGTTATGTCGTTAAACGTGTTTGTTGAGGAATCGAATGTATACTCCTTTGTTACCAGTCTCCAATCATTGCTGCCGGTAACGACAGATCCCGTAAACATGTGCATTGTGGGGGATGCTGCTACCGTTTCTTCGTTATTGCCACCGATAAAGTACGTTGCCGTGACGTCAATGTCGGCAGGATTCGTAATAATTGCATATTCAGTTGGAATATATGCTTCTGCTGCTATGTCGACATTCAGCTTGTTGATCTTGCCTGCGGCAAAGGTGGTCTCCTTCGACAGGGTGGCGACCTTCTCGACAGTCTCGCCGTTGGCCGTAACCGTCAGCGTCAGCTGCTCGCCCTCGGGGGCCGTAAAGGCGCGCGTAGCGAGGTAGAAGCTGCCCGTAGTGCCGGGGGTAACGATGCCGTCGGTAACATTCAGCGTAGCCGTTTTGGATACATAATCATCTCTGTAGGGTGTGAGTACAGGTGTCTCTCCCGTGATGTCAAAATAGTAGGAGCCGATCAGGTTCTCGCTGGCCGAGGTGAGCGTGATGCCCGTGACATTCAGATCCGCGCTTCCGGTATTGGCTACATTGATCCGGAAAAGGGTTGCGATATGGTGCATCTCCAGTCTGAGCGATTCGGTAACTCCGGTGGCCTTTCCATAGAGCGGAATATTCTCACCGCAGATGTGTGCCTGATTGTCAATGCCCGTCTGTTGCTGGGTATTAATGTTCTTACTGCCGACTACAAAGTAGCTTCCCGAGTTGCTCTCGGCAGGGGATGCCATGTATTTCGAGTAGGGGTAGACTGCATACCAGTCATAGGTGCCGTTCGGATCAAATTCCGTATCGGTAATAAGGCCCGTAAAGCGGCCGCTTTCGATTTCGGCCAGGGTGAACTGGTCGTTGCTGCTGTAGTTCGTGGTGCCGGTCGGGGCGTGGAAGACGTTCATGGCGTCGTTGGCGCTCCACTTCATGTCCAGGCCGTCAACTTCGGTACGGGTCTGCGGAGCCGCGTAGAGCTCGAATTCGTACCCTTTCGGTTTGTCAAATGTTTCCGTGTTGTCTTTCGAGCAACTGGTGATGGACAGTGCTGCGCACATGAGACCCATCAAAAGAGAATACTTTTTCATAGTACGGTTGTTTTGATGAGTTCATGATTAATAGAAGTTCACTTCTTCGCCGTTTTCATCGTCCCACGGATCGATGTCGGTCCAGTAGTCCCTTTCGCTTGCTGCGAAACCCTGCTCCACCGTGACGGAGAGGATTTCAAGTGTCGGGGCGGAATAGTCAAATTCCCCCCCCCGCGTGTTGAGGATAGGTTTTTTCATAATTTTACTTTTTTGATGGTGTATGTTCCGTTTTTTCAGTGCGTGCTGAAATCTTGAATATACAAAACTAATAAATTTTGTACAATATCGCTATTAAAAAACGTATAAATTCGTATGACATTTACAAAATGGGGGTGTGTTTCCGGGCTCGTGTTATGCGTTGTTCGTCCGACGGGATGTTCCGCACGGGTTGCGGAGCGGTACAAACGTGCAGAAGAGGCTGTCAATACGTTGCCTGCGACGGCTGTCTCCGGGGGCCGGGCAGGGTGGTTGTACGTTGCGGGAGGGGCTGTTTCCGGGCCGGCGTGGGGCGGATGTACGTTGCGGGAGGCAGCGGGCATGCGCGCGTCGGCTGTACGTTGCGTGAAGTGTCGGAAGTCGGGCCTGCGCCGGCACGGTTGCGGACAAGGCGGAGACGCTGGTGTCCGGGGGAGCAGGCCGTTAGGGTTGTTCGGGTTGTTAAGGCAGCCGGGCGACGGGCGATCGTTGTCCGTATATACAAATAGGTATGGGTAGCGAGCGGAAAGAGGCAGGCGCCCGGAAACGGGGGCGAGTGAAAACGGTGACGTGCGAAACGGACGTGCCGAGACGGGCAGGCCGAGACGGGTGTGCGCTCGGAAACGGGAGTGTGCGGGACGGACGGGCGCGAAGAGGCTCGCGGCGTGTCAGTACATGTTTTCGTACATGGACTGCGACTTGTCGTACTTCAGGTCGGAGAGCGACGCGGCCTTGACGCCGATGTTGAAGCTCCACGAGCGGTAGGTGCCGAACGGAATCCACGAGAAGGACATCTGCCAGCAGTGCAGGTCGCGCGTGATCGAGACCGACGAGGTGGTCAGGCGGTTGGCCTTGATGTCGTAACCGCCCTGGAACGTGATGCCCATCTTGGGCGTGAGGTTGAGCGAGCCGTTGAAACCGACCGTCTGCGTGACGTTCTTCTTGTAGCCCTTGGGCGGGTAGTTGCCCGTCGTGATCGAGTAGTTGACCGTATAGTTGAAGCCGAAGTTCCACGGCAGCGAGAAGTCGTAGTAGGTTTGGGCCATGTATTGTCGCCGCAGCACGGGGTCCATCGTGCCGTAGGGGTCGTAGAAGGGGTTCATGTACTCCGGCGGGATCGACGTGATGTCGTTGATGGCCGTCTGCGAACGGTCGTCGCGCGATTTGAACGTATAGCCGAACGACCAGCCCGTCGAGACGATGCGGCCCGGGAAGAAGAGCTTGTTGATGCGCTTGCCGTCGGGTGTCAGCCGGTAGGGGTCGAGCGTCGCCGAGAGGTTGATGCCGAAGTTGCCGAAGAGCGTCGTGCGGAACGAGATCGGGATCGTCGAGAGCCGCATCGAGTCGGCCAGGAAGTTGTATGATCCGCTGATGCGCAGCTCGTCGATGAGCTTGATCTTCTTTACGCCCGAAGTGTCGCGCTTCGAGAGCACCTTCATCTCGAGGTTCTGCGAGAGCGAGAAGTTCATCGACATGTTGCGGCCCGACGACGGCACGCTGTAGGCGTTCTGCGCATAGGGCGAGTAGGTCTGCGTCGTGCCGAGCGAGTCGCGCTGCAGCGACTTGTAGTAGCCGTACTTGAAGTCGCCGAAGTCGGGCGTGTAGGAGAAGCCGATCGAGGGGGTCAGCACGTGGCGGATGGCCTGGATCTTGCGGTCGCGCTTCTTCTTCGTGAAGTCGTACATGCCGTAGACGGTCGTCGAGGCCGAGACGCTCATGCTGTAGTTGTAGAGCCGGTAGAAGCCGTACTCGTTGGCCATCGTGTCGACCTTGTTGGTCATCGGGTTCCATTCGTACTCGACCTTCTTGAAGAACCACTTCTCGTTGTAGTTGAACGAAGGCGAGAGGTTGATGTAGTTGAAGACGTTGAACGACGCCGAGACCGGAATCGAGTGTTCGATGCCGTTCTTCATGTTCTCGAGCGTCTTTTTGGTGAAGATCTCGCTCTCGGTCGTGGTCACTGAGTTGGTCATCTTGCCCGTGTACTGCATCGAGATCTTCTCGTACCAGCGGTCCTTGCCCGTCTTCTCCTTGCGCTTGAAGGGGTAGATGCGCGAGACGTTGAAGACCACCGTCGGGAGGGTCAGCGAGATCGACTGGTTCGAGGAGTTCTGCGAGATGGCCATGTTGGCCGACAGCGAGAAGGGGGTGCCGGTCCAGCTCTTCGAGTAGGAGATCGACGAGTTGGTCTGCGTCGAGAGAATGTCGTTGAGCGTGTTGGCCGAGTAGCGGTTGTAGCCGCTCGTGGCGAAGTTCACCGACGCGGAGAAGGTCGAGCCGGGGTTGGCCTTGGCATCCTGCGAGTGGGTCCACTGCACGCGGAAGTTGCTCTGCTTGAGGTAGTCGGGTTCGCCCTTCTCGCCGGTCTTGATGTTTGAGTACTGAATGTTGAAGCTGCCGCTGTACTTGTAGCGCTTGATGTAGCGCGAGGCGGCCGAGGCCTCCCACGAACCGAGCGTGTAGAAGCCGCCGCGGACGGCCAGGTCGGCGTAGTCGCCCAGCGTGATGTAGTAGCCCAGGTCGCGCAGGAAGAAGCCGCGCGTGCCGTCCTCGCCGTAGGAGGGCATCAGCAGACCCGACTTGGGCCCCATGTTGATCGGGAAGAAGCCGTAGGGGATGCCGAGAAAGTAGATCGGCACATCCTCCATGACCAGGTAGGCCGGTCCCGTGATGACCTTCTTGCCGGGCTGCACCTTGGCCTTGGTCATCGCCAGGTAGAAGTGCGGGTGGTCGGTCTCGTCGCACGTCGTGTACATGCCGTCCTGGATGTTGATCGTGTTGTCGGGCATCTTCTTCACGCTGCCGCCCACCAGCCAGCCGTCGCCCTGCTGCGTGGCCACGCCCTTGATCTTCGCCTTCTTCGAGTCGAGGTTGTAGGTGATCGTGTCCATCTGGTAGGTGGCCGACCCTTCGGTGAATTCGGGTTTGGTGACAATATCCTTGCCGTCGAGCGTGTCGGGCTTGCCGTAGGCGTAGACCATCTTCGAATCCATGTCGATGCGCATGTAGTCGGCCTTGAGGTTGCTGTTCTGGTAGGTGACGTCGCCCTTGTTATAGATGTAGACCAGCTTGTTGCGCACGTCGTAGACCAGCGAGTCGGTGTTCTTGCCCGTGATCGGGTCGTCGAGGAACGCCCCTGCGGGCCGCGGCGTCTTCACCGAATCGCGGCGGAGCGTGTCGGCGGCGAGCGAGTCGGGCCGTGCCGCGCCCGGAGAATCGGCCTTCTGCGCCACGAGCGAGTCGACCCTGTCTCTTATACACATCTCCGAGCCCACGAGACAGGCAGAAATCTCG
>ENA-OZKX01001273-OZKX01001273.1-human-gut-metagenome-genome-assembly--contig:-NODE-1273-length-10528-cov-4.670486_pt1 | contig 10528 bp, 12 predicted proteins | sample MGYA00244831_ERZ653774 | MGnify/ENA primary metagenome ERZ653774 (study PRJEB26926, sample SAMN06165314) | human gut metagenome | biome: ENVO:00009003; feature: ENVO:2100002; material: ENVO:00002003...
AGCGTCAGATGTGTATAAGAGACAGTATCAATGGTATCGACGAGCAGCTCAGCACCGAGCACCATCAGGCGGTCGAAAAGCTCGCCTGCAGTCTCGTCTTCACCGATAGGCGTTTCCGCTTTCGCCAGCATGTCGCCGGTGTCTATACCATCTGCCATCTGCATGATGGTCACACCGGTGATTTTATCGCCGTTCAGCACCGCCCACTGGATCGGCGCGGCGCCGCGGTACTTCGGCAGCAAAGAGCCGTGCACGTTGATGCACCCGCGCGGCGGGATGTTCAGCACACGCGGCGGCAGAATTTTTCCATACGCCGCAACAACGATGAGCTCCGGCGCAAGCGCCTTCAAATACGCTATTTCGTCTTCATTATTTTTAAATGTCGTCGGCTGACGCACTTCAATGTTGTGTGCCATTGCCGTTTCTTTTACGGGCGGCGGCAGCAGCTTGTGCCCCCTGCCCTTCGGCTTATCCGGCTGGGTATAGACCGCCAAAATCTCATGGCCGCGCTCCAGAAGCGCGTTGAGGCTCGGTACGGCAAAATCCGGTGTGCCCATGAATACGATGCGCATGGAAATTCCTCCTTTTTCTCTAAATTCTGTCTTAGCTTTCCAACTCGTCCGGCTCCAGCATGCGGCTGGCGCGCGTGACAAAGCATACGCCGTTCAGGTGATCAATTTCATGGCAGAACGCGCGGGCCAGCAGCTCTGTGCCGCTGATTTCAAACGTTTTGCCGTTTCTGTCCTGTGCGCGGACGGTGACGTTCATCGGGCGCTTGACCATGCCAAACTCACCCGGGAACGAGAGGCAGCCCTCTGCGCCGTCCTGCTCGCCGGAGGTTTTGATGATTTCCGGGTTGATAAGCTCAATGCGGCCCTCACCGACATCGATAACGACGATGCGGCGCAGCAAACCGACCTGCGGTGCAGCAAGGCCGACGCCGTTTGCGTCCTCCATCGTCTCGTACATATCGTCAAGCAGCGTACAAAGCTTCTCGTCGAATTTTTCGACCGGGCGGCACATTTTGGTCAGCACGTCGTCGCCCTTTTTCACAATATTTCTAAGCGCCATTTGCGGCACTCCTTTCCTGTGAATTTAAATTTCTGTTACAAAATCGCATCGGGGTTCGGGTCTGCATACGCGGTGACGCTCAAAAAACGCTTATCGCTTGAAAACGCGCTCAAAAGCATCGCAATGGCATCCCGAAACGCCTTGGAATTCTTGTATTTCATGATAATCTTATATCGGTATTTGCCGCCCATACGTGACACGGATGCCGCAGAGGCGCGTAATAAACGCAGCGGCAAGTTGGGATAGTCCCGGCGGAACGTCTCTGCAAGCAGCGCGGAGAAATGCTCCGCTGCCGCACGCACGGTGTCTTCCTTTTCGCCCACAAAGCCGATTTGCAAAAGATCCGCAAACGGCGGATACAGCATGGCCCTTCTGAAACGAATTTCCGTTTCAAAAAAGCTTTCGTAATCCTGCGCGGCGGCAAGGTGCAGGTACGGGTTTTCCGGCACATGCGTTTGAATGAGCGCCGTGCCGCGGTAGCGCCCGCGCCCCGCACGCCCCACGACCTGTGTAAGCAAGTCGAATGTGCGCTCGTTGCTGCGGTAATCATCGCTGTATAAGGACTGATCTGCCGAAAGTACGCCGACAAGCGTGACGTTCTCAAAATCAAGCCCCTTTGCAACCATCTGCGTGCCGATCATGATGTCATAATCGCCGTTTGCAAATGCGTTGAGCTTCTTTTCAAGTGCGTATTTGTTCGCGGTGGTATCGGTATCCACGCGCAGGATGCGCGCCTCCGGGAACGCCTCCCGCAGCTGATCCTCCGCCTTCTGCGTGCCGCCGCCGGAAAAGGTCAGCTCACCGCCGCACGCCTTACAGCGCACGTAAGCCGGTTCGGAATGGCCGCAGTAGTGGCACATCAGGCGGTTATTCGCCGCGTGGTATGTCATGGAAATGGAGCAGTTCGGGCACGCGGCGACCGTTTTGCAGTCCTTGCACACGGCATACGTGTGGTAGCCGCGGCGGTTGAGCAGCAAAATGGACTGCCTGCCCGCGCGGATATTTTCGGAGACCGCACGCGCCAGCGCCATGCTGATCATCGGCTTGCCGTGGCAGAGATCTTCGTTGTTCATATCGACAAGCTGCACCGTAGGCACAACCGCATCGCCGTAGCGGTGGTGCAGCGCGTGGTAGCGGTACTTGCCGCTTTGCGCCATGTAGTAGGACTCAACAGACGGCGTAGCGGAGCATAAAAGGCAGTAAGCGCGGTTATAATTCACGCGAAACTTCGCGATGTCCCGTGCGTGGTAGCGCGGCGTGCTCTCCGATTTATACGTGCTCTCTTGCTCCTCGTCCATGACGATGAGCCCGAGATTCTGCACAGGCGCGAACACGGCAGAACGCGTGCCGACGACAATTTTCGCCCTGCCGGTGCGCACGCGCTTCCACTCATCCATGCGCTCGCCAACGGAAAGCCCGCTGTGGAAAACCGCAACGGTATCGCCGAACGCCGCCGTAAACACGGCAAGCGTCTGCGGGGTAAGAGAAATCTCCGGCACCGTGACGATGACGCCCTTGCCAACAGTAAGCACATGGCGAATGACATGCAGGAACACGGCGGTTTTACCGGAGCCCGTCACACCGTAGAGCAAACCGACCATCGGTTCTGCCGCATCGCATTCGCGCAGAATGTCATTTGCCACATTCATCTGCTCTGCCGAAAGCGTCTGCGGCAGCCTGATGTCTGCCATTTCCTGCTTTGGGCGTCGGAAGCGCTCGACTTCAAAAATCTCCGCTGCGCCCTTATCGGCAAGCGTGCGGATGATACCCGCACTCACGCCGGTATAGTAGCTCAGCTCGCGCACGGTTACGGTGCCGATGGCGCACAGCGTATCGAACGCGCTTTGCTGCTTCGGAGTCAGCTTGCCGGAAAAATCCGGCACGGCACAGACCATGCGCGTAGTGGCATCCGCCGCATTGCGGGACGCCGCGTTTTCGCGTATGACCGTGCCGTTTTCGAGCAGCGAAAGCAGATCGCTGCTTTTTTCTTCTATGCCGAGCCTTTCGGTGAGTTCTGCGCCGGTAAGTCCGTTTTTTGCCGCCGTCAGCGCCACGATAATCTGCCACGCGGTATCCGTGAACGCTTCGCGGTCATAGTTTTTGAACGCGGCATTCATGCGATAGCGGTTTACGAGCTTATAGCCGATGCCGGCGGGAATCATGACCTTTACGGCATCGTACAGCGTGCAGAAGCAGCGGCTTTTCATCCATGGGATGAGCGCCAGCATTTCGTCATCCAAAAGCGGCTCTTTGTCCAAAACAGACGCGATGGCTTTCAGCTTTTGCCCTGCGCCGCTTTCATACGACGTAGAGAGCACCATGGCAACGCGCGTGCGGTTGCCTGCGCCGAACGGCACAGTAACGCGTACACCCGGACGTACCGCCGCTTCCAATGCCTGCGGCACACTATACGTAAACGGTTTATCAAACCGATATGTGGTATTCTCCAAGGCCAACTGCGCCAGCAAAGCAAAAACTCCCTTTACGGTAAATTAGCCGTCAATCTCGTCCGGCTCGATGATCTTATACTTCTCATCGACGAAGTCCTGCACGGCCAGATCAACCGGCTTTTCAACGATAATTTCATTGTTGTCTTCCGCTTCCTGTGTAATTTCTCTTGCGCGCTTTGCAACGGCGATGACAACGGAATAATAGCTCTTGTGCGGGGTTTTAATGATGTTACAGGACGGTTTAAGCATGGTTCAGGATCCTTTCTTCTATATCTTTTTCGCGGGAAACACGCAGCTTCTCCGCGGCTAAAATGGCTTCTATATCAAGCACGGCCTGTTCGACCGTGTCGTTGATGACGGCGTAATCGTAATCTTTTACGCAGCGGATCTCGTCTGCCGCGGCAGCGAGGCGCTTCTCTATAACTTCTTCTGTTTCGGTGCCTCTGCCGCGCAGACGCTTTTCAAGCACCTTTAAGGACAGCGGCAGGATGAAAAGGCTCACGCAGTCCGGCGCGACTTTTTTAATCTGTCTGCCGCCCTGCACTTCAATTTCAAGCACGACATCGTGCCCTTCCTCAAGCCACTTTTCAACCGGCGCTTTCGGCGTGCCGTAGAAGTTGTCGCAATATTCTGCATATTCGAGCATCGCATGGTTTTCGATGTTCGTTTTGAACTCGTCTTTTGTGATGAAGTAATAGTGCACGCCGTGTTCCTCCCCCGGGCGCGGGGCGCGCGTGGTGGCGGAAACGGACATTTTAAGATTCTCATTGCGGCGGAACAATTCTTTTAAAATGGTCCCCTTGCCGCCGCCGGAGGGCGATGAAACGACAACAAGCAGTCCTCTTTTTTTCATCGGAAACATTCCTTTCTTTTCCGTTATTTATACATTCTGGGCTTCCGCTTCAACGGGGTCTTCTGCTTTTTCGCCGGTGTTAAAGCGGTTTGCAACGGTCTCCAGCTGCAAAGCGGAAAGCACCACATGGTCACTGTCCATGATGATGACGGTGCGCGTTTTTCTGCCGCACGTGGCATCGATCAAGGCGCCGCGTTCCCTTGAATCCTGCACGATGCGCTTAATCGGCGCGGATTCCGGGCTGACAATGGCGATCATGCGCTCTGCGGAAATCATGTTGCCAAAGCCGATGTTCACAAGCTGCATAATAAACGCTCCTTACTCGATGTTCTGGATCTGCTCGCGGATCTTTTCAATCTCGGCCTTGATATCCACCACCATGTAGGCGATCTTGGAATCGCTGGCCTTCGAGCCGATCGTATTCGCTTCGCGGTTCATTTCCTGTACAAGAAAATCCATTTTTCGACCGGAGGGCTCTTCGGCGCTCAAGAACGCCTTAAGCTGGTCGAAATGGCTGCGCAGACGCACGGTTTCTTCCGCCACGGCGACCTTATCCGCAAAAATGGCGGCTTCGGTCAAAATGCGCTGCTCGTCGATCGTGGTGTCATTCAGTACCTCGCGCAGTTTTGCTTCCAGACGCTCGCGGTATTCCGTGACGGTCTCCGGGGAGCGCTCTTCAATCTGCCCGACGATGTTTAAAATCGTCTCTGCACGAGACATGACATCCTCGTAAAGACGCTGTCCCTCCGTCTCGCGCATTTGAATAAACGCGTCCACCGCTTTTTCAGCAACCTGCTTCACGTCTGCCCAAATGGCTTCCTCATCCTCCGGCGCCTTGTGCACGGAAAAAATATCGGGGTAGCGCGAAAGAGAATTGACGGTAACGGTGTCCGGCAGATGGTAGCGCTCGGAAAGCTCGCGGAACGCCGCAATATAACCCGCGGCAAGCGAATGGTTCACACTGACGACGACATCCGTGTCCTCCAGTGTCTCAATGCTCAAATAAAAATCGATCTTGCCGCGTGCCACACGGCTCTGCACGTAGGTTTTCAGCTTATCCTCAAGGAATCCGTAGCCGCGCGTCACACGGGGAGAAAACTCAAAATACTTGTGGTTGACCGATTTCAGCTCCGCCGTAATGTGTCTGCCGTTGACGGTTTCTTCGCAGCGGCCGTACCCGGTCATGCTTTTCAGCATAGGATCATCTCTTTTCTAAAATTCTGTCTATGTTTTTCGGGATATTTTGTGTTCCTCACAGAGGACATAGTACCCGACTTTAATTCTATCAAGATATTTTACCATTTTAAGCCGGAAAATGCAACCTATCGCGGGCGAAAATCGGAATTTTCGGAAAAAACAAAACACCGCAGGCAGCAGCCCGCGGCAATTTTGAGGCAATACCGCATAAAGAGGTTTCGCTTTGCGGCATTTTGGGTTTTATTCGTAATGCACGATGAGGCTCATCGGCGCTTCGGCGTGATCTTCCGCAACCGCAAACCCGCGCTGCTTGAAGAAATCAAAAAAATCCGGGAACGCGGTGCGGATGTGATTCATGCCGTTCGTCTCGCCAAACGACGCGGCGGAGCGCATAAGTGTATCGAGCACAAAAGTCGTCATGGGGTCGGGCTTTGCTTTTGTGAAATCAGTCTGCCCGGAGACGGAAAAACCGTAGAACACAAGCGTGTCGTCTTCAAGCGCGACGACGACATAGCCGAGCATTTCTTCGCCATCCGTCATCACAAGCACACGGCCGTTATCGGGTGCGCCCTCTGTTTTTGCCAGCAGGGCGGCTTCTTCTGTTTTTTCCGCCATTGGTACGATTTGCAGCATTTTGTTTTTCCTCCTCGCGCTGTGTGTTCTGCGCGTTTCCTTTTTTCTGTGCGGCGGCGCGTAATCTGCGCACTTCGTCCGGGGTCAGGTCACGGAAGCGCCCCTGCGGCAGCATGCCGAGCTTCACCGCGCCGATGGCCGTGCGCTTCAGTCTGGCCACTTCAAGGCCCACCGCCTCGCACATGTTGCGGATCTGGCGGTTGCGGCCCTCATGCAGCACGAATTCCAGCACCACGCGGCCGGGCTGCTGCTCCAAAACACGCACGGAAGCCGGGGCGGTCATTCTGCCGTCGATTTCCACACCGACCGCAAGACGCGTCAGCTGTTCTTCCGTTACGCCGGGGCGCACCGTAACGCGGTACACCTTCGGCACATGCGTAGACGGGTGCGCAATGAGGTTTGCAAAATCGCCGTCGTTTGTCATGAGCAGCAGGCCCTCGGAGTCTTTATCGAGGCGGCCGATGGGGAACAGTCTGACCGGCAGCTCCTCCACAAGCTCGCTGACGCACTTTCTGCCGCGGTCGTCTGACATGGAGGTCAAATAGCCGCGCGGCTTGTGCACCATCACGTACACCTTTTCGTCCACGGTCTGCACGCGCTGTCCGTCTACAGTGACCTTATCCTTCTTCACGTCCACCTTGTCGCCGATCTGCGCACGGACGCCGTTGACCGCAACGCGCCCCGCCGCGATCATCTCCTCTGCCTTGCGGCGCGAAGCGATGCCGCACTCCGCGAGCATCTTCTGCAGTCTTGTATCTTTAGCCATAGTTCAAAACCTTTCTCTATATCTCTCAATTTATATGTATCGTGCTTCTCAAAAAGCGGGCGAACCACTTTTGAAACCACGTCCGTTCGTCCTTTTGCAAAGCACAGTCTTCGCTTGCAATAAGCGGTATTTCCTTTAGAATTTTGCCGTTCACGCTGTACCGCACGCAGCCGAGCATCTCACCCTTTTCTGCCGGCGCATACACAAACCGGGGCAGGATGTACTCCGCCGTGACCGTAACATCCTTCGGCAAAACGGCGCTTTCCTGCATTCCGAACGTGAGGCTTACGCTTTCTTTCTCGCCGCCGACAACCGAAAGCGAAACCGGCTGAGCATCCGCCGTATACGTGCGCTCTGCAAGCTGTGCAAAGCCGTAGTCGTACAGATTTATGTGGTCGTTCCAGTCATCTGGGGCGTTTAGCGTAACGCAGATGAGCCGTGCGCCATCCCGCTCTGCGGAGGAAACCAGGCACCGCCCGGCCTTTTTCGTAAAGCCCGTTTTGATGCCTGTGCAGTCCGGGTACAGCTTTAGTAAGCGGTTGTGGTTTTCGTACCGCACGGTTTTTTCGGGCGAGATGAACGGCACGGAAAGCGCCGTCTGCCCCACCGTTTCAGCAAAATCTTCATTTTGCATCGCTTCTGCGGCGAGCAGCGTCATGTCATACGCCGTGGAGCCGTGCCCCTCGGCATCGAGCCCCGAGGGCGTGACAAAATACGTCTGCGTCATGTCAAGTTCTGCGGCGCGCGCGTTCATCTTTTCGGAAAACACTTCCGCAGAGCCAGATAAGTACAGCGCAATGGCGTTCGCGCCGTCGTTGCCGGAAGCCATCATCATGCCGCGGGCAATGTCGCCAAGCGTCAGCACTTCTCCGGCACGCAGCCCCATGGAGGAGCCCTCCACGTTCACCATTTCCGGCGTGACGGTCACGGGGTCATCCACACGCTCGCTTTCAAACGCCAGCAGCGCCGTCATGATCTTCGTTGTGCTCGCAACGGGCAGCACCTCGCGGCTGTTCTTTTCAAATAAAACCGTGCCGCTTACGGGCTCATACAGCACAGCGGCATATGCCGAAACACTTACCGCTTCCGCCGTCTCCGCCGAGACGAACACACTTCCCCACGTTAGAAAAAGCACAAGCGCTAAACAAAGTATCTTTCGCAAAAATCACCACCTGCCACGGCATGTATACGCGGCAGGCGGCTGTATTATACGATCAATACTGCGGGGGCAGGGAAATATCCTCGTCCTCTTTGTCTTTCTTATCCTTGTTGAAAAGTCCGGCGATCTTGTCCACTACGTCCGGCACACTCGCCACAACGCGATCGACAGACGAAACATACGGCTCAATCTGCAAAATACGCACATTGCCGTTCGAGATTACCAAAAAAGCAATAGGCTGAATGGTAATGCCCGCGCCGCTGCCGCCGGCAAAGAGGCCCTTTTCCGGCTGCGCTTTAGAAGGCAGGTCGGAGCCGCCGCCTGCAAAGCCGTAGCTCACACGCGAAACAGGGATGACCGTGGTGCCGTCCGGCGCGGTGATGGGGTCGCCGATAACGGTGTTAACGTCCACCATTTCTTTGATTTTATCCATGGAAACGCCGAGCAGGTTGTTGACCTTATTTTCACTCATGTTGTTCTCTCCTTTGTATTTGCTGCCGGTGCTGCGGATTTTACGACAGGCTTTCCGGCACTTTGAAATTTATTGTAAAACGGCAATATCGTGCGCAGTATAAACTGCACACCGTGGTGCACGACGAACAGCGGACGCACCGCGCCGCTTGCCGTACATAAAACCTTCGGTTCCTTCACGCTGTAATCGAGATTGACGGAAACACGTCCATGCGGCGACTTGCAGTTTGTTAAGCCGAGCAAGACCGACACAGCCGGGTACACGCCCGCACACACCTCGCCGTACAGGATAGCAATTTCGGCGGCATCTTTCCCGCCGACGAGCACGTATAGGTCGAAATCTTTCAGCTTTATGTGCTTTAAAAGCTTTCCAAAGCGCGTGCCGGTGGCCTTTAACAAATCTTTCGCGAGCGTTAAAAGCCCCGTAAGTCCCTCGGCTTCCTTATATTTTTTCACCTGCTGCAAAAGCGGGTTCGGCTTTTTCTCCTTGGCTTGTTCTTCAGACTTTTTTTCGCTCGGTTTCTTCTCTTTTTTCGGCTCCGGTTTTTTCTCCGGTGCGGGAAGCACGCGGTATTTTAAAAAGAGATACCGCATAAAAACGGTCGCCTCTCCGTTATAGTTCAGATCGAACCGCACCGGGATGCACAACAGAAGAAAGATCAGCGCGATAAGCCCGAGCAGAATCCATAAAACGATCATGCTTTGTCTGCCCCGTCGTTTTGAGGTGCATTTTCGGTTTCTTCCTCCTGCGGCAAAGGCGGCAGCTCCAAAAGCGAGCGGATACCCATGCAGCGCAGGAAATTTTCCGTCGTGCCGTATAATAGCGGCTTACCGGGAAGGTCGAGTCGCCCGCGCTCTTCAATGAGCGCTTTCTGCACCAGGCTGCCGATGACGCCCGAGCAATCCACGCCGCGCACCTGCTCTACAAACGCTTTCGTGACAGGCTGATTATATGCGATGACCGCCAGCACCTCCATGGCCGCCTGCGAGAGCGGCGCGCTGCTTCTGAGGTCTAACGCTGTGCGCACCGGTGCCAAAAACACGGGATTCACGGCAAACTGCAAGGTGTGGTCTAATTGCAGCAAATGGATGCCGCTTTCTTCCTTATTGTATTTCGCCTGAAGCGTTCGGCTGAGCTCCAGAACATTCTCTTCCTCGGTTTCAAGCGCCTGCGCCAGCTTATCGATGTCAATGGGGTCGCCGCACGCAAACAGGATCGCTTCCATCATGCCGAGCATTTTCTTTTTATTCAGCTTACTCGCCTCCGTTTGTCAGTTTGATCTCGCAGTCTTCGCCGTCGCCGTCCACGCGCAAGCGCTTGTCCTTGACAAGCTCCAAAACGGCGAGGAACGCCGCCACGCGCTCCGAGGGGTCGTTTTTGCCGCGGAACAGCTCTTTTAACGATACATGCCGCTTTTTCCACAGGCTGCGCAGCACGAAAACAATTTGCGAAGCCACGGAGACCACACGGCGCGTGATGAGCTTTGAGATGGTGTCCTCCGGCTTCTGCGGCTCCGGCGGCTTCTTTTTGCCGAGCATCGACAAATACGCCGAAAGCAGCTCCTGCGGCTTATGATGGCGCTTATAGGTGAGATCTGCGGGAATATCCGCCTGCGCACGCACGATGCCGTCGAGCGAAAACCGCTCGCGCAGACGCATGGCCGCTTCCTTGCACTGCTGATATTCAAGCAGCTGACCGGTCAGCTCTTGCTTCAATGCCGCTTCCTCTTCCTTTTTCGGCAGCAGTGAAACACTTTTGATGTGCACAAGACGCGCCGCCATCTCAAGAAATTCGCTCGCAACGTCCATATCTGCCGCCTGCATCTCGTGGATCTGCGCCATGTACTGCTCTAAAAGCTCTGCGATGGGAATATCGTAGATCTGTCTCTTATACACATCTGACGCTGCCGACGACTAGTCGAGTGTAG
>ENA-OZKX01001275-OZKX01001275.1-human-gut-metagenome-genome-assembly--contig:-NODE-1275-length-10526-cov-6.259192_pt1 | contig 10526 bp, 8 predicted proteins | sample MGYA00244831_ERZ653774 | MGnify/ENA primary metagenome ERZ653774 (study PRJEB26926, sample SAMN06165314) | human gut metagenome | biome: ENVO:00009003; feature: ENVO:2100002; material: ENVO:00002003...
GACAGTGGATATGCAAGTTGTTCCTAAGATAGGTATTTCTTCGGTAGTTCATTCTAAACATATAGATCCGGGTAGTATTGATGTGGTCGGCAATGATATAGCGCTCTTCGATACGGAGAGCGTTGTTTCCTTGTATAGCGGACCTAGTAAGCTGGAGGTAGTTACAGTGGGCCTCTGTTTGGGAGGTGGTAGTAAATTTAATATTAGTTTACGCGAGTATGAAATAGTTCCGGGACGAATGGTGATTGTCTTGCCGAATCAGATTATCGAGCATAGGTGGTTTAGTCCTGATTTCAAGGCTATTTTCTTTGCGGTATCAAAGAATTTGCTGGAAGCATTGCCTAAAGTGGGGAATGTACTTTCTCTGTTCTTTTATTTGAAAGATTATCCTTGTTTTGACCTTACGCCGCATGAACAGGATATTATCCGGGAATATTATAGCTTTATCAGGAAAAGATTGAAGAATAAGGAGGACTTGTATCGTAGAGAAGTCGTAATGGGACTGATGCAAGGTTTTTTCTTCGAACTTTGCAATATCTTTAATAGCCATGCTCCGACTGCCGCCGCTACGGTGAAGAATAAAAGTCGGAAAGAGTATATATTCGAGCGTTTCTATGAATCTCTGATAGAATCTTATCAATCGGAACGTAGTGTGAAATTTTATGCCGACCAGTTGTGTCTGACACCGAAACATCTCTCAGGTGTGGTGAAAGAAGTCAGTGGTAAAACGGTGGGGGAGTGGATTGATGAGCTGGTGATTCTGGAGGCAAAAGCGCTTCTGAATTCTTCGAGTATGAATATACAAGAGATTGCCGACCGGCTCAATTTTGCAAACCAGTCTTTCTTCGGAAAATATTTTAAGCATTATACCGGTATGTCTCCTAAAGAATACCGCAAAAGCCGATAACGGAATATTCTGTTATCATATATGTTTTGTCTTCATTGTGCGTTGTTTTTTACTATAAGACGCCGGAACGTACCCGGCTTAGTGTTTCCGGCGTCATCAGCAGGTAAGAGGCGATATGTGCCAATGGAGCTCGTTTGATGATTTCCGGATGCGTTTCGAGCAGGAGGTTATAACGTTCACGTGCCGATTCGAAGCGCCATGAGTCCGCTTTGATTTGGGATACGATTAAAGAGTATTCCAGTATTTTTTGATAAAACATATTGATTTCCCAATTTTCTTTGGCTAACTTAAATAGCATATCCCGCGGAAACATGTAAAGAACAACAGGCTCTAATGTTTCTACAATTAGTTTTGTCGGTACTTGTTTCAGGAAACTTTCAATACACATCACGATACATCCTTCGTAAGAGAAATGTTCGGTAACATCTTTTCCGTTCTTATAGTAATACTGCCTAAGCATTCCCTTGCCGACAAAAACAATTTCATGGGCTACTTCTCCTTCATTCAGTGCTATTGCTCCTTTCGGATATTCTTCACGAATGAGAATGTTTTCGATCTGCCTTCTTCCCTCTATACTCATCTCCGGAAAGCGGGAGTTTACAACGGCGTTTACTGTCTCTCTTAATAGTGTGTCCATTTCTTTTTTGTCTTGATGTGTGCAAAAATACTAAAAACGGTTGACATAAATCAAGTGTGGCACAAAAAAGATGTATCTTTGTACTTAAAATCAAGATGTAGGCGATGATGAATAAAATTATAGGAGCGGCTGTATTGCTGCTTTGTTTTTGCAGTTGTGTGAAGGATAATGATGCGATATATTATCCTGTGGGGAATGTGGATATTGAAAAAGGCGGTCCGGCTCTGGAAGTAGGATCTAATAGTATTTTGGTGGCTGAGAGCTATAATGAAGAGGATTATGTATTGGATACGCTTGCGCAGTATCCGGGTGATCCGACTCTTGGCAAGCTGACGTTTATGATTAATCTGAAAAATCAGTCGGGAACCCGGGAGGTTGCAGAGTTCAATGGTGTAGGTAAATCCGTATTGACTATGAGCCTCGGTTACAAAGACGGTAATTATCCGGTAGAAAGCCAGATTCCTGTTTATACTTCCGCAGATGCTACTGCTAGTTATGCCATTAAACTTCGTTTAAAGGGAGAGTTAACTTTAACCGACGATGAATGGATGATTGATTATGTTTATGCTCAACTGGCCGGTTTATTCCAGCCTTATCCGCCAGCGTCTTTCCCGGAAGTCTTTATGTGTAAAGGAGGGGAACAGTCTTTTGCTACTTTTGATTCATTTCGCAGGACCTGGACATTTGATATAACTTATGATCATTCCGAGCTTTCTTTTAGTCAATTATACTTTAACTTATTTGTTAATCTGGCTGGGCAAAAGCGGGAAGACAGAATCCGGCTGAGGATAGATAAAGATTCCTACTTTAAGATATATAAAATAAAAGAGGAAATGTAGCTTAACTACATTTCCTCTTTTATTTAGTAGTGGGTACGAGAATCGAACTCGTATTACATGCGTGAGAGGCATGTGTCCTAACCGTTAGACGAATCCACCATTTAGGTGTCATTGTTTTTGTTTGACGATGCAAAGGTAGATATATTTTTTAATTCTGCAATAGTTGAACCGAGTTTTTTTGAATAAAAAATCGCAGAATTTGCAATTATCTTAGAATTAAACGGTTATTCGGATTGCTTGAAAATTAGGTAACGAGATAGCAACCGTTCGTATTTCTGAGTTCTTCATTGTTATGCTCCAATGTGATAACTCTTGATGCTACAAAGGTAATAGATTTATTCGACACAAGCAATGTCATACCATAAAAAACAATGGCAGTTATTGTTTAAGCTTATTCAATCGCATAACGATAGATGTTTGGCTTCTGCCCATTTTAGCAGCAATGTATTTCACACTCTTTCCCTCGCTGTGTAACTTCAATAGGAATTGGTCTGCACCTCTCGTCCATCTTTTATTAGCGTTGGGGTGTTTTACATAGCTTTCTTCGGAAACCTTTTCGGGGTGCAAGAACTCATCCACAAATACAGACGAGAAACGCTTATCGTATAATACAAGCGTTTTTATCTTAGCCCTTGTTATTGCAACATAGAATAATCTTCTTTCTTCTCCGTATGGGAATTGGTCGCTTTTAGTGAGTACATAGTTAAGCACAGGGTCGTCACTCACCTGTGATGGGAAACCGTATGTATCTTTATTGCATTGTAAGAGTATTACATAATCCGCTTCAAGACCTTTTGACTTATGTACGGTTAAAAACTCTATTTTTCGTCCTCCTATCACATAGTAGAATCTATTACCCTCTTTAATTGATTGGAACATAAAGGAGAGGTAATAATCATCAAAAGAGTAACGCCCCAATAGGAATATTGATTTATCCGATGGAATAGAAGCCACAATTTGCCCTATCGTATTGCAGTAATCTCGTCTATCATAAGCATAGAATTCCAACTCTGTTCTCATTTCAGAACTGAACGAATGGATATTCTTTTGTATTTGGGCTTTATTGCGTTGTATAAAGTTCGAGGACAAAGAAACCAAAGGTTCTCCAAATCTGTATGTCGTTTCAATCTTGTTTATCTCTGTAGCTCCAAAATATTCGGAAAATTGATTGAATAGAGCCATATCACTTCCCGAAAAGCGATAGATAGACTGCCAATCATCACCCACACAATACAACTTTGCAGGAGGATTACCCTCTCGCAATACTTTCAAGAAGTTGTAACGGTCAACTGAAATATCTTGAAACTCATCCACTATGATATAATCATACTCAACAGGGTGTGAAGTACGACATATCTCAGTGGCTTGAAGAATAGCATCGGTAAAATCAATTTGGTTACTATCGCTTAACGCATTTATGTAGCGTTCATATACAGGTTGAAATATGTTCTTGATGATAAATACACTTCGTTCATCATCTGCATTTTTGGCTTGTTTCAGAACCTCTTTGATTGATTTGCAACTTGACTTCACCAATGTAACGAAAGTGACGACAAGTCGTATAAATGCCTTTTCCTGCTTGCTACCTTTGGGTAGTACTAAATCGTATAACTCCTCATCGGTCTTTTCTTGAATTGGTACACCTGCATCATCTAATAGTTTACGGAGTTTATCCCTAATATCGGAATAATGGAAATCTGCACTTGATGTCACTAATAGTTGTGTACCAAATTTCTCGTGAGCCGCTTTCTTCCAAGTTATACCATCATTGTATTTCTGATTGGCTTCTTCGTAGGTTATACCCTTTTCTTTTGCGAACCAAGCAGGAACAAGCCCGTGTTCATCAACTCCAAAATGTTCAAGATAGATGCGTTTGGTTACTCCTCCTTGCTCAAAATATATTGAGAAGTCGGGACGATATTGTGAGTGCATCTCATCTGCTAATTGATGCTCGTATGGTTCTTCATATCTGAATTTCACTCCAAGCGAGGACAAAGCAAAACATATTTTTTGTTCTTGCTCGCTTCTCACATATATGGCTCTGCCGTCCATATCGGGGAACATCGCCTTTAGCTGCACATTCTTTTGCTCTGATAATTGCTCTCGTCTTTCATTCTTGCGTTGTTCCCAATCTGCTTCATTCGTTTGGTAATCAACAAAGTATTCCACAATACTTTTCTTGAAAGACGATTTATCCAACAATTTGTGATATATATCTACAAACAATGAATCTGTATTGTCGCAAATAGATGGTTTTGCACCTGTTGTTTTGCCGATAATATCAATGGCTAACTTATGAAATGTGTAACCTCTCAATCCATTGGTCGCCATTCTTTCGGTAAGTTCGGCAGCAGCCTTATTGGTATAACTGATAAGCAAAATCCTTTCGGGTGCTACTCCCTTGATTTCAGTGAGGTATTTTACTTTGCCAACAATAGAAGAGGTTTTACCGCTACCTGCACTACTGACTACCAAACAATTATCCTCTTCTGAAACAATAGAGCGTCTTTGTTGCTTGTCTAATGGGTATTTTAGACAATGGTCGAAAAAGTCCCTGTGAGTGTCAAGTAGAAAGGTTATAACACCATCATTATGTTGTTTTACAAGTTTGTTGATTCTTCCAAAGTCGTTAATGAATTTGGATATAGTTTCTGATGGAGTGATGTTAAAGGCTTCAAGCTTCTTCAGAAGTGAATATGCCTCTTGGAAATGTGCCTTATAATGATTGATGAAATCTTTTTCTTGCGTTGCGGAGATTACCCTGCCATAAAAGCCATTATTCAAGTCTGAGGGAATATCTATAAACGCCCCCTCATTAAGAGCCGATAATCTCTCTCTTGCTTGCTCATAATTTGATTTCTCGCTATATGCAGATATATGGTTTAGCTTTTTTGCAAGCTCTTTGGATTTGTTTTTTAGGCGTGTCCTCAGCATTGCTATTACAATAACCGAAATAGCAATTATACAAATTACCAAAATAAACAATGGCTGCATATTGGAAGTAATATTTATCTGAATCTTTCAATCCATCTATAATCATCCCCCTTAGTACTCCACTGAAATTTCCACATATCACCTGTATTATCGTTTATAAGATAGTATTGATACATACTTGTCAGTGGCTGAATAGAGAATATACACCTTTCGTTATTTTCTACTAATTCGTATTTATTTATAGGAATACAAAATAGGTTGTCTAAATCTTGTGTACTATATTGAACTTGCCATAGTCGTCCATTATATGAGTCCAACAATATAAATGTCCACATGTTTTCAGTGGCAAACATCTGAAATCTATTAGTCCAATTTGACGACTTCTCAGGATATGCAAGAGAAAATATGTTGATTGGATTTGCAAACATGTAATCCTCACCCTTGACACTAAACTGGACTTGCCAATTCTTACCTGTATATGTATCAAGCATTATGAATGTCCACATATTCTGTGTTTCATAAAGGCGAAATCGTCCTTCTTTATCTCCTAAAATTTCTCTCGCACTACAAATCTCCCAAGACTGACCATCATCTTGAATTTGTTGTACTTCGCCTGTCATTGTATTTAAGCGAAGTTGATTATGATAGTTCCGAGTCTTATACATTTTATAGACTTGAGCATATGATGTAGAAGCTATAACCATTAAAGCGAATAATAAGAAAAGCTTTTTCATAATTCTGTTATGTTATTATTTGACAATTAGCGGATTGTATTTCTTAGTCATGTACCAGACACATTTTAAATAAGTCGCATACATTGGATACTAAATATCCTCTAAATCTTTTTGAATTTTGGTTTCTACATTTTGAGAATCACGATAACGAATCATTACCATACCCTCATAAATACCAGAAGTCTTTTCTATCGATAATTCAATGTCTCCTCCTGTTACCTCCCAAGCACTACCCCAAACAACAGTTCCTTGATGAACTTCTGCCATTAAAGCTGTATTGGAATCCGAATGGGCAGGGTTCTTCTCTTTTGAAATAGTCGGATTGCCATATTTTCGAGTGTATAAATCTTTATAATAGTTATAAGTATTAACAAGCGTATTCCATTCACCACTTGGGTCAAACAACACAGCTACGGCAAATACACTTTTTCCATCATCTGTAGCTGTTACCCCTATAGTTGCATTACGACCTGTAAAGTCTCCCATAAACAATGCAAGATTGTTTTCACTACCAATAGATGTGAATCCTTTAGCTTTTAACTTTTGACAAAATTCGGTCATACTTCCCTCGATGGGAATCCCCTTAAAGGTAAGATGCTCGGAACCCCTTTGAGCATACGATGTCAAAGCAATTAAAACAAATGCGAATGATACAATCAGCTTCTTCATAATTTGTTGTATTATATTTAATAAACATTTTAGTCCAACCTACGAAAAAGCGTGAACTACAAAGCCACACTCTTACTTGAAGGTCGTAGGAAACCATAGATGCAGATGTAACAATAGTAGCCCACGCTATACGCGTGAGAACCACTATGCTATCCTTGCATCTAATTGAAAATTTCCTACGTTTTCAAGTACAAGATAAGCATAACGCTTCTTCTTTTTCTCTTATGTCTTGGATAGAGTTGCCCCCAACCAACTGCAAATTTACAAAAAAGTCGTAATAATAAGCCTTGTACGGGCAAATTATTACGACTTGATATGCATTTTAGAGTTTCAACCCTCGATTATGTCTTCTGCTTGTAGGTAATCCTAACGCTTCCATAAACTCATCTTTCTTGCGTCTGAACCAAGAGTGATGCGAAACACCATCGATTCTAAGGTCAAATCGCCCCTCTTTATCTTCCTTGAGGGAGCAGACCGCACCATCGGCTGAAAACGATTGGTTAAACATCGTTGAATAGAGCTTACCTTTTACGGGGATTTCCTTGAAAGTGCATAATGCTTTGATAAGGTTGTCATTGAACCCCATCTTTTCGCTGAGATATTTAATCATCGGCATCAGTTTCTCTACATACGGGAAGTAACGCAAAATCTTGTCAATGTACTCCGACAGCTTGCGATTCTCCGCTTCGTATGATTGCTTGACCTCCTGTATCTGCTTTTGGTGTTCTACCTCCATTTGCTTGATGTTGGATTGCAGTTGCTCGATGGTCTCATCTCGGATTGCTATCTCGTCCCTCAAATCCTCGTTCTTGCGTTCCAACGATTTCATCTTACCACTGCCGAAAAGAGAACTCACCCCGCTTGCAAGGGCTGTGGCTGCATCAGTGGCAACGCTTTTGAGTTTGTCGGTGCGTATCTCCGATTTCACTTGTTTGAGTTCTTGCTCGGCAAGATCTATCTGGTGTTCCTTGTGTTGTCGTTCAGCCTCTATGCGTTCAAGCTCGGCACGCTGCTTCTCAATGATAAAGTCGTTTCGTTCCAAATGCTCCTTGCCTGTCTCTGTTTTGGACTGTCCTCGCTCCATTGATAGGATCTCGGATGCCAATGTCTGCATCTGCATCATATCATCATCGTTGAGTTTACGGCTCTTGCCCGTATCGTGATCCATCCAATCGAATACTATATGTGCGTGATAGTTGGGCTTAAACCATTTGCCACCGATTTGAAAACTCTCTTTATCGTCAGGGGCTGGCTCTCCACCGAGCCAATGCCCCTCGTCTTTATGCAAGAATATTTGTAGCGGTGTGATACTCCAACGCTGTTGGCACTCTTCGCCAAATCTGCGAACATCCTCTAATGTGGTTTCGGGCTTGATGAGTAGTACACCCTCACGAATGGGTGAGCATCCTGTCACCTTGATAATCTTGCCACTCTTGGTTTTGCGTTCTCGTTCCTTTTCCTGCATCGCTCGCCCTGTCTTAGTCTTTACCATCTGCTTGATTTTTTCGTAATGCGTCTGCAAATCATAGTCTCCGAGGCATGGATTTATCCAATGCTCATTGTCGGCAACAAGTTGGGGTATTAGATAGATTTTCGACTCTCCGATGTTACGCATATATTCGGGAGTTCTTAGGTTGTGAGCCTCGCTCGATGATATGTTGCAAGGCTTGATATGTATGCTGCTTTTTACTGCCATAGTTATTTGCTTTATTGGTTACAATTAGGTCGTTTGTTTGCTTGCTTCCGCTGTCGGGGTTGCCGTTGCGACCCTCCGCTGCGCTCGGCATAGTTCAAGCGAGCTTGCCTCTGCTCTCGCTTGCAAGAGGGTTCTTAGGGGCGAAGCCCATAAGCGGAGTGCAGAGAGGTCACTCTGCACCCTCGGTAGAGCCCACAACTACTTTAAGCGAAGCGTGTAGTTATAGTGGGCTATAACCTGAAGCCTCGTTTCTTCTTCGGCTGCGGTTGTGGCATCCGCCTTGCGGATTGGACTTGCGACTTTTTCTCTACTTGTTTTGTTTGGTTTTTGTGGCATAAATAGTCATTCAAATCCTTATGTCCTGCGTAGTGATGCGACATATTTTGAAGTCTATTCCCGAACATCTTTTTCAGATTCTCATACGCTCTTTGTCCTGCTTGGTCGTTGTCGAGAAAACTACCTATTCGCGTGTATGGGCGTAGAAGTTGCTCGGCTTTTGAGAGGTTTGTAACGGAGTTCAGCACCATATAATCTTGTTCGCCTGTGCGTGGCTCTTCGGGATTATTGTTCACTCGGATTGTAAGGAACGAGAGGTAATCCATAAAGCCCTCGAAGAGGTAGCACGCATCTCGCTGCTCGCCCTGCTGTCGGATATGGGTAATATCTTTTGGAGCAAGACCACCTTTGAAGTAGCGGTTGCGGAGTTCATAGCCACCGGAGATATTCGGAAAACCGACAACGAAGTAGGTTTTTCCTTCATACTCGTATCGCAACTCCTTACATTCTCTTTTGGCGAGTTCGATGTTTATTCCTCGTCCTCGCAGATAGTCGATAAGGGCTGGAGAAGATAACTCGCCAACCTGTACGCCTTGAAAGTTGCTGTTATGTGCTTTCTGCTCATCAAAAGAAAAGGATGCCGGGCGAATGTAAGGTGTTCGCTCCGCTATGCGTTCCAATAGATAGGCTACATTCTCGCTATGGTAGAGCTCCGCTGCCAATGCGATGATGTTGCCACCCTTGCCGATACCGAAGTCGTACCATTGATTTAACTCGGTGTTTACCTTGAACGAAGCATCGGTTTCGTTCCTCAGCGGTGATTTATACCATAGGCTCCTGCCTTGTTGCTTTACGGGTGTATAACCCAAACTTTGCAGATAGTCTGCCAACTTAATTTGTTTTGCGTCTTGGATTGTCATATTACATACGGTTTTAAGGTTGATGAAAATTTGTTGATTTGATGAATTGTTGATGTAATATGTTTATATACAGACTTTTAACAGCTCAACATATTCTCAACAAACCACTCACCAAAAGAGAAATCTACAAACGAGAGTGCGCTGTATCTCAACTTCTCTTTTGGCTTGTTGAGATTTTGTTGAGAGCGTATATTGTTTATTATCAGTGTGTTTATACTCATATTCAACAATTCAACAGAAAAATGATAGTGTTACAAGGATTCGAGTTGCTCCCTTGTGATGGTGTAGAAGCGTCCCACTCTCCTTATAGGCTCATAGTGGCAACTCTGGTTGTAGTTGCCTTGATAGGTGGTATAGGTAAGCCCATTGGGAGCAGGTGTCAGTTTCCAACACTCCTGTACCACCTTACGCACTTGATGTTTCTCTACCTTTACCTGCGAGTGCATCAACAGCACAATAAGGTCGTTAAGGCAGAATGAAACGCTATCGATATTCATTGTTGCCATAATATCGAGCAACAGCTCCGACATCTCTATCTCCAATCGATTGCGGTTACTGCGGATTATCCTCTGTAACGCTTCGGTATGCAACAATGAGGGATTGAACCACATTCGGCTCTCCCTCTCGGTGGATAACTCTCGATTAGTGAGGAAATGGAGAAATGCGGGTATCTCCGCTTTCAAGCGTTGCAGGAAATTGGTGTCATCGGACTGCAAGCGGTTTATCTTGCGTACCCAATAGCGTGTTTCCCCTGCATCAATGATTACGGGCAGATACTCGTTGTTGGAGCATAGCACGAATTTGGCGAAGAACGCTATCTCATCACGGTCTTTGCCTTTGGCTTCCACTTTGTAGGATAGTGTGGCTGTCTCTTATACACATCTCCGAGCCCACGAGACAGGCAGAAATCTCGT
>ENA-OZKX01001297-OZKX01001297.1-human-gut-metagenome-genome-assembly--contig:-NODE-1297-length-10366-cov-7.636020_pt1 | contig 10366 bp, 9 predicted proteins | sample MGYA00244831_ERZ653774 | MGnify/ENA primary metagenome ERZ653774 (study PRJEB26926, sample SAMN06165314) | human gut metagenome | biome: ENVO:00009003; feature: ENVO:2100002; material: ENVO:00002003...
CGAGATTTCTGCCTGTCTCGTGGGCTCGGAGATGTGTATAAGAGACAGGGTGTCGACTACATCGAGGAGGCGCTGCACGTCTGCCGCCCGTGGTTCAACAACCTGACGATCGAAGTGATGCCCCTCGCAGCCGAGGAGTACGAGCGGCTGACCCACTCGGGGCTCAACGGCGTGGTCTGCTTCCAGGAGACCTACAACCGCAAGAACTACAACATCTACCACCCGGCCGGCATGAAGTCGAAGTTCGAGTGGCGCGTCAACGGCTTCGACCGCATGGGACAGGCCGGCGTGCACAAGATCGGCATGGGCGTGCTGATCGGCCTCGAGGAGTGGCGCACGGACGTCACGATGATGGCTCTGCACCTGCAATACCTGCGCAAGCACTACTGGAAGACGCGCTACAGCGTCAACTTCCCGCGCATGCGCCCCTCGGAGGGGCACTTCCAGCCCAACGTCGTGATGAGCGACCGCGAGCTCGCGCAGCTGACCTTCGCCTTCCGCATCTTCGACCACGACGTCGACATCTCCTTCTCGACGCGCGAGCGGCCCGACTTCCGCAACCACATCGCCACGCTGGGCGCCACGTCGATGAGCGCCGGATCGAAGACCGACCCGGGAGGCTACTGCACCTACCCGCAGTCGCTCGAGCAGTTCGTCGTGAGTGACGAGCGCACCCCGGCGGAGGTCGAGGCGGCCATCCGCCGCGAGGGCTACGAAGTCGTATGGAAGGACTGGGACAAGGTCTTCGACTGATGGAGGCACAGCGCTACACGCGGCAGACGATGCTCCCGGAGATCGGCGAGCGGGGGCAGCGGCGCCTGGCCGAGGCCTCGGTGCTCGTCGTGGGGCTCGGGGGGCTCGGCTCGCCCGTGGCACTCTACCTTGCGGCGGCCGGTGTCGGGCGCCTCGGGCTGGCCGATGCCGATGTCGTCTCGCTGAGCAACCTCCAGCGGCAGGTGCTCTACACCGCGCGGCAGGTGGGCGAGCCCAAGACGCGGGCAGCCCGCGAGCGGCTCGCAGCACTCTCGCCCCACACGCGCTTCGACCTTTACGACGAGGGGCTCACGGCAGAGAACGCGCAGCGGATCGTCGCGGAGTATGACCTCGTGGTCGACTGCTGCGACAACTACCCCACGCGCTACCTGCTGGACGACGTCTGCGCGGCGTGCGGCAAGCCGTGGGTCTACGGCTCGATCGGCGCCTTCGAGGGACAGGTGTCGCTCTTCAACGGGCCCCGTCACCGCCGCTATGCGGAGCTCTACCCCGACCGCGAGGCGCTCTGCCGACGCCCCCGCCGCACCGAAGGGGTGCTGGGCACGGTGCCCGGCGTCGTCGGCACGCTCCAGGCCACGGAGGCCCTCAAGGCACTCGCCGGTTTCGGCGAGCCGCTCGACGGGCGGCTCCTGGTCATCGACCTGAAAACTATGCAAACCCAAACAATAGCATTTTAAGACCATGGGAAAAGGATTCGACCAGTACGCATCGGCTTACGATGCGTGGTTTCTCAACAACCGCAACGTCCTCTATTCGGAGGTCAACCTTGTGGCTTCGACGCTGCGCGACGCCGGACGCATCCTCTCGGTGGGCTGCGGCAGCGGCCTCTTCGAGAAGATTCTCCGCGAAGAGTACGGCATCGACATCCGCGACGGCATCGAGCCGTCGACGGGCATGGCCGAAATCGCCCGCAAGCGGGGCATGCACGTGACGATCGCAACGGCCGAGGAGGCCGACTTCGGCCGCGGCACCTACGACACGCTGCTCTTCAACGGCACGCCGAGCTACATCGGCGACCTCGAGGGCGTCGTCCGCAAGGCCTACGAGGCACTGCCCGAAGGCGGGCGGATCATCCTGATCGACGTGCCGAAGGAGAGCTCCTACGGCATCCTCTACAACCTGGCCAAGGCGCTCGGGACGTGGGACCACCCGCTGCTTGCGGGGTGCTACCCGCCCGATCCCTACCCCATCGAGTTCGTCGACGTGGCCGTCTGGCGCACGACGGCCGAGAAGGTGGCGCTGCTGGAGGCGGCGGGCTTCAGCGAGCTGAACTTCGCACAGACGCTCACCCGTCACCCGCTCTGCTCGAACGAGGCCGAAGAGCAGCCCGTAGAGGGCTACGACCGGGGCGACTACGTGGCCGTCGTGGCCCGCAAACCCGTCCGGTCATGAGCCGCTGGAGCGACAGCGCCTGGGAGGCGGCGCGCCCGGTCTACGAGAAGATTCTCGAGCACCCCTTTGTCCGCGCCCTGGCCGACGGAACGCTCTCCGCGGAGCGGTTCCGCTTCTACTTGCGGCAGGACGCCCTCTATCTGGACGGCTATGCCCGCCGCCTGGCACACATCGCCGCACGCCTCGAGCGCAAGGAGCACACCGAGGCCTTCCTGCGCTTCGCGGCGGACGGCATCGCCGTCGAGCGGGCGCTGCACGAGCAGTTCCTCGGAGGCGAACACCCCGCCCCGGAAGAGATCAGCCCCGCGTGCCTGCTCTACACCTCGGTGCTGGAGAGTCAGGCCACGGCGCCCGTCGAGGTCGAGGCCGCGGCCGTGCTGCCCTGCTTCGTGGTTTACCAGCGCGTAGGCGAAGCGATCCATGCGCGGCAGCAGGGAACGGAGAATTCCTACCGGCAATGGATCGAGACCTACGCCGACCCGGCCTTCGCCGCCTCGACGGCCGAGGCCACGGCCATCTGCGACGCGCTGGCCGACGCGGCGGGCGACGCAACGCGCCGCCGCATGACCGACATTTTCGTGCGCTGCACCCGCATGGAGTGGCTCTTCTGGGAGAGCGCATGGCAACTCGAAACATGGAAGATATGAGCAACGCGAAGAGAACCTACAAACGCGCCCTGACCATCGCCGGCAGCGACCCGAGCGGCGGCGCGGGCATCCAGGCCGACCTGAAGACCTTTTCGGCCTGCGGGTGCTTCGGCACCTCGGCCATTGTCGCCGTCGTCGACGAGAACACCGTGGGGGTCACGGGCGTGCACCCCGTCCCGGTGGAGTTCGTCGTGGGACAGATCCGCTCGGTGCTGGACGACATCGGTGCCGACGCCATCAAAATCGGCATGCTCCACTCCTCGGAGCTCATCCGCGCCGTGAAAGAGACCCTCGCCCACTATGCGATCCGCAACATCGTGCTCGACCCGGTGATGGTCGCCACGTCGGGCGACGCCCTGCTGCAGCGCGACGCCGTGGCGACGCTGCGCGACGAACTGATCCCCTGCGCACGGGTCATCACGCCCAACATTCCCGAGGCCGAATTGCTGCTCGGCGAGCGCCTCACGCGACAGGAGGAGCTGCCCGACGCCGCGCGGCGCCTTTCGCGTGACGGACGGGTCTCGGTGCTGCTCAAGGCCGGGCACCTGCAGGACGACATGCTGACCGACATCTTCTACAACGCCGAGACGGACCGCATCCTGCCGCTGCGCTCGCCGCGCGTCGAGACGGTCAACACCCACGGCACGGGCTGCACCCTCTCGTCGGCCTTCGCGGCCTTCCTGGCCCGCGGATTCGAGCTCGACGAGGCGGCCACACGCGCCAAGGAGTACATCGCCGCGGCGATCGCCGCCGGAGCCCGCTACGAGATCGGCCACGGCCACGGGCCCGTGCACCACTTCTTCAACTTCTGGGAGTAACCCCCGGAAGCAGCACCGGCAAAGGCAACGCCCGGGAGAGTTGGACCTCTCCCGGGCGTTTTCGGTTGCAGTGCCCGCCGCATTCCTTGCCGAAACGGGCACAAACGGGCCATGACGCATCATCACCGGCATGCCGACACCGGCGTTCTGCGTGCGTCGTCAGCGTGTGCGACCGGCAGCAGCCAGCTCTGCCCTGTCCGAGCGGTCGGCCATGTCTTGCATTCCAGAAGACGGGATGGCACCGCCGCCGGACGGCTCAGAAAAGGGCCTTCCTTCCGACAATCCGCTTCAGGCTGTCGACCGTAAGCGCCGGATCGTAGACGACCTGCGCGCCCGAGGTCTCCTCCAGCAGCCGGACATACTCCGCCATCGGGCAGGTGTCGATCGCCTCGCGCAGCGAATCGAGCTGCTCCGGATGCTCGACGGGCCAGACATAGATAACGGTCTCGCCGCCGACGTTCGTTTGATACGACTGCGTGCCGTAGCGCTGCGGCCGCTCTTCATACATGGCCACCCGGTCCTCGAGTGTCGCCAGCTTGTACGCCGAAATCACGCCCCGCCCGGCCGCCTCACGCAGCAGCGGCAGGAACTTTTTCTGCTCCTTGAGCGAAGCATGGTCGATGATGAGCCAGACGGCATCGTAGGACTCCGCCGCCAGCCCCTCGGGCAGGCCGTCGCGCAGGAGCGAGGCGACGAGCCGCATGTTCTCGCGGTCGATGCGCTCCATCTCGGCACCGGCCGCCACGAGCGAATCGACAAGCGCGGCCGAATACTCCCCGCCGTTGACCCGGCGGTTCATCTCCAGAAGCTGCATGCGCACCTGCTGGTCGCGTGCGGCCGCCTCACGCAGCAGCGAATCGGGGTTCTGCGCCCGGCCCGGAAGCGGAAGTGCCAGCAGAGACAATAGCATTAAAAATGAAGTTGATATATATTTATTCATCCGATTCTACTTTTTCTACTTTATTGATCCAATTATCAAATACAGGATGATGTTCTATGTCACGAATATCTGTATCAACACAAATCTTTCCTATAAAACATTCATTCAAATTATCATCAAATACTCCCTGTTTTACCTCTCCGTCATGAACCATCAACACCGGTAATCCCAACATTAAAGACATTCCAACTTCAATATCGCTCCATGGAGTAGACATCCAACATGAGGACAATTTTTTCTCGCTACTAGTATTGGGTCTGTAATACCCTTCGGCAATATTTATCTGCTTGAAACCGAACGCTATCACTCCCGAAGATTTCCTAATACTTTCTCTCACCCTATTAAACTGTCCATATTTAGGATAATTATCTTTGATATAATATATTACATTACACTTTCGCATCTCCAATATACGTTTATATTCTTTCGTTAACAACTCCTCAGATTTGGTCATTACACTGGGCATACTGAAAAATATCGTTTTGGGATTCTTGTTTACGACCAATGTTACTGGTTTGGTGTCTTGATAAATCCCATTTACCAAACATTTATCAATCTCTTCAGGGACATTAAAAGCATTACTAAAATTAGCACCATATAATACGACATTTGTAAACAAAGCATTTGTCAAATCAGCCCCCATAAAATTTGCAAAAGAAAAATCACAATCTTTTATTTGAGTGCGCAGTAGTATTGCATTATAAAAAATGGCTTCCTGTCCATCGATATTCTGAAGTAAGGCATACGACAAATCTGCCATGAATAAGTCCGTTTTACGCATTTTAATGCGATGCTGCTTATTTCCTATATACAAATCTTGCAAATTTGTTTTTTGTAAATCCTTTTCCGATAAATCGACAGCATATGCCAGTCCATCACCCAAAGTCTTCTGATAAATACCAGTGGGTAAGGTCCGCAATATTGAAGAAATTACATTGACAGTTTCATTAAATAGAAACTTGCCTCGAAAGCCTAATTTTACATTCAAAAAACGACGTAATATAATTGCAGCGGATAGCTGAGATTCTGCATTTGCAGAGGCTAATTGTTCTACCGTTTTTGAAAACGAATTTAATAATTCTGTTTTTGTCTTTCGATGTGTAATATTTTCTACAATTATGTATATAAAAGTTGCTGATATACCTACAAGAATTGTTATACCTTCTAAATTGGCTAAAAGAAATTCACCCACTAATTTCATAGAACAAAACTTTTTATATGTAAAGTTACGATTTTTTTTGAAAAGTCCGGTCTGCGCCCGCGCTTCTTTTGAACGGCAGGCACACGCTCACCTCCAAACGGCGGCGCAGCGGAAATTTCACCCGAGGTTCCGAAAAAATGCCGGATTTCGGAACGCAGACCTTAAAATTTCACCCGAAAGTTGCCGTAATATTAATTTTTTGTATCTTTAAGCGTGATTTTGCTTACAAACAAACAGCAAATCGAACCTAAAACTTCATAAGAGTTATGACAACCAACCTGAACCCCGATCCGCTGGTGCGCTTTCTCGGAAAGCCCCGGGCCGAATTCACCCGCGCGGACATCGTCCGCTACATCCGGGAGAACGGGATCGAAATGGTCAACCTCCGCTACCCCGGTGCCGACGGACGGTTGAAAACCCTGAACTTCATCATCAACGACGAGGAGTATCTCGAGAGCATCCTCACCTGTGGCGAGCGCGTCGACGGGTCGAGCCTCTTCCCCTACATCGAAGCCGGGGCGAGCGATCTCTACGTCGTGCCGCGTTACCGCACGGCCTTCCGCAACCCCTTCAGCGAAATTCCGGCCGTGGACCTGCTCTGCAGCTACTACACGAAGGACGGCACGCCGCTGGACATGGCCCCCGAGCAGACGCTGCGCCGCGCCCACGAGGAGCTGCGCCGCGTGACGGGGCTCGACTTCCACGTCATGGGCGAGCTGGAGTTCTACGTCGTGAGCCCCCTGCAGGAGCTCTACCTCGCCGACGACCAGAAGGGCTACCACGAATCGACCCCCTTCAACAAGGGAGCCGCCTTCCGCACGCTGGCCATGAAGTACATCGCCGAGGCGGGCGGACTGATCAAATACGGACACTCCGAGGTGGGCAACTTCACGCAGGGTGACCGGATGTACGAACAGAACGAGATCGAATTCCTGCCCACCGACCTGGAGGATGCCGCCGATCAGCTGATGGTCGCCAAGTGGATCATCCGCACGCTGGCCTGGCAGCAGGGCGTCGACGTGACCTTCGCCCCGAAGATCACCGTCGGCAAGGCCGGCAGCGGGCTGCACATCCACACGCGCCTGATGCGGCAGGGCCGCAACGCCATGGTCACCGACGACGGCGCGCTCTCGGACAATGCGCTGAAGGCCATTGCCGGGTACCTTTCGCTGGCCCCGTCGCTCACGGCCTTCGGCAATACGAACCCCACCTCCTACTTCCGCCTCGTGCCGCACCAGGAGGCCCCGACGAACATCTGCTGGGGCGACCGCAACCGCTCGGTGCTCGTGCGCGTGCCGCTGGGCTGGAGCGCCGGCGCCAACCGCATGGCCTGCGACGCCAACCCGCTCGAAAAGCCCTCGTCGCTGGACGTGAACCTCAAGCAGACGGTCGAATTCCGCTGTCCGGACGGCTCGGCGGACATCTACCTGCTGCTGGCCGGACTGGCCGTGGCCGCCCGTCACGGATTCGAGATGGAGAACGGGCTGCAATACGCCCGCGACCGCTACGTCGACGTCAACATCTTCGACGAGAAGCACAAGGAGGTGCTCGCACGCCTGAGCCAGCTGCCCGCCTCGTGCGAGGAGTCGGCCCGGCGGCTCGAGGAGCAGCGGGCGATCTACGAGCGGCACGGTGTCTTCGCCCCGCGCCTGATCGACGGCCTCGTCGCACGCCTTGAGGCCTTCCGCGACGCCGACCTGCGCCGCGAACTGCAACACGACAAGGAGCGGGTCGCCAAGCTGGTCAAGCGCTTCTTCTATTGCGGATAACGGCCGCCGAGGCGAGCCGGTCACACCATACGCACACAGCCCCGCATGCAGGACATGCGGGGCTGCTTCGTTTTGCCGTCCGCCCCCGGGAAGAGGGTTTGCCGCCGCCTCCCCGGAAGAGGGTTATGCGCCGGAAGCCGGAGGAGGGTTATGCGCCGGGAGCCGGAGGCGGCAGGAGCTCGCCGCCGGGATGCGGCGGAGGCACCTCGGGACCGTGTCCGTGCCGGGGCGGTTTGTCATGCCGCTTCGGGGGCCGCGGCCGCTCCCTGTCGCGGGGAGGTCCGGGCCGATGATGCGCCGGCGGGGCCACGGGAGCAGGCCTTGGAGGCCGGACGGCACACGAGGCGGTCAACAGTCCCGACAGCACGATGCCAAGATACAACAGCAGTTTTCGGATCTTCATGGCAGGTGATTTTAGAGGTTTGGCGTGATAAATATACGAAATTCTCCTGCAAAATCCATGCACACGGGAATCCCGCCCCGGCACGCGCCGACGGCTCGCCGCATGGTCCGCCTGCGGCACAAATGCGCCGAAAAGGTTTATGAAACGAAATAACGACCGTTTTATTTCACTACAATCCGCACGCTATTTCGAGATAAAACCCTACACACGGGACATATCGAAACAAAATGAAATGAAATTTGTTTCGTTTTAATTTGTTTTCATAAAATAAACCGCTATATTTGCAGTACATTAACCGACCAACCTATGGAGAAGACGTATGATGTCATCATCATCGGCGGCGGGGCGACCGGAGCGGGCATTGCACGTGACTGCTCGCTGCGGGGCGTCCGTTCGCTGCTGCTGGAACGTTCCGATATCTCGACCGGAGCGACCGGACGCAACCACGGACTGCTGCACAGCGGAGCCCGCTATGCCGTGACGGACCACGAATCGGCCGTGGAGTGTATCCGGGAAAACATGATTCTGCGCAAGATAGCGGCACACTGCGTGGAGGAGACCGACGGACTGTTCATCTCGCTGCCCGAAGACGGGCTGGAGTATCAGTCCGTTTTTGTTGAGGCCTGCCGCAAAGCCGGCATCCGGGCCGACATCATCGACCCGGCCGAGGCGCGGAGGCTCGAGCCGTCGGTCAACCCGGCGCTCGTCGGAGCCGTGCGCGTGCCGGACGGTGCCGTCGATCCGTTCCGTCTCACCTCGTCGAACATCCTTGACGCCAAGGCCCACGGAGCTGAAATCCGCACCTACACCGAAGTACGCGAACTCCTGCGCGAGCAGGACCGCATCGTCGGCGTCAGGGCCTACGACCACCGCACACACTGCGACGTGACGTTCCGCGCGCAGGTGGTCATCAACGCCGGCGGCATCTGGGGACACGGCATCGCCGCCAAGGCGGGCATCACGGTGAACATGCTCCCGGCGAAGGGAGCCCTGCTCATCTTCGGCCACCGCGTGAACAACATGGTGCTCAACCGCTGCCGCAAGCCCGCCGACGCCGACATCCTGGTGCCGGGCGACACGATCTCGCTCATCGGCACCACGTCGAGCAAGATACCCTACGACCAGATCGACAACATGATCATCACCCCCGACGAGGTGGACATCCTGCTGCGCGAAGGCGAGAAGCTCGCCCCGCAGCTGGCCCAGACGCGCATCCTGCGCGCCTATGCGGGCGTGCGGCCCCTCGTGGCCTCGGACGATGATCCGAGCGGCCGCACCGTGAGCCGCGGCATCGTGCTGCTCGACCACGCGCAGCGCGACGGCCTGGAGGGCTTCATCACCATCACGGGCGGCAAGCTGATGACCTACCGTCTGATGGCCGAGTGGGCCACAGACCTCGTCTGCAAGAAACTCGGCATCGACGCCGTGTGCCGCACGGCCGAAATCCCGCTGCCCGGCTCGACCGAAAACCGCAGGGAGGTCGACCGCAAGCTGCGCAACAAACCCCTTGCCCAGCGCCGCTCGACGATCGCGCGCCACGGCGCCCTCGCCACGAAGATCGGCGACGGAGACTCGATCCGCAACAGCCTGGTCTGCGAATGCGAGGAGGTCTCGATCGGCGAGGTGGAGTATGCGCTGGAGAACCTCTCGGTGAACAACCTGGTCGACCTGCGCCGCCGCACGCGCATCGGCATGGGCACGTGCCAGGGCGAGCTGTGCGCCTGCCGCGCCGCCGGCATCATGGGCCGCCGCGACCCGATCTGCGCCCGCCGCGCGAAAGCCGATCTGGTGCACTTCCTCAACGAACGCTGGAAAGGCATGGAACCCATTGCCTGGGGCGACACGCTGCGTGAAAGCGAATACACGACATGGGTCTACGAAAGCGTATGCGGATTGACGGACGAAACGGAAAAAACAGCTGCAAAATGAGATTCGATACTGTAATCATCGGAGGAGGACTCTCCGGCATGACGTGCGGCATCCGCCTGGCCGAAGCCGGACAGAAGTGCGCCATCGTCTCGCAGGGACAGAGCGCCCTGCACTTTTCATCGGGATCGTTCGACCTGCTCGGCCGTCTGCCCGACGGGCAGGCAGTCACCGACCCGCTGGCGGGCATCGCCGCGCTCGAAGAGAGCGACCCGCAACACCCCTACGCGCTGATCGGCGCTGCGGCCTGCGCCGCCTACGCCGCCGAAGCGCCCGAACTGCTGCGCCGGGCCGGCATCCGCGTCGCGGGCGACTGCCGCCGCAACCACTGGCGCATCACCCCCATGGGCAAGGCCAAGGCCACGTGGCTGACCATCGACGGCTACCTCACGGCCCCGGAGCCCGGCAAGCTGCCCTTCCTCAAGGTCTGCATCGTCAACGTGGAGGGCTGTCTCTTATACACATCTCCGAGCCCACGAGACAGGCAGAAATCTCG
>ENA-OZKX01001304-OZKX01001304.1-human-gut-metagenome-genome-assembly--contig:-NODE-1304-length-10345-cov-6.194558_pt1 | contig 10345 bp, 8 predicted proteins | sample MGYA00244831_ERZ653774 | MGnify/ENA primary metagenome ERZ653774 (study PRJEB26926, sample SAMN06165314) | human gut metagenome | biome: ENVO:00009003; feature: ENVO:2100002; material: ENVO:00002003...
TTTCTGCCTGTCTCGTGGGCTCGGAGATGTGTATAAGAGACAGCCCTTGGGGGAGAAGCTGTCCGCAAAGCGGACTGATGAGGGGAGAACTTTCCATTGCCGCCCCGCAAAGGGGTGGCCGGGCAAGCCCGCCCCTCATCCGGCCTTCGGCCACCTTCTCCCAAGGGAGAAGGCTTCTCAACATTGCTTCTCATGTCTTTGCACTGCGCAGCAGAGACCTACATAAAAATAATGGTCCCGGGCGCAGACGGGGCAGAAGGAAAGGCTATGAACTTTATGTACTTCCTGGCCATATTGATTGGCCCGCTGGTGAAGATTCTTTACAGCTTCATCGGCAACTACGCGGTAACGATGGTCGTTGCCACCCTACTCCTCAAACTGCTGCTCTTCCCCCTGAGCATCCATCAGCAGAAATCCTCGGCAAAGATGGCTGTTTTTCAGCCGCTGATGAATGAGATCCAGCAGAAGTACAAAAATGACCCCCAGAAACAGCAGGAGGAGCTGATGAAGCTCCAGCAGGAGCACGGCTTTAACCCCATGGGCGGCTGCCTGCCCATGCTGCTGACGATGCTGGTGCTGTTCGGCTTCCTGGGCGTTGTGTACTACCCCGTACACTACATCTTCGGTGTCGATAACACCGCCGTCAAGGCTGCGTGCGAGGCCATCGGCCTGGCAACCACCAATGCGTCCACGATGCAGACCGCGCTGATCCAGGCCATCCACAACGGCGCTGTGATCGATCCGTCCATCATCCCCGCCAACATCGTGGCAGAGATCCAGAACTTCAACACCAGCTTCTTCGGCATGGATATGTGTGATGTCCCCGGCTTCCGCCTGGTGCCCATCGCCATCTTCCCGGCCATCGCAGCGGTCACGATGTTCATCAGCTACTTCGTCACCCAGAAGCTCTCCGGTATGGATGCCCAGATGCAGGGCAGCATGAAGGTCATGATGCTGGTCATGAACCTGATGTTCGTCACCTTCTGCTTTAACGCCCCCGTTGGCTTCTCGCTGTACTACGGCGTGTCCAACCTGCTGCAGATCGGCCAGTCCTATATCACCTACAAGATTTACAGCCCCGAGAAGTTCAAGGCCCAGTATGAGGCCGAGCTGGCCGCCAAGCGTGCCGAGCGTAAGAAGAAGCGCACCGTCACGGTCGAACAGAACGGCAAGCAGGTCGAGAAGGAAGTTACCCTGGGCGAGGCCAACAAGCTGCGCCTGGAACGTGCCCGCCAGCTGGAAGCCGAGCTCTACAAAGACGAGCGTACCACCCCGCTGAATAAAGACTAAGAAAAGACGCCGCGCAATCGTAGGGGCGAGCATTGCTCGCCCGCGCCGTTGGCGGCTGTGAGGGAGTGTATCCCCTGCCGCCGTAGGGGCGCATTCTATATGCGCCCGCCCCGCTCCCCTTTGTGATGAACATAACGATAAGAAATAAGAAGGAGGTTCCCTTTTATGCGCAGTATGGAAATGAGCGCCAAGACCGTTGAAGCCGCCGTGCAGGCCGCCTGCGAAGCCCTGGGCGTTGACCGTGACGATATCAATGTCAGCTATGAAGTGCTGGAATTTCCCACCCGCAAGCTGTTCAAAACCATCCCTGCCAAGGTTCTGGTAAAGGTCGAGGAACCCGAGGCCGCCCCGGCCCCGGCTGCTGAGGAAAAGCCTGCCGAAGTTTCCACCAAGTCGGCAGAAGTTGTTGAAATCTCCGACGAGACCGCCCCCGAAATCGAGAAAGCAGTCGTTGAGGATATGGTCGAGGCCGCCGAGCTGGCCCCGGTTGCCGAGGACGACGTTGAGATCCCTCTCGATATCGCCGCTGACCCGCGCCTGCAGGCTGCGGTTGACTACCTGACTCCCATCTTCAACCTGATGGGTGTGGAAAACTTCAGCTTCACCGCCGTCAAGAAGGGCGCTGCCACCATCCTGAAAGTCTCCGGCGAGCACATGGGCGCACTCATCGGCCGCCGCGGTGAGACGATGGAGAGCCTGTCCTACCTCGCCAGCCTCGTTGTGAACCGCATGGAAGGCCCCTATATCAAGCTGGGCCTGGATGTCGGCGGCTACCGCAACAAGCGCGAGGACGACCTCTCTGCCCTTGCCAAGCGCATTGCAGACCGCGTCATCCGCACCGGCTGCTACTACGAGATGGAGCCGATGAACCCCTACGAGCGCCACATCATCCACACCGCCATCGCCGATATCGAGGGCGTGCGCAGCGAGAGCAAGGGCGAAGGCCCGGCCCGCCATGTGGTGCTTTACTCCACCGACCCCAACGCCAGCAACCTGCCCGATCGCGATAACGCCCGCAACCAGCGCGGCGGCCGCCGTGACGGCGGTCGTGACCCCCGCCGTGATGGAAACCGCGGCTACCGCGGCAACGGCCCCAGAGGCCCCCGCAGCGGCCGTGACGGCCGTGATGGCGGGCGCGGCGGCTACCGCAGCAATCGCGGCGACCGTGGCCCGCGCTACGGCGGCCCGCGTTCCAGCGTGCCCGCCCGCGACTTTGCCGACCGCCCGCGTGACCCGGATGCCAAGCCGATGGCCCCCAAAACCACCGAGCGCATCCACGACGGTGACGATTTCGCGTTTGGTAAGATCGAGTTCTAAACGAAATTGTTGAAAAAGCAGCCTGACTGTAAAGCCGGGCTGCTTTTTTTGGTGGGTGGCAAGGCGGAGGGGCTTTGCCCGCGCCTGATTGTGGACAACTTCCCTACTTTCCACACCGTTTTCCACAACCGTGTTGAAAACTCTTATTTTTCCACCACCCACAACCGGGTATACATTGGGGTCAAAATCCCCAATTATTAACAATATATAGACATACCCGGTCGCTTATCCCCTATTGGTATGAATTTTCCACCGCAAATTGGGTTTTCCACATGGTTTTTGCACTTTCATCGTGGAAAACTCGGGAAAACTGTTGAAAACCATAAAATAACGATGCATCGCATAGAACGTGGTCAAAACTCGGTGGAAAACCCATATGCACCCTACTTTTCCTGTGGAAAATGTTGAAAACTTCTTTTAGTTGTGAGAACCTGCGGTGGAAAAGTCCAATTTGTTGTTAAAAAGCCGTTGTATACAAAAATCCCGCACAGAAACTGTGCGGGATGCTTTTTTTATTCGTGGCGTATCGCTTCCAGGGCGCTGATCTTGACCGCCTTGTTTGCGGGCAGGATGCCGGCCACCAGGCCCACCAGCGTGGCGAAAACCAGCGCTGCCAGCATCAGCCAGGGCGGGATAATGGAAATCGTTCCACCGCCGCCGCCCATGTAGTAGCCGCCGCCCATCAGGCCGGACAGGTCCAGCCCCTGCCCCAGCGTGGACAGGTTGTTCAAAACAAAGCTGGCGATCAGACTGATGCCCAGCCCGATCAGGCCGCCGATGAAGCCGATGGTTGAGCTTTCCAGCAAGAACATCGTGCGGATGTTGCCCAGCTCACAGCCCAGAACCTTCATGACGCCGATCTCACGAGTGCGCTCGTAAATCGCCATCGTCATGGTGTTGATGATGTTGATAGCCGCCACCAGCAGCGAGACCGCCGCAATGCCGCCGAAAATCATCTGGCTGTTCATGACCTGCTTCTGCATTTCCTCGCGCTGCTGGTTCATCGAGTAGGTGTTCGTGAACCCCAAGTCATGGATGGCTGTTTCAACGTCGGTGACATTGCTCAGGTCATCGACCTTGACATAGACCTGCTCGTAGCTCTTGCTCTCCTCCTTGGTCTTGGTCATGTCATTGTAGATCTTTTGCAGCATCTTCATGTCCTGGATGCGCAGCACGATACCGCTCTGGGTCCAGTAGCCCTTGGCACCGTCCGGCTCCAGAACGCCCACGACCTCCAATTCCCAGCTGCGGCTCTTTTCGGTGGAGCCTTCGCCAGTCTTGATGGTCAAGGTCATCTTGTCCTTGTCGATGTCCACAAAGGGCGGCAGTTCTTTACCGTTGGCGTCGGTCTGGCCTTCGTAACGGTAGCGCTTGGGGCTGTTGTAGCTCTTGCGGGAATCCTGAAAGTTGTACCCGGTGGAACTGCCCACCAGCACCTGCAGCTTGGTGGCCTTCTCGCTGGCGGGGGTGTTGGTCGGCCAGCTGCCGCTTTGCAAGGCAAAGCCCATCGGCTCCAAGGCCGTGGGGTCAATGCCGATCAGATTGTAAATATCGGACGTGTAGCGGCCATTGCGCCCGGCTGTAATTTCACCTTCCAGGTTGTAGGCCTGGGCGTAGGGCGTGGCCGCCGCCACATGGGGGATCTGCTTGATGTTGGCGATCGCGGCATCATCCAGATACAGCGGCTTGCCGTCGCTGCCCATCATCGTGCCATAGCCGTAGATCTGCACCTGGGTCAGATCGCCCCAGCTTTGCAGCATTTCCTCGTTGGTTTTGGTCTGGGCAATGCCCAGCGAGATCATCAGCACGACCATACAGGTGCCGATGACGACGCCCACCAACGTCAGGGCAGTGCGGCCCTTGCGGCGCAGCAGGTTCCGCGCCGACAGGCTGATCTCATCAGATATCTTCATCGCTGTCCTCTGCTTCCAGTGCGGCCAGCGCCTTGGCCTTCTTGCGCTTGCGGACCACAACCACGATAATCACCACAACGACTACCGCACCGCATACGCCGATGAGCACCCACGCCCACACCGGCATGCCGGTCTGCTCGGGCTGGACGTCGCCATCCATCGAGGGGTCGTAGAAGTCGTCCATGCTCATCTCCTCGGCGCTGACGGAAAAGTCCTTGGAGACGGTCTGCGGGTTGCCGGAGGCATCCTCATAGTTCAGCGTGATAACGCCGGACACGGTGCCCGCGGCGTCGGGGGCAATGTCAAAATCCACGCTGCCCTCGGTGCCGGCGTTTAGGTTGCCGAGGTACTGGTAGCTGCCCGCGCCCAGATTGGTGCCGGTCAGGCGGGCCTCCAAGTTGGAGACAGGGTTTTTGCCCTTGTTGACGTAAGAAAGGGTGACGCTGCCGGTGTCACCGACATAGATCGTGTCGCTGGACAGTTCCAGCTGGCCGACCTCAAAGCGGTTGGGCTGGCTGATGGGCACGGAGATGGTCGTTGTGCCGGTCACAGCCTTGCCGGTGATAACGCCGGTGCCGCTCATGTTGACGGTAATATCGGCCACCGTGCCGGTAAAGCCCGCCGACGGCACGACCTGGAAAGTGATATCCCGCATCTGCTTGGGGGAGATATCGCCCACATACAGGGACAGGCTGCCGCTGCTCAGCGAGATATTCTCGGGCAGGGTCAGCGAGACGATAACGTCGCTCAGATCCTCGCTGCCGTCGGTGGCGTAGATGCCCAGGGACAGCGGGAACTCGGTGCCCGCCGTGACCTGGTCGCCATAGCTGGACGTGCGCACCAGCAAATTGGGCGAGGTGGTCTGGTCCTTGTCCACGCACTGGCCCAGCGTCACGCTGAACTGCTGCAGCGGCTTCGAGGTATCGAGATAGGAAAGGTTGATGGGCAGGGTATTTCCGCCGCCGTTGTAGATGACGTCGCGGAACAAAATGACGTAGCTGTAATAATGATACTGCGCGTTCGCGGTGATTTCCTCGGGGCTGGCCGAGCCGTTGCGGACATTTTGCAGGCGGGTGGCGTTGGGGTCGTCGTTGTTGTCAAACAGCTGGCCGATCTCGCCGATGCCGGTGTAGGTGAACACCGCCGAGTTGATGCGGGTGGAGATTTCCTCCGGCTTGACGCAGTAGCGGGCCGAAGCGTGGTCCACGACCTTTAACACGATGTTGATGCGGTCGCCGACCTCAATGGTCGAAATTTCATTGCCTGCCGTATCGGTGACGGTGTAGGCGGAGACATAGACACCGTCCGAGTTGGTCGCATCGATGGTTGCCGTCGGCGTGGGGGTCGGGTCAGGTGTAGCGTTCGTTGTATCGTCTGCCAGCACCGGCGCGCACAAAGCCGCCGCCAGTACAAAAGCGGTAAGCAGGGAGAATAGGCGTTTCATGTAAGTTTGAACCTCCGTTTTTTCTTAGGCTTCCCCCTTGGGGGAAGCTGCCGCCCGCAGGCGGCTGATGAGGGGCGGCCTTGCGGTCATTGCCCCCTTTTGGGTCGGCTGTGGGGCACGCGCCCCTCATCCGCCCTTCGGGCACCTTCCCCCCAGGGGGAAGGCTTATTTTTGTTCCTTCGCCGCTTCTCCTCCAATATCCAGATCCCCATTCAGATCGGCGAAAAGCGCGTCGCGGTTTTTCTTCTTTGTTTCCTCGTCCTGCACGACATTGGAACAGATCTTGCCGTCCAAAATCGTCACAATGCGGTCGGCACATTCGGCCAGTTCCGGCTCATGCGTGACCATAACAAACGTTACATGGCTGGTTTTGGACATTTCCAGCATCCGGTACAACACCTGCTTGCTCGTGCGGGAATCCAGGTTGCCGGTGGGTTCGTCGGCAAAAATGACCTTGGGGCTGCTGACGAACGCGCGGGCAATGCCGACACGCTGCTGCTGGCCGCCGCTCATTTCAGTGGGCAGATGGTTGGCGCGGCCCAAAAGCCCCATGGCCTTCAGCTCCCTGCGGGCCTTGGTCAGGCGGGTCTTTTTGTCCACGCCCTTGAACATCAGCGGCAGGGCCACATTCTCCGCCGCCGTCATCGTGGGCAGCAGGTTGTAGCTCTGGAAGATGAACCCCAAATGCTGCTGGCGGAACGCGGCCAGCTCGTTCTCGGTCATTTTGCTGATCTCGTGTTTGCCTATGTAGACCTTGCCGGATGTTGGCTTTTCCAGCCCGGCCAGCTGGTTCAGCAGCGTGGATTTGCCGCTGCCGGATTGGCCGACGATACAGCAGAACTCGCCTTTTTCTATTGATAAGTCGACGCTATTCAGCGCTACAACGCGCTCTTTGCCGACGGCATAGACCTTGCGCAGTTTCTCTGTATGGATGATAGGTGCCAAGCGCACACCTCCTTATAGCAGTATACAACAGATTGTACCATATTTCGACGAAAAGTGGAAGATGGGGAGTTGTAAAAAGTTTGCGAAGCATATGTAGGGGCCGGGCATATCCGGTCGCCGCAATGCCCCGCGGCGGCCAGAGGACTGGCCGCCCTACTTCCCTTTTTTCTCTCTTTCCTATATAATAGACGGTAACAAGGGGGCAAATGTTACCATGGACTACACAATTCATCCCATCGCAACCATCCACACGGATTTTGCCGATAAATTCGGCATACCGCGGCAGAGCGGACTGGTGCCGGAACTGACGGCCCGCATCGTGTTCGAGCCGGAATACCGCGACCCCAACGCCCTTGTGGGCATCGAGGGCTACGACCGGCTTTGGCTCATCTGGCAGTTTTCCACCGTGGCGGCCGAGTACGCTGCGGGCAAAAGCTGGCGGCCCACCGTGCGCCCGCCGCGCCTGGGCGGCAACGAGCGGCGGGGCGTGTTCGCCACACGCAGCCCCTACCGCCCCAACGCCCTGGGCCTGTCCTGCGTTGAGCTGGCGGGTGTCGAGAACGGCGAGTTGATCGTGCGCGGCGCGGACCTTTTGGACGGCACGCCGATTTTCGACATCAAACCCTACCTGCCCTATGTGGACGCCCACCCCGACGCCCGCGGCGGCTTTACCGACACGACGAAAGAGTATGCCCTGCAAGTGGAATGCCCCGATACCCTTTTGTGCAAAGTGCCGGAGGAAAAGCGCACCGCCCTGCTGGGCGTGCTGAAGAACGACCCCCGCCCCGCCTACCAGCACGACCCGGAGCGGGTGTACGCGCTGGATTTTGGGGGCAATAACGTAAAATTCACCGTGGCGGGGAATGTGCTGACCGTGACGGAAATTTCCTGAAAAATTCCGCAATATGGAACGATATCCCATAAATCGTACTGCAAAACACCCTAAAATCCGCCTGGTTCGTCACTATGGTCAAAATGCACACAACGACTCTAAAAATCTGTGCAACTTTCTGAACAAAACCCCTTTACGAAAAAGGGGGTTTTTGGTACAATAAAGCTATGCAAAAGCGTTTATCTGGAACTATGCCCGGAGCAACATTGGGGCACGTGCCAGGCAGCGCTGGATTTGTGCGGCCCTGACAACCGCACAGCTCTATAATGCAAAACTCTAATAAAAACGGAGGAAAGAAAATGCCCAGAGCTAAACAGTCTATGGACGGCAATACCGCCGCGGCGCACGTAGCTTATGCGTTCACCGATGTGGCTGCCATCTACCCCATCACCCCCTCCAGCCCCATGGCCGACACCGTTGACCAGTGGAGCGCTGCAGGCCTGAAGAACATCTTTGGCAACCAGGTCAAGGTCGTCGAGATGGAGTCCGAGGCTGGCGCCGCAGGCGCTGTCCACGGTTCTCTCGGTACCGGTGCTATCACCACCACCTTTACCGCTTCCCAGGGTCTTTTGCTGATGATCCCCAACATGTACAAGATCGCCGCTGAGCAGCTGCCCTGCGTCTTCGACGTTTCTGCCCGTACCGTTGCTACCCAGTCCCTGAACATCTTCGGTGACCACAGCGACGTTATGGCTGTTCGTCAGACCGGCTTTGCCATGCTGGCCGAGAGCAACCCCCAGGAGGTCATGGACCTGTCCCCTGTTGCTCACCTGTCCGCTATCGAGGGTCACGTTCCCTTCGTGAACTTCTTCGATGGTTTCCGTACCTCTCACGAGATCCAGAAGATCGAGAAGTGGGACTACGAGGACCTGAAGGAAATGTGCAACATGGAGGCTGTCGAGGCGTTCCGTGCCAAGGCCCTGAACCCCGAGCACCCCAAGATGCGCGGTTCTCACGAGAACGGCGACGTCTTCTTCCAGCATCGTGAGGCCTGCAACCCCGCTTACGAGGCTCTGCCTGCCGTTGTTGAGAAGTACATGGCCAAGATCAACGAGAAGCTGGGCACCAACTACGACCTGTTCAACTACTACGGCGCCGAGGACGCTGACCGCGTCATCATCGCTATGGGCTCCATCTGCGACGTTGCAGAGGAAGTTGTTGACTACCTGACCGCCAAGGGCGAGAAGGTCGGCCTGGTCCTGGTCCGCCTGTATCGTCCCTGGGTCTCTTCCGCTCTGCTGAAGGTCCTGCCCAAGACCGTCAAGAAGATCGCCGTTCTGGACCGCACCAAGGAGCCCGGCTCCCTGGGCGAGCCCCTGTACCTGGATGTCGCCACCACCCTGCGTGAGGCCGGCATGAACGACGTCGTCCTGACCGGCGGCCGCTACGGCCTGGGTTCCAAGGACACCCCGCCGTCCAGCGTCTTTGCTATCTACACCGAGCTGGAGAAGGATGCCCCGAAGCCCCGCTTCACCATCGGCATCACCGACGACGTGACCAACCTCAGCCTGCCTGAGGTCAAGCCCGCTCCCATCACCTCCGCCCCCGGCACCAAGGAGTGCAAGTTCTGGGGCCTGGGCGGTGACGGTACCGTCGGCGCCAACAAGAACTCCACCAAGATCATCGGCGACCATACTGACAAGTACATTCAGGCTTACTTCCAGTATGACTCCAAGAAGACCGGCGGTGTCACCATCAGCCACCTGCGTTTCGGCGACAAGCCCATCCGCAGCCCCTACTACATCAACCAGGCTGACTTCGTTGCCTGCCACAACCCCGCTTACATCCACATGGGCATGAAGATGGTCCAGGACGTCAAGCCGGGCGGTGTCTTCATGATCAACTGCCAGTGGACCGATGCCGAGCTGGATGAGCACCTGAACGCTGCCGACAAGAAGTACATTGCCGACAACAACATTCAGCTGTACACCATCAACGCTATCGATAAGGCTATCGAGATTGGCATGGGCAAGCGCACCAACACCATCCTGCAGTCCGCCTTCTTCAAGCTGGCCGACGTCATGCCCATCGACGATGCTGTCGAGTACATGAAGGCCGCCGCCAAGAAGAGCTACGGCAAGAAGGGCGACGCTGTTGTCCAGATGAACTGGAAGGCTATCGATGCCGGTGTTGACGCTGTCCATAAGGTCAACGTCCCCGAGAGCTGGCACAATCCGGCTCCCGATGCTGCCCCGAAGGCCCTGAAGGGACCCGATGCACTGGTCAAGCAGATCCGCGACGTCATGGAGCCCATCAGCCGTATGGACGGCGACAGCCTGCCTGTTTCTGCCTTTGAAGGCAACGTCAACGGCGAGTGGGAGCAGGGTGCTTCTGCTTACGAGAAGCGCGGCACCGCTGTTATGGTTCCCGAGTGGGATGCTGAGAAGTGCATTCAGTGTAACCAGTGTGCATTCGTCTGCTCTCATGCTACCATCCGTCCGTTCTGCCTGACTGCTGACGAAGCTGCTAATGCTCCCGAAAGCACCAAGCTGGCTGACACCTGTCTCTTATACACATCTGACGCTGCCGACGACTAGTCGAGTG
>ENA-OZKX01001315-OZKX01001315.1-human-gut-metagenome-genome-assembly--contig:-NODE-1315-length-10253-cov-51.499216_pt1 | contig 10253 bp, 17 predicted proteins | sample MGYA00244831_ERZ653774 | MGnify/ENA primary metagenome ERZ653774 (study PRJEB26926, sample SAMN06165314) | human gut metagenome | biome: ENVO:00009003; feature: ENVO:2100002; material: ENVO:00002003...
GAGCGGAGCGAGCTGGGAGCAGGCGAAGGCGGTAGCCGGAGCCTGCGTGACCATTTAGGGAGCTATAACCAAAGCGGACGGCATTGCCGACACCGCACAAAAACTCCTAGGCTCTGCGGAGCAGTGCCTAGACACCGCTTTTCTGAGCGAGCGGAGCGAGCTGGGAGCAGGCGAAGGCGGTAGCCGGAGCCTGCGTATTTCGAGCGAGCGGAGCGAGCTGGGAGCCTGCGGTTGCGCTAGCAACCGCAAGTGTTACCATTCTAGTCTGTGTTGTCATTTTTCTTCATTTTCTTATTATCTGCTCTTGTGGTTCATGTGTGGGTCTGTAGCAGGGGGTTTGCAAGGGGGTTAGGGGTCTGTTTTGAGGGTCTCAGTTTTGGGTATACCCCAAAACTGGGTGTTACACGTTGTGTACCAATTATTTAGAAGGAATTTCTTTGGCACTCTAACGGCGGTGCTACTGCACCGCCGAAATCGCATTCTGATTACAACTTTCTTCCTCAGTTTTCATTTAATCTCTGCATTCTATAACTTAGGTTTACTTCGGTGGCAACGAAGCAGGAGCCGTGTCAAAATATAGGAACCCAAAAAGGCTGACACATCACGTGCCAGCCTAATTGTTGTTTTCGCTAAAACTTAGAAACTTAAAAACTTATGACTTTAACTCATATCTGAGAATTTACATTTATCTTTTACTCATTATCTTGTCTAGAATGGGTCTCCAAAAATGTTGTGAAGTTCATTCACATCTTTTTGGGTCTGTATCTCATTTCGTTTTATAGTTTGATACAATTTTCTTATTTCATCCTTATATTGTTCTATTCTTTTTTCTATCTGATTATTCAGTTTTCTTCTAACATCAATATATCTATCGATTTTAGCTTTGCTGAATTCGGCAGTGATTTCAGATTGTCTTTCTGCCCATTTTCGGAATTCTTCTACTGTCTGCGGATGGTCTTCTCTATATTCTTTCACTCGTTGTCTCTCTAGTGAGTGATTAACCATTCTGCCATTATACATTTCGTCGGGAACCCACCAATCTCCATGCTCTTTTGAGATTTCGAGTGCTACTTGTCTGCATGCTTCCCGATATTCCTCAGATAGATTTTTATCTTTGCTCTTATTTATCAGTCGGTACATCATTATTTTCTCAGTTCGGCTCGGGTCTTCTGTCTCTGTCTGTCTCTGCGGTTTGTAGTGGGAGTGAAGGAATTTGGTATTGAACAGTTGAAGTTTCTTGCATCTATTTGTTCTTTCCTTCATTCTCGCAGATCCCTTGGTTATCCACTTTGCGTAGATGAAACAGAAAAGCCATTCTGAACAAGTGAAGAAGGTAGCTGACAAGCTATCCAAGTTGCCGAAGGCATTTAGTGACAAATCGACAACATGGTTATCGCCAAGGTCTATCCATTTTCTACCCTCTGAGTTCATCGAAAATTCAACTCTCCATATATCTATCACCTTTGCGCCCTCGATTGGTATCTCTTGATTAACTGATGTACCAGGTACTACACATACTTGTTTCGTGCGGATTTCAGTTTCTTTCGTTTTTGGGTTTCTGTACTCGTATCTTACTTTTTGGAGGTCGCATAAGCCAGCTTTTACCCAGGTGTCCTTAATGTAGAATTTTCCGGTGTTTGTTTCTAGTTCGAGGGTCTTGTTATAGAGTTTGGTGCTGAGAGCAGATTTCGGGCTTCCCCATTTAAGGGAATTCCAAGTTCGGCCAGTTTTGGTTTCTTTTCCATGAGCGCCCAAGTGAATAGGGATTCGCCAGCTATCATCACCATCTGAGGAGTGAGCATCAATCTTCGATTGGTGTACTTTCCAAATTTTGTCCTTCATATACTTGTTGGCCAAGTCTTGGGGCTTCATTCCATTATCGAATATTGTGAGGTCGCAGCATACGTCAACTCGGGATATGCCTTTATATTCATATCCATATTTCACTATAAAGTTGGTTAGCTGCTGCACTGGCTGTGGCTGATAGAGGGTTCTGTTGGCTAATCTGATGTGGCATGATTCGGGCTCGAAGATTCCTCCATTCTGTTTAAGGGAGTATGGATTTCGCTCTATTTCGAGAAATGGGTGTCTGCCATTCATCAATGTGAATTTTTCTCTGTACTGAGGTGTACCGTATTCACGTTCTTCAACAGTCCACCCTAGCGCCTTGAAGTATGCAGCATTCATAGCAACCCCTTTTGGCTCCAGGCAATAAACCGAGAGCCAATCCAAGTTGATGCACTTGATTTTGTTTGGTGTTGTTATGAGTTGTTGCATAAGTTAAATTTTCAATTTATAATTTTATTGTCTTATTCAATTTTCTGTTGAGGAAGACATTAATCTCTTTTGAGATTAAATCTCCTATTATTCTCAGTTCGTTGCCGTTATCATGTCTCATTTGGTAGACTGCTAGTTGCGAGTTTTCGTTAAACTCGTAATCTAGCAGTCTATATCCATCGAGAGCATAATTTCGGGCGGTGGTATTCGCCACTCGTTCAATTTTGTTCTCGCCCATATTCTAATCTTAAAAAGGTTTTACACCATTTAGTTCCGGATGCCCTTTCACTTCCGGATTATTTTGTTGCGATTGTTCCTTGTGTCCGCCACAAAGTTCAATCTCTTTTACAAAGAGGTTTACTCCTGTCTCTATCTTGTGGGTTGTCGGTGATGAGTAGGTCACAAAGTTTGGTGTACCTCGAAGGAATACTTTAGTTCCCTTCTTCAGATATTCTGTCAAGCCTTTGCCATCACCATTCAGCGAACATGATACCCAGGTGGTCTGTGTTGTGATTGCTCCCGTCTGCCGGTCTACCCATTTCTCAGAGTGAGCAACACGGAAGGAAACAAATTTGTTTCCATTGTAATCTTTGATTTCAGCGTCGGCTCCAAGATTGCCGACAATTTCTAGTCTAATCATAATTTTATAAATTTATTTGTTCAACACTAGCTTTATATTCATTACTTATAAAGTCACTTACTTCATTATATTCTTCTATTGTTTTATTCTCTTTCATCCAATCCTGCATCCCCATTGTCAAGTTAAGATATGCCCTCATAGAAGCTATATCTAGGTGGCAAGATTTGTTTATTATAAGGTTGAATAAAAACTCGTAATCTGCAGCAAGATAGTCAACAAATATGATACCTTCATCAGAAACTTCAACCACTGTTTTATTATTTTCGTGCATGGAGATTTTCTTTTTTGTTAATATCATATTTTCTAAAAATGACTTCATCGGGTCTAAAAGGAGGAGAGCACGCACCGACAATCGATGCATGGCATAATTTCTGATGCTTGAAATAGCATCCTCGACAACCATCAACGGCTTTCACGACTTGCAATCGTATTCCGTGAAATTTGACTATTGTTCCAATGTCTAATACTTTCATTATCATGCAGTTTAAGAATTAATGTTTGTTGTCTATTACTTAGGTTTACTTCGTGAGCAACGAAGCAGATACCGTGTCAAAATTTGGAGTAGAGATATTCATAAGCGTTTCCCGAATACAGTTTGAGATCCTTCTTAAGAATTTGCTCTTTGACCATGGTATTCAGTAATCTTCGGGTGGTTGGCTTACTTACCATTAGCTTGGATGATACGAAAGATACCCTTAAGTAGGTATCTTGTTCTAACAAGTGCATGACTTGTTGAGCGAATAATTTTCTATTTATCATATTTCACGATTTAGCAGTTTGAGGAGAATTCGGTTAAACACGACAACCCTAACCGGTATTAAGGTAAGCAGTTTTATTTAAAATCTGCTATCAGATTCCGAAAAGAAAGAAGCCGTGAAACGAGGGTTTATTTTCGTTCCACGGCTATCTGCTATCGTGCGCCAGTTGCCGTTTTAAGTCGCTCCTCAGCGTTGCTTATATCCTCAACTGACGGTGCAAAGATACGATTTTATTTAGTATCGCGCCTAATTTTATTCGATATTTTTTGCTGCCAAACTTGATATTTAACACAAATCACTAGAATTAGTATCAATATTGCAATTATCGCCCATGGAAGGAGGGTGCAATTGTTAACGTGTTTTGCTACTTTTTTCGGTGTTTTGTCGTATATACTTCCTGCAGTACTGTCTGTAATCTCTGATTTAGCACTTTTGGCCGTCTTCGATATTACGATTTTTCCTTTCCGATGTCGATTTCTATTTGGAGGTTTAGGAGAGTTTGCCGTATCATTTGTTCCTGGCTTACTAATCTCCCTTGAAGTGTTAAAATCATCTTGCATATCATAGATAATGGTAATAATACTGCTATCATTAACCATGGTGCTTTTTTGTATCGATGATGTCGCTTGCACCTTTTCTTGCTCCATGGTTTGTTTTGTCTTGCAGCCTATAAGAGCAAACACAAAAATTATAAAGAGGAGTTTTTTCATTTTGCTTGATAATTAAAGTTGAAATGATGCCTTGGTGTTCGCTCCATGTCCCATTGCACATGCATCCATATAGAGGTGGACGAGTGCTCGAAGAGAACCGTATCTACCGATGGCAGTGTTTTCAAGATTTGGAATATTGCTTTCGCTTCTTCCTCATCCTTGATTCTGAGGTCTGCTGCATTTCCCTTCGTGTGCCAGGAGTTTGCCACACCTCCTACGGCTTTGTTCAAAGCTGCACACCTATAGCCACTTGTTATGATGATGGGAGCCTGGAGCAATCGTCGAAGCGGGTCGAGTATCATCTGCACACCATATTGTATGTTTCGGATAACTACATCACCGGGAGTGTTATCTATCTTCAACCTTTTGGCGGTTGAGGATCGTGTGAATTCTTCGAGTGTAAAGAAGTCACTTTTTATCGTCTTTTGATTTATTACTCTCGCCATACTGATAAATTTTATAGTTTATTTGATATACTGACGCTGCGAAGATTAGAAGCTGAGCAATAAAGATTAATACACCTGCTTCAATGTCGTGCGTTTGACTGATAACAATACTTGTAATACCGATAGCTATAGCAGAAGCTATACACATTACGGCAGAAGAAAATTCTATCTTGTCTTTAGTGTCTTGATTCATTTCATATAGGTTTTAGTATAAAAAAGGCTGGAACCTTTCAATAAGGAACCAGCCTTAATTATATGATTAGAAACTTTAGCGACATTTACTCTTGATTCTACTCAAAGCCACCGCTTTGCTTTTCGAGGGTAGCAGTAACAGTGAACTTAGCAGAACCGATAGTTACCTCAATAGTTGCAGTCTCATCTACATTCTGAGTACTTGTGTTAGTAATCAGTCCGGCATTAGTGACTGAGCAGTATTGAGTACCCGATTTAACGGTGCATGTTACTGTTTCTCCGTTAGGGTTCGAGATACCAATCTGTTTGGTACCACCGTTAGGTACAGTGTACGTAAGAGGGCTGACACCCGGCTTAGCTTCTGCTGCACCTGCATCTCCCTGATTAGCCATAGGACCATTATTCAAAATGAGCTCTGTGCCGACCGGATAAGTAGCAAGCTGATTTGCAGTCTTAACACCGCTGATTACATCTTCTGCGACTATCATCACTGCATCAGAGCGCAGCCAACCGTTATCGTTCTTACGGCTCTGAATAACGGCTCCGAAATCAGCAGCACCTGTCTTGATAGTGATTGCATTGCCGGCAGTGCTCATCGAAATCGATGCTTGGTCGTTGTTTGTGGAGATTGTGAAGGCATCAGCAGGCTTCGAAACTGCGCCACTCTTATCACAATACAGACGAACAATATTGAAACGCTCAGCTTTGTAAGTGTATACACCATTTAAAGTTGAACCCTCACCGATAACGGTACAGAAAGTAATGAGGTCGTTGCGCTGAACACCAAGAGCAGCGTAGATACCTTCAGCAGTTGTGAAGTCTGCGTTTTCTTTTTCACCAACGATTTGAAGATTAGATTCTTCGTTGAAGCTGAATACGAAGCCTGGAAGTGAACCGCTAGCGAGAATAAATGGCAATGGGTTAATATCGCCATCCTTATACTCGTTGAAAGCCACTGAACCTTTAGTAGCAGCAGCTTGTTTAAAGCGGTTGAGGTTGCGAGAGTTAAACTGACGCATACACTGCATACCGCTAGAATAGCCCTCAAATGAGTGGTCTGCGATAGATTTCAGCATCTTGTATGCTGCGCCTACAGTGGTCATCAGCATGCGCTGACGCATCTGATTCTCAGTGCGTGGGTTCTTAACATCGTACACACGGTCTTTAGTAATTTGCTTACCATCGAGCGTAGAGAACGTTAAACTTTTGGTTGAGCCTTTACGAAGGCCAAAAAATCCTTTAGATTGTGCCATAATAAATACGTTTAAGTTACACAAAACAGTTAATAAATTCGGAGAGGTACCCCAGGGGGTGCGCGTGCCATGGCTGCAGCATGCTGCCCGGATAGGGGGTGTACCTCACCGTGCGCAAAGGTACAAAAAGTTTTTGAACGCAGGTTACTCCCGAGGTATCTGCGAGGTTTTGGCGGATTTTCTGCTTTTCTTTAGTTTTATTTTACATTTTAACAATTTGTTTTTAACTCTATTTAATAGCGGTTAACTTTGCTTACGGATTCCAACACCCCGAAAGGGGTGGTGGTCGGGGGCGCGGTGGTACGAGAAAAGGCTGCCGATAGGCAGCCTTTGAGAGTGACACCACGGCTATACTTTGCCGTGGTCGATGTAATATTCAATAGCTAGATTGATTACTGCGTTCTTTTTGAGGTTATGCTTTTCGCAAAAGTCCTCTAGTTTCTGTAGTACTGTGATTTCGAGTTTACACCCGATTGCTTTTTGATTTACTGACATAACTGTATGATTTTTGAGATTAATATATATATGATGATAATGAGAAGGCAGTACTTAAGGTGCTGCCTTGAAAATGGGTTATCCATGTGGCTACATTATTACTTCTGCAACTTCCATGGCAACTTTCATGGTGCAATGATAATTTGTTTTCACCCATTTGGCTACCTCTTTTTGGTTCCAGTGTTTGAAATTGTCAAAACCACCGTTATTTTTTATTTCTACCCATATCGCTACGGCTGGGTTCCCATAAAGAATAAACTCTTCTTTCAATTGCTTTTCAGTGTATGGGATTTTGTATCCGTTTTCTTCTTTGGCCATGCCGTATTGCTTATCAGTTGAAATAAGGCACCGATAATTTTTATCTAGCTTTTTATGAAAGTTACTTATAAAACTCATTGCTGCCTTTATGCTTGGATAGCACATTTTGAAAGTCTTTAGCTTATCGATTGCATCTAAGGCTCCCAATAACTTTTGGTCATGCTTTGTTACATAACCCTTACTAGGGATATACTCTATCCACACAATTTTGTAGGGTGATAAATTGATATTGTTCATATAAAAATGCCTTATCCGTGATGGCGAGGGCTGAAAAGTTGTTTTCTTATATAAAGTAGATGCTCCTCTCTGAGGATCAAGAAGTATTCGGTATGCGCTATTGACAACTTCAAGATGTTTAAGTCTTCTGCGAAGTTGTTGCGGAACCAATTATGAGGGGATGAGAGATAGCCCCATTTGGGGTTACCTGGTAGTTTCACATGTTCCTGCAGCCAGGCTGCAAAGGCTTTCTCTGCTGCGAGATAATGTCCGATACCTCGTATTTCTATACTCGTACAACTGAGTAGCCTTTTAGCTGCCTTCCGAAGGTCGATGAGTTTGCAAAAGGATGTCTGTTCGATGGTATTGATACCATACATGAGGATACCTTTGCTACACTTGTTTGTAAGCATATCGAGCGTTGCTTTCAGCGCTCGATAATACTTGAATGTCATTCTGTTCATAGGCTACTTACTGCATAGTACATAAATGAGAGTGATAATTGTCCAATAGGCAAAATGCACGCACATCTTATCCAGGAAGGCGAGGAGAACCATGTCTGCATGGTCGAGGTTGTTCTTTTTCATATCACGATAGCTTTTATGAGGGGTGGTTAGCCCCTCGTTACCTTATATATTCATTGTGAGGGGTGGTTAGCCCCTCGTTACCTATAAATTACTCATTCGCTCTATGCTATAAACTTTTATATCTTCATATTTTATACCTAGAGCGTATAGTTTATTTTTTATCTCTTCGACCTCAGAAGAGTACACTACTTCAATGTTACCTTCTGCTTTCAAAAAAGGTTCTCCTCTCCAATATTCCGTTTTATATTCAATTCTAAATCTTGACATATCCATGATTTTATTGTGAGGGGTGGTTAGCCCCTCGTTACCTTATTTATATCTTTCAACTTCTATAGCGATTCGCAAATCATAAGTAAGCAAGTCACGGTATACATACCAATTAGCTTTATTTTCATTAAGGCTAAAGATAGCTTCTAGGCTTTTACGAATATCTCTAGCATCATCATCATTTTCGGGAAAAATTACGATATATAGACCTTTAACCTTAACCTCATCCATGTTAGGAGAATATGTTTTGCCAAAGGCTTCTTCAAATGTACTTTCGGCTACTATTTCCACATGTACGTTAATACACATATTTATGCTTAAGAAATCCTCGATTTGAAATAATTGTTTGATATTCATATTACGATAGCTTTAAGAGTTAAGAGAAGACTACCTTCTCCCTTCCTCTGATGCAAAGGTACGACTTTTTCGGGATATATGCAAGTATTTTAAGTTAAAAGTATATACTTTTCTTTAACACTTAAGTTAAAAAGTATATACTTACTGCAGTAGATTTTTCATCAGCATGAGGTCTGCATCCAGGGCGAGAGGGGCGGGTATGGTTATTGCCCTGCAAGGGCAATGTTCATGCCCGCTCCTATCGCCCAACCTTGTATGCATCCCGCCGCTGCCAGCCGACGTAAAAGCGGACGGCGTAGCCGACACCGCACATAAAATCAGCGCGATAGCGCTACCGCTCTCCCGAGCCGCGAGGGCGGTACGCCCGAACGAGCGAGCCCCCTTGAGGGGCGGGGCGGCGCAGCCGACCCGGGGGGGAGGAGGGCGAACCGAGGAGCACCGCCGTAGGCGAGCGGACGAGAGAGCCCGACGGAAGCGAGCGAAGCGAGGAGCGCGCGATAATCACGTTCAAGCGCCCGACCGGAACGAGCGCACCCCTTAAGGGTGCGCGAGAGACGGGCGTTTTCGATAGGCTGGACGCCAGTTTGCTCAAACAAAAAGACTAATTAAAATAAGAGGTTAAGCGCACGCAAATGTCTGAGCGTAGCGAGTTACATATTAGCGGCCGCGTAAAAAAATCGAAAGACTTTTCGATTTTTTTCAATTAAATTACACGTCCGGCAGGCGCAGAGCGAAGGGGTTTTTAAATTATAAATATGAGGGAAGGGGCTGGGGGTCCCCACCCTCATATTTATAATTTAAAGTTCCCGTAGCGCCCAGCGGACGGCTTTGCCGACACCGCACAAAAAACGGACCCAACCGCTTTTTGTGCGCACCGATGCGCAGGCAGAGCCGTAGGCTTGCCGGAGCGGCGGTGCGCACGGCAGCGAGAAGACATATAAATCCCCCAGCGGGGGAGGAGCCCGAGCGGAGCGAGGGAGGGGGAGAAGCGAAGGAGGGGGAAAGCGGCAGAGCGAGGAAACGAGCGACAAGCGTCCCCGACTGAGCAATAACCACGTTGCAGGGCGTCAGCGTGAAGCGGTGATCATCATTCAGGGAGCTGGAATCAAAGCGGACGGCTTTGCCGACACCGCACAAAAACGCCTAGGCTCTGCGGAGCAGTGCCTAGACACCGCTTTTCCGAGCGACCGAGGGTGCGCAGAGAGAGTGAAGCATAGCGGAGGAGGGCTGCAGCGGAACGTAGGGGGTGTCGGGCGTCAGCCGGAGCGTAGCGAAGTCTGTCGCCCGACACCCCCGAAGTGGAGTGCAGACCTGCGTAGCTATGCTTCACGAACGGAGCGCTCCCGACCGAGCTGAAAGCTAGCGGCGTTAGCCGCCTGCGTAACCATTTAGTGAGCTGGAACCAAAGCGGACGGCTTTGCCGACACCGCACAAAAACGCCTAGGCTCTGCGGAGCAGTGCCTAGACACCGCTTTACCGAGCGAGCGGAGCGAGCTGGGAGCAGGCGAAGGCGGTAGCCGGAGCCTGCGTGACCATTGGGCTAGTTGTCATCAAAGCGGACGGCTTTGCCGACACCGCACAAAAACGCCTAGGCTCTGCGTAGCAGTGCCTAGACACCGCTTTTCTGAGCGAGCGTATCGAGCTGGGAGCAGGCGAAGGCGGTAGCCGTAGCCTGCGTATTTCGAGCGAGCGGAGCGAGCTGGGAGCAGGCGAAGGCGGTAGCCGGAGCCTGCGTGA
>ENA-OZKX01001336-OZKX01001336.1-human-gut-metagenome-genome-assembly--contig:-NODE-1336-length-10132-cov-17.062221_pt1 | contig 10132 bp, 4 predicted proteins | sample MGYA00244831_ERZ653774 | MGnify/ENA primary metagenome ERZ653774 (study PRJEB26926, sample SAMN06165314) | human gut metagenome | biome: ENVO:00009003; feature: ENVO:2100002; material: ENVO:00002003...
CACTCGACTAGTCGTCGGCAGCGTCAGATGTGTATAAGAGACAGTCCTAATACTTTCAGCTGATTGAAGTCCGTAATATGCCGAAAATCCTCTGCATCCAGATATTCCTGTACATCCAGTCCACACCTGTTTAGTAATACATACCAGACACTATTGGTCATCAGTTCCCGGAATTCTACTTCCTGATTCTGTTCGTCCAGTTCTTCCAAAAATGTCCCTGTCACATCCAGTCTCAGTTCTTCCAATGCATCTGGAAGCCATTCCTGCATACTCTCCTTCGCTGCCTGATGCAGACTTTCAGCAAGTCCTCCTTCTGTATCTTCCAGTGATAACTGCTCCTGCAGATAATCTGCCACCAGATGTTCTCCTTCTACTGGAAGATTCCATAACTGAGGATCCTTTCCAAGATTCCGCACTTTATAAGTGTCCTGCACATCAAATACATACCGAAGTTTTGTTTTCGGTCCGGAAGTATTGTCAATCAAGGCAATCCCCTTAGATCCCTTTTTGATCCATCGGTACATCTTCTGATTCCAGATTTCCATGGATGCTACGGCAGTTGCTTCCGGTCGCTGTGCATAAATTAAAAGCTGTTCTGGAAAAGTGTATTTGTACAGTCTGGATGCAGTGTTTAGGAACCGCATCCATTCCTGCGGACTGGCAGCTACATCTTTTGCCACCTCTTCCGTCAGCTGTTCCATTGCATATAATTTATTTGCCATGCGCTACTCCTTTTCATAAAATCAGGGACTGCTTAGCACAGTCCCCTTAAAATCATCGTTGCTTCTCTTTATAATGCTGTGGCAAGATCTTTTGACTTATTCTTCGGCACTTTCTCTGCTTCTTTTGCCTTGATCTCTGCCTTGGCTTTCTCCAGCTTTCCGTGTATTCCTCCTTTGGCTTCTTTTTTTACAGCTGTTTTTTCTGCTTCTTTTGCTTTTTCTAGCCGTGCTTCCCTGCGTTCAGCATTTTCCATGACTGCTGTCTTTCCATCACAGAACTGAACCTTATCTGACAGCTGTTCCTCTCTTTCTACCTGTGTCTCATTGACTTCTTTTACCATCGCATTTAGTTCCGGGACCTGAAAAATTCCGTTATCAGGGAGAATCAGCACTTCATGAATGGAAGATGGGATGACAAAATAATCACTACCCAGGCATTCCCCAATCTGTTTACGAATATCTTCCTGCAGTAACAGGGAAGCTCCATTCATCTTAGCTTTGTTTGTCAGACAGAACATTGGGTTTTCCATGGCTTCCATATCCATTTTTTCATTCAGCAGGTTTTCTGGTTCTTCACCAAAAATCGTAGATTTGATAATCTCATTCATATCCATAAGTGTGACACCACGTTTTCGGTCTGCCACCATCGCATCCGCTTGAATCTGTTCGGCAGATACTCCCCACTCGTTCATCAGAGAAACAGTTACCGGAATACTGCTGATCCCTTCTCCATTTTCCTCCAGATTTACTGCATAATAAGCTGCAAAATCTCCGTGTTCTGTGACTACTTTATCTGCAAGAAGATCGGTATTCCATTCCTTATCACAAATTCTCATCTGTAATTTGTCCTTCATCTTTTCATAATCCAGAATATCTGGAACTCCCATATCAAAAAATTCTGCTTTTCCCTGTGCCTCAATACGCATATCAGCCACATCGCCAACACAAGAGTCTACATCTTTTCCATGGATATATTCCTGGTAGAGAGAATCCAGATAGACTGTCGGTACGATTCTCTGATCTCCATTCGGAATCGTAATACCTGTCAGCTTCAAACCATTGTTTTTTTCTACTTCCTGAAGTTTAATTTCTGCGTCCTTATAAGACTCTGGCAGATACTCCTTTACATTGTCTTTGACATATTCATAAAATTCTTTTCTGTTCATCATACGCTTTTACCCCTTTCTGATCATGTGATGGTTCATTCTTTTTCTGTTGACCATCTGCTCGGATTTCTTCTGATAAGCCATCATTCTCTTTAAAGTTTTCTCCTGGTTTTTTCGTGCTTCCTGTCTTTTTTCCATTGCTTTCATCATAGTTTTCTGTTCCTTTCTGTGATATTTTTGTATGAAAAAGGGAGCCTCACATAGAAGCTCCCAATCATAACCGTTGGTTTTAGTTTCCTTATTTCCTTTTCCTGCTGATATACAGTCCTGCCATACCTCCTGTGGAGATTACAAGAAGCAGGATCGGCAGCCAGATATTCGTGCTGTCACCTGTTTTCGGTGCGTTTGATACCTTTGTCTCTTCATGGGATTGTGGTGTGTTCGGTGTTTCTGGAACTTCCGGTTTCTCATTTGTCAGATTAAAGGTAACTTCTACAACCGGTGTACTGTCATCTGCATAGGCAAATGTCACTTCATGCTTGGTCTGATCCAGTGTGTATCCGTCCAGTGTCTTTGTTTCCACCAGATAATACTTGATAGCGGTATCATATTTGCCGTTCTTAAATGTGGCAATCTCATACAGCTTACTTTCTGCATGACCGGCAGCATCTGTCTTTAAGGTTTCCAGAACTTTTCCTTTGCTGTCACGAAGTTCAAATTCTACCCCTTTCAGCGGTTCTCCTGATGATTTATCTGTCTTATTGAGAATCACTTTTCCCTTGGCAGTGTCATCTTTCATAGCTACTTTCTGGATCTTTCCAGTATCCTTTACTTCAAAACTAACATCCGATGTCAGAAGATATCCTTTCGGTGCCTGCTCTTCACGTAAGGTATATTTACCGATTGGAAGTTTTTCGATATAGTGTGCTTCCTCTGTGGAAGTCCAGCTCTCTACTACCTGATCATCCTCATCGAGAATCGTCAGTTTCGCACCTGGAATCTCAGTTTCTCCTGTGATATCAGTCTTACTGATCTCTACTTTTGTCACATCATCTTTCATCTCATGCTTCTGAACCTCTGCTGTATTCTCTACTGTGAAAGTAATACTTTCTGCAGTGACATATCCATCTGCCGGTTTTGTCTCTGTCATGGTGTATTTCTTACCAACAACCAGTTCTTTGATCACATGGGATTCTTCCGTAGAAGTCCATTCATCTACTGTATTGCCATCTGAATCCGTTACTTTCAGGTGTGCACCTGGAAGTTCTTTACCTGTTGTCAGGTCTGTTTTGGACAGCTCCACTGTGGTTGGCTGATTTTCAAAAGTAAAGTCGTAGCTTACTTCTGCCTGGTCTTCTCCGGCATATTCAAAGGTAAATTCCTGTACTTCTTCTGTTGTAACAAATCCGTCCGGCGCAAAGATTTCTTTCACATAGTATTTTCCGTCTACCGGAAGATCTGCCGTAAAAGTAATCTGTCCTTTTTCATCCGTTACCCGCTGCTCGATCAGACTGTCTTTCTCAAGGAGTACCTCGCCCTTTGCATTTTTGATATCTTCACTGGTATAAAGACCAAAGACACCACCTGCAAGAACACGTTCTGTATCTTTTTCTTTCTTCAGAACCGTAACCTTTACTTTCTGACGGGCATTCTGCCATTTCTCATCATAAGTGATGACTGGTGTGTCCTGATCACGGTAGGAAAGGTCAACATATCTCGGCTCTTTGTCCAGCACATAACCGTGAGCTGTTTTTACTTCCTTCACATAGTATTTTCCAGCCGGGAGATCTCCCATCTGTGCAATACCATTGGAATCTGTGGTAATGGTTCCTACTTTTTCATCTGCTTTGAAATAATCTTCACTGACACCATCTGCCGCTTTGATATCTTCCGCAGCAAATACATCGAAAGCCACATCTGAAAGGCTTCCGGTTACATACTCAAAAAGATGCTCCACGGTACCTTTTACATGATCCAAAAGTGTCACCTTATCCAGAAACTCTCCATTTTTGTTGATGATCAGAAGTCCTGTTGGAACTTCATCTTTCATCTCTACTTTCTGAATCTCGGCAGTATCTTCCAGTGTGAACTTCACATCCGTCGCTTTCAGATATCCATACGGTGCAATTTCCTCTCGAAGGGTGTATTCTTTACCCACAGTCAGTCGTTTGATCACATGTGGCTGATCTTTTACAGAAGTCCACTGATCCACAACATTTCCTTCTTTATCAAGAACGGTGAGTTTTGCCCCATCCAGTTCCACACCTGTTGTTACATCAGATTTTGTGATTTCAACTGTTGTCGGCTGGTTCTTTTTCACTGTTTTCAGTTTTACTGTCTTCACATCCTGCCCCTGGTAAGAAGCATCCAGATTCAGAACTTCATCAGAGGATACAAATCCCGCCGGTGCTTTTAACTCTTTCACATAATACTGTCCAAGCGGCAGATCCAGCGTACATGCTGCAAGACCATCGTTATCAGAAGTCATTTCCTGCAGAAGTGTATCTGCCTTTACAATGATCTCACCTTTCTCATTCTTCAGATCTTCTGTGTTATAGATGCCAAAGACAGCTCCTGCTACGGGTGCACCATTTTCTGCATCCTGTTTTTCTACCTGGATTGCAACTTTCTGGCGGTCATCGCCAACCATCACTTCCTGTTCGATCACAGGTGTATCCTGATCCGCATAGACAAATGAGACATCCGATCTGTCATGGTTCAGGACGAATCCTTCCGGTGCAGTCTTTTCTACCACATAGTAAGAACCAAGCGGCAGGTTATCAGCAACTGCTTTTCCGTCTTCCCCGGTCGTTACCGTTGTTACCAGTGCATCTTTTGCATAGATCAGCTGTCTGTTTCCGTTTTCATCTTTCTGATAATCCGGTGTATAGATATTTTCAGCTGCATAGACATGAAATGATGCACCCTTCAGGTATCTTTCTTCATAAACAAAATCCTTTTTAAATCCGGTCAGCATCTCACCTTTTTTATAGATCGTCAGCTTTCCTTTTACCGGATGGTTCTCGTAGTCTACCGTAATAATGGCATCTCCGCTCTCAGAATCCATCTGGTATGCTGTATTTGCATCCACCGCAATCTCTACATAGTTCTTATTGATTGTGTACCCTTCCGGTGCGTTGACTTCCTCAATCCGGTAATGTCCGATCTTCAGATTCTTCGGCATGATCAGATATCCCTGGCTGTCCGTAAAATAGGACTTGTGAGTAGTTGTCACTGGGTAAGTTGTTACCTGCTCCACATACTTCTTGTTGTCCAGGTCATATACCTTAAATTCTGTTCCGGCAATCAATACAGATTTCTTTGTTTCATCGTCTTTTTTCACGATTTTCAGTTTTGCCTTAAACTCTTCATCCAGAAGCACTCGCCAGATCTGTGGCTCGTTTGGATGATGTTCTGTGATATTCACTTCAAAATCATCGACTGGCTTGTAATTGTGCGGTGTTGTAGTTTCACGCACGATATAGCTTCCAAATGGTAATGGAATACTGCAGGCATACCCTTTTTCATCTGTGAAAATCTCAGTTGCTCCATTTTCTCTACTCACTACTGGTTTGGCAGAATCAAAATCATAGCTTCCATCTGCTTTCTTTGTAAGGGAAGATTTCAGATAAACTGTAAATCCGGCTCCGGATAACAGATCTGCATCGGTCTTTCCATTGTTGGCTGCTTTGATGATCTGAAATGGCTGTTTGATGACCTGCTCACTGGAAGTGCACTCTCTTTTTACTTCTGCTGTCATATCTCCTTCATAACTGCACACAAGATCATGCTCTTCTGTATCTGCCAGGTATCCGGTCGGCGGTGTGATCTCTTTGACATAATATTTGCCAAGATATAAACCTTTTACAGAAGACTGTCCTTTGTCATCTGTTGTAAGAGATGCTACCTGTTCTCCTGCTTTATAAATAGTTCCAGTTGCTCCGTCCGGATGCACGATATCTTCACGGGCATACAGACCATAAACTGCACCTTTCAGTGTGGCATCTCCCTGTGGTACTGCTTTTCCTGTTTCTTTATCAACTTTGAATAAATTGATCTTTGCTGTCACACGGTCATTGCTGAAGGTATGGGCAAATAATACGGTTGCTTCTTTATCATTGGTGTAAGAAAACTTGAACGTATACACATCTTCTGTATTTCTTACATAGCCTTCCGGCGCCTGATCTTCTTTTACGGAATAGGAATATCCAATCGGAAGATCTGCTGTGAATTTTGCAATTCCATCTGCTCCAGTAGTTGCTTTCTCAATCAGTGTTCCTTTTTTCACAACAACGGTTCCGTCTGCATTTTTAATATCATCGGATGCATACAGAGCAAAAATACCGCCATTCAGTGGTTTCTTTGTATCTTTATCCTGTTTTACTACGGAAACATCTGCTTTCTGTCTTTCGTTGTTAAAAGTCACATCTGCAAATACAACTTCTTTATTCTGTCCGGCATAAGTCAGAGTCACTGGCTTTTCTTCGCTGCCGTTATAGAAATTGTCCGGTGCTTTTGCTTCTTTCACCACATAGCTTCCAAGATGCAGGTTCTTCAGTGTAACAGAACCATTCTCTCCCGTAGTCAGATTATCTTTTACCAGGTCACCTTTGCTGTACACTTTTGTGCCATAAGCAGTTACGATATCTGCCCCGGCATACACGTTATACACTGCATTTTTCTGTCTGCGGTTTTCATACTGGAATACCGTTCCATTTTCACTGACATCTGCTCCGGTAAGAACCTGTCCTTCTTTGTAAATGGTAAGCTCTGCCAGCTGTTCCTTATTTTCCACAGTTACCGATGAGGTTTTACTTGCTACCAGTTTTACATTTGTTGCCGTTGCATTTACCACATATCCCTGTGGTGCGGTGATCTCTTTCAGATAAACAGTATCCTGTGTCTTGATGATCGTAACAGAAGATTTTCCATTCTTATCTGTTGCCGGCATCTGAATGATCAGCTTTGTACAAGCCTCATCGCTGTATACACCGAACACTGCACCTGCAAGATTAACATCCGCTGTATCGTCTTTCTTTACGATTTCGATCGTAGCCTGTTCAATCCAGGACACCTTTAAGCTTACATATTTTTCATCAGCGACACCTTCTCCAAACACAAATGCCAGATCCTGAACACTTGCATTCGTAGTCAGTTTATATGCTGAATAATCTTTTGTAATACTTCCCTTCATTTTTGCAGAAAAAGTAGCACTTACATCTCTTGTCTGTGTCAGAGGAGCTGAAAGATAAAACGTGGTTCCGCCTCCAATTGTTACGCTTGCACCTGCCGCACTTACATTTCCAGTAGATACATTATAAAGCTTCACTCCCTTTGGTAAGTCCATTGTGATTTTCTGCTGGGAAGATGCATTGAACTTAATGTTCTCCGTTCTCTGAACATTTCCATCTACATAAGCTTTTACATTCGGTTTGGAAAATGACATCGCTACATCTGGTATTTCCGGCTTATTTGCACAATAATTATAGAGTTCTTTTGCCAAAGCCTCGCCTGTAGCATTTGTTCCATAGAATGCATCACTGCTTCCATTGGCATAAGATGCAGCCATGTGAATAATGATGAATCTTTTTCCTTCTGAAAAATCCGTGTGTTTATTCGCAAAAAAACTTTCGCTTCCTGCGGCATCTGTACCGTAATAACACACTTTTGCTAACGCCTGATTGTCCCCGATCTTTGTGATTGTATAATTTCCAGATCCTGGTCCTGGTTTTGCCGGCTGTACACAATACGCAGTTGCTCTGACGCTTCCGTAGCTGATATAGTACGGCTCTGTCAGATAGGTTCCAAGATTATAATCTGCATATCTATACAGAGGTCCTTTTTCGATTGTTACCTGCTGTGTACTTCTTGCTGAATAAGCCGAAACTGCTTCAAATGTTGCAATCTCTCCCTCTTCCATAGAATCAAGATCCACACCTTCGTCTCCTGCCTGTTCCAAAACATCGTGAAGCTCTAACCCGGATTCTTCATCATAGGTATCCTGATTCTGTGCCTGCTCTACTAAATCATCAAATTCATCAGCATCAATATCGGTAATTTCCGAGTCTGATTCTGAATCCTCCGCTTCTTCTGTCTGCTGTTCACTGCCAGCTGTTTCAGATTCGGTTACTGCTTCACTCCCTGCAGTTTCTGTCTGCACTTCTGTTTCTTTCTCACGCACAATCAGCTTTCGGCTGATCTGATACTTCGGATGCTCCTGATTTACCGGTTCCACATAATAGACCGCTTTGTAAGTGTCCACATGATCTGTCGTAAAATCCTCATTCTTGTCGTTCTTTGCTTCCTCAAATGTGACTTTAACCTTGTCAGCATCCTTGATTTCCAGTCCTGTGTAGTCTGATTTCACATCAAATACACTGCCTGTTTCAAGTTCATAATCTTTGGCAGTCACCACCTCCTCTTCATCCAGAAGGTCTTTCACTTCCTCATAAAGTGGCGGTTTTTCCTCTGGCTGGATCTCCGCTGCATATGCAGTCATCGGAGATAACACTGTACTAAGCATTGTCATGCCTGCCAGCAATCCAGATACTACTTTCCTAAAATTACCTTTTTTCTTCATGCTAAGGTCCTCTCTTTCATAATATTTGTATGAAAACAGACAGTCCTTAGACTGCCTGCAATACATTACTTATCGTTGTGGGAAAATCAGATTGAACTGCACATTTCCCTCGCCGGGATCAATCATTTCCACAGTTGCTTCATACTGTCTCCCTGTTTTTCTGGATACCAGATCCTTATAATGGATTTTTCCTTTAGACAGGAACTTCTTTGCTGCCGCCTTATCCATCTTTTTCCCCTGGCTTGCAAGGAATTTATCATTCTTCCATAAGGTAAAAGCACAGTTCCGGTCGGAACAGTAAAAGTTTACTTTTCCTTCCCTGACATCAGCTCCACATCGGGGACATTTGCCAATGACTTCCCCTTTTGCTTTTCCCTGAAACTGCTCTTTCTTTTCTTCTGAAATAGCCTGATATCTGGCAACCAGTTCCTGCATCAGCTCTGTAATCCCATTTAGGAATTCATCTGCTGTCTCTGTATTCTGGGCAATGTGATTCAATGCCATTTCCCACTCTGCTGTCATCTTCGGAGATTTAATCTCATCCGGCAAAACCGTAATCAGTACATTGCCATCATCTGTCGGCACCAGATTTTTCTTTTCCCTTTTCACAAAACCAGACTGAATCAGTTTTTCAATGATTGCTGCCCTTGTTGCCGGAGTACCAAGTCCTTTCTTTTCCGTATCTTCGGTCAGTTCTTCATTCCCAGCACGTTCCATCGCAGAAAGCAGGGTATCTTCTGTGTACTGTTTCGGTGGCTGTGTAAAATGTTCCGATACAAAAGAATCACAAGGACCGTAATGCTTACCTGCCCAGATATCCAGCTCCGGCTCTTCTTTCTCACTCTTTACGCCAAAGAACTGTTTCATTTTATTTTCGATTGCCTTGAATCCTTCCTGCTTTGTTTTCTTTGCCGTGAGATAAAACGTATGATAATTACAGGTAATCTGGCTTTTATGGCTTTCATAAATATAAGGATCTGCAGTTGCTGTCAGTACCCTGGCACTGATCAGATACAAAATCTTGCGGTTTCGCTCTTTCAGTTTACCTATATCTGCCTTTGCTACTTCCATGGTCGGGATAATTGCATGGTGATCAGATACTTTCTTTGAATTTAATACCTTACTCACGTCCGGTTGATATTCCAGGCTTTCAGCATAAGGCATTTCCCCAAGTAACATCTGAATCAGAGTTTCTGTGCTTTCTCCCATCTCATCTGTCAGATACTGGCTGTCTGTTCTCGGATAAGTGACAAGCTTCTGCTCATACATCTCCTGCACTGCATCCAATGTCTGCTGTGCGGTATAGCCAAACATTCTGTTAGCTTCCCTCTGAAGGGTGGTCAGATCATAAAGCTTCGGAGGGCGGACTGTTTTCTCTTTCACATCATCCTTTTCCACTTCGCACATCCGCTCCAGGCAGTCCGCAGCCACTTTATCTGCATCCTCTTTTTTCTGAAAATGCTCTGTAACTGCATCCATATCATCAAACTTGATATGAGCCATATAATATTTTTCTTTGGTAAATTCCTTAATCTTCTGATTTCGATCCACGATCATGGCAAGTGTTGGTGTCTGCACTCTTCCGACTTTCAGATTCTGGTTATACAGAACGGAAAAAAGACGGCTCGCATTGATTCCCACCAGCCAGTCTGCCTTTGCCCTGCAAAGTGCTGACTGATAGAGACTGTCATAACACGAACCGTCTTTTAATGACGCAAATCCAT
>ENA-OZKX01001342-OZKX01001342.1-human-gut-metagenome-genome-assembly--contig:-NODE-1342-length-10103-cov-5.803543_pt1 | contig 10103 bp, 5 predicted proteins | sample MGYA00244831_ERZ653774 | MGnify/ENA primary metagenome ERZ653774 (study PRJEB26926, sample SAMN06165314) | human gut metagenome | biome: ENVO:00009003; feature: ENVO:2100002; material: ENVO:00002003...
GAGATTTCTGCCTGTCTCGTGGGCTCGGAGATGTGTATAAGAGACAGGTGTTGAAGGTGGAAGCGATGATAATCTCGGACGGGAAGCCAATGGACGAAACGCCGGTAAAGTTGTTGTTGATGGCAGCGGGGCCGTCGCAGTCGATGGTCGCGTACTTGTCAACGCTGGCCTCGGCCTTGGTCTGGTAGCCGCCCAGGGCGATCAGGTCGTCCATCTCGGTGACGGTCATCTGGTCGAGCAGGGTATCCCAACGCTCGTCGTCGTAGTCAGCACCGCGCAGGTCAGCCAGCTTCAGGCCGTTGTTGGCACCGGTAACGGGCATCTCATCGTTGGGGTCGTTGAAGTCCTCAGGGTTCCAGTTGTGGTCGGTGTACATGGTGTTCATGCTCTCCTCAGACATGGTGAAGTCGGAGGGAACGGCGACAGCCTCGGCATAGTTGGCAAAATGGCCTGCACGGGACAGGGTGACGAGCTTATCGTCAGCGAAGTCGAACTTGGTGGTTGCAGCCTCGGCATCGGTGCTGCGGGGGTTGGACTCGTCATAGACGATGGTGGAAGCGACATTGTAGGTCTTGGAATCCAGCACCGTGTGGGAATCCTCGTTGATGCTGATGATATAGTCGCCCTCTTCCAGCACGTAGCAGCCCTTGTCCTTGCTGTCAAAGCTGGCCATGTCCTCGGTGTTGAAGGTCAGGGTCAAGGTCTGGGAAGCGCCCGGCTCAATGGAGTCGGTCTTGCCGAAGGTGACGAGGTTGGCGGAAGCCTTCTCAATGCCGCCATCGGTGTACGGCGGGTTGAAGTAGACCTGCACGGCGTCCTTACCGGCCACACTGCCGGTGTTGGTGACGGTGACATCCAGAGTGATGGTGCCGTCAGCCTCGGTCATGGAGTCGATTTTCTGGGTAAAGGTGGTGTAGGACAGGCCGTGGCCGAAGGGGTACTGAACGGTTTTGTCATAGTCGATCAGGCCCTCGGCAGCTGCAGTCTCGTAGAACTTGTAGCCGACGTAGATGCCCTCAACATAGTTGACGAAGTGCGGGGGAACCAGCTTTGCATCACCGCCAGCCTGGCTGGCAACGGTGTAACCAACGGAATCCGCATTGGTGTAAGCAAAGTCGCCGATGTTGTTGAAGTAAGGAGCTGCGGTCAGGTCATAGACAAAGGTGTCAGCAGAGTGGCCGGAGGGGTTGACCTCACCGGCAACAATCTCGCCCAGAGCGTTGAAGCCAGTCTGACCGGTGCCGGGGCACCAAATGACGCTCTTGATCTGGGGGTAATCATTCACGAAGCCCATTTCCAAAGTATTGGCACCATTGTAAACCAGCACAACATTAGCAAAGTTTTTGGTGACCATATCAATCATGTTCTTTTCTGTTTTGGTCAGAGAAAGATAATGCTGGCCGGGTTCGAAATCATTATACTCGGTAGAGTTTTCAGTGTAGTTGAGTCCATCCATGTTAGTGGGCAGGTCAGCCATTTCGCCACCAACGCGGCTGATGACGACCATCGCAGTGTCAGAGAAAGACTTGGCGTTGTCGATCAGCTCCTGGGTGTAGCTGGCGGCGGTGGGCTCGGGCAGGGTCCAGTTATGGTTGCTGTAACCCAGCGCCGGGCGCTCGGCGCAGTAAGCGGTGTAGAAATCGCTCAGCTCGGTGTTGGTGTTGATGCCCGCGTTGTGCAGGCCATCCAGCAGGCTGACGGTGGGACGGTCGGCAGAGATCGCGCCGGCGCCGGTGCCGCCGTAGACAGGGCCGACAGAAGCCCAGCCAAAGACGTTCAGGTTGCTGCCGGACGCGAGGGGCAGTTCGTTGTCATCGTTCTGCAGCAGGACGATGCCTTCCTCGGCAATCTCGGTGCACAGGGCGTTGGCCTCTGCACCAGATTCTTCGGTGATAGTGCCGTTGCCGGTGACCAGGTCGAGCATGGTGCTCATAGGGCCAAAGGCAACCAGGTTGAGCATGATGCCGAAAGCCAGCAGCACGGCCAGGCCGGACTGGGCGCGCACCATGAATTTGGTGGGCTTGGCCAGTTTCTTGTTGACCGCCATAGCGATCAGTACGATAATGGCGGCGGCAACCACAACGCCAAAGAAGATGAGCTGCGGGATGCAGTTATTGACCACATCGGCAACGTCGTCCAGGTTAACGCCCATGTTTGCCAGGGTAAGAAGCAGGGTGTTCATTGTTTTCCTCCTTTTATTGTGCCGCCCTCCGGATGGCAGCTGACGGGATTTCCGCTTTTATTGATGATATTGTACCAAAACAATTTTCTTTCGGCTCATTTTTTGCACAAACTGTTGTTTCCGTTGCATGTTTTGCAAAAGTTTCAAAAACATTTCATTTTTTGTTGTGCATCTCTCACAAAGCATCTCGACCCTGTTTTGTACACCCCGCCCAAACACTAAAAATGGCCGGGTGCCTTATCCTAGACCCCCAGCCATCCATTCAGCTTTTCTGCGGCAGCAGCACCCGCAGCGTAAACCACTCATTCTCCCAGTGCAGCGTCATAGTTCCGCCGCGCTTTTCGGCGGCGGCGCGCACACCGCGCAGGTCGCTGCCGCCATGGGTGTTGCGGCGCGGCAGGCCGTCCGCGCCCAGCTCCACTTCCTGCGCGCAGTAGTTTTCAAACCGCAGCATCACAAAGCCGTTCTGGGCGTACACCGCCACCCGGATCAGCCGCTTTTCGTGGTCGGGCTCGGTCTCCACGCTCTCCGTTGCGTTGTCCAGCGCCGTGCCCACAATCGTGCAGATCTCCCCTGTTTCCAAAAAGTCCAGCAAATGCCCGTCCGCCACGCAGGTCATCGTGATGTGGTGCTGCTGGCAGTACAGGCTTTTGGCCGTCAGCAGGGTGTCCAGCACCGGGTTGCCGGTCTTGTTCTCCGCCTCGTACTGGCGGATGCCGCTTTCCATGGCCGCCAGCGCCACATCCTGCTTGGCGTGGTCCCGCTCCGCCCGGATGGCCGCAATCTGCATTTTCAGCTCGTGGTAGCGCCGGTTGATCAGGCGGATGTTCTCCTTGCTCTGCTTGTACTGCTCGTACTGGCGGTGCAAAACGCCGTCCAGCTCCGCCAGCTCGCTGTGCAGGGCGGCTTCGCGCAGCTGCTCGTGCTGCACCGTCAAAATCAGCACCCCGGCCAGATCCACCAGCGTGCGGATGTAAAACATGTTCATGTTGGCTTCGCTGCCGTTGGCAAAGCTCAAATTGCTCACGGCAAATGCGGTCAGCGCCATGACCACCGCCACAAAAGTTCCTGCGGGCGTTATTTTCAGCTTCCCGGCCGGGCCGGGGCGGCGGTTCTCCACAAAAAGCATCACGGCAAAAATGCCGCCGTACACCGCCGCCAACAACAGCAGCGAAAGCGGCTCCGCCCCACCGCGCTGCGGCCACAGCACGCAGTGCAGCTGCCATTCCACGCTGGCCGCCAGCTCCGCCAAAATAAAGGCTCGCGCGCACACATAACCCGCTTCCAGCAGCGTAATGCTGCGTGTGACCCACAAAAACAGCAGCATGGAAAGAAGCGCCATTGCCATGCAGGGGATCCACCACGCCAGCGGAACTTCCCCCGTGGCCTGCAAAAACGCCCCCAGCAGCACCGCCCAACCGGCTTCCACGCCCCAGATCACGCGCTGGTCCATCCGCGGCGGCAGCCTGTGCGCATACATCAGCGCCGCCAGCACTTCCGCCAAAGCGGTGTACAGGCGGGGGATATCCGGCAATGTCGTCATTAGCCCGCACCCCCAATATAATCCGCCAGCCCCGCCATAAAGGCCTTGCGCCGCGGGCGGCTGATCTGCAGCGTATACGGACCAACCTGCACCATATCCTGCTGCACGCCGGAAACCTGCGCCAGATTGACCAGATACCCGCTGTTGCACCGTGCAAACGCCCGGCCCACCAGCTTTTCCTCATAGTTTTTCAGGGTGCCCGGCACCACAAAATCTTCTTTTTCGGTATAAAAATGTACCTTGTGGCCTTCGCTTTCCAGGTAATAAATTTCCGCCGCGTCCAGCCGCCGCATGCCGCCGTCCACCGCCACAGCCAGATAATGCCGCTCCCGCTTTTCCAGCTGCCCCAGCGCCTTTTGCAGCTGCTGCGAAAACGCAAAGTAGGGCACCGGTTTCAGCACATAATCCAGCGCCCCAACAGCATATCCGCGGATGGCATACTGCGCCATGTTGGTAATGAACACGATCAGCACCCCGCCGTCCCGCTCCCGAATGCGGCGGGCGGTCTCCATGCCGTCCAGGTGCTTCATCTCCACATCCAGAAAGATGATGTCGAACTGCGGGCGGTAATCTTCTAGAATCTCCATCCCGTCCGCAAACTCCGTTACCTCAAACGGCGTGCCGTACTGCCGGGTGTACCGCTGCACATACCCCGCCAGCTGTTCCCGCACCGCCGCCTCGTCCTCCACAATCGCAATCCGGGTCATCTGCTGTTCCCCTTTCTCAACATCACACTGCGGCCCCGCACAGTCCACATCTGGTGCGGCTTCTTAAGGTGTATCTGAAAACAAAGAAAATGACGGATATTTCACAAGCGCAAGACGGATTTAAGGCAAAGAGCCGCGGGAATCCTTTGTGGATTCCAAGGCTTTTTAACGCAAAATCCCGCTGCGTTTGTAGAAACAGACGATATTTTCGACTTTTCAGCTGCACCATCGATTGTTTTTAGTATAGCACATACAACCATACACAGTAAATGCGGAGTGAAGCAGTTTGTTTGCCCTCAAAGCGTTTTGGGCTGCCAGACCTGGCCAGCCCTGGCATATTCTGTGTATGGATTGCAACAAGCCGATGCAGCCCCAATAAAAGCAAACTCCGGGAGCAATGCAGACCCCGGAGCTTTTTGATGTCAACTTTTCAAAGCGATTATTTGGATTGTGCGGCAGATACCTTCTGCTGGTAAAGTTTCATTAACTCGGCAACACAGGCGCTTTCGCTGGTTCTTGCGGCAGTTCCTTTTATGAATCCGTAAGCGTCCATAACGGCGCGGTCATTAGCCTGATGGGCTTTGCGGAGTTCCGGCGGCATGGTTAAGTCGTCGTACAAGTCGGCTAAGCTGCTGTCCGGGTAAAGGGCGCGTGCGTCCAGAATCGCTTTCGCGGTTTGTTCGATTTTGGCTTTCTGCTGTTCGGTGGGTGTAGGCCACGGAAAATTGTTGTACACCACATTGATGGAATAGCTGTAATCACTCTTTAGTCTACCACACACAGCCCGCATCCAAGCCATATGAACATTAGATGTCAAAATACCAAAATGGTACATGGTAGCGTTCGATACGAAACGAACTTTGTTAGAACAAATCATCTCTTTATCTGAGAAACCAAGAGGTACATATTTTCTTCTTTGTGATGAAACTTCTGGAACAATAAGAAATTTACCTACAGGTCGTTTTATTTCCATGAATGACATTGGGGTCGCTGCCGCCGCACGGGTTGCAGCTTTTTTGCTTTCCAGACGATAATCATGTACGGAATTGACACGCTTCATACATTCTGGAAGTTTTCTTATATCAGAAGGAGATACATCGTGCAGCCACAAGCACCAACGAGTATAACCGTTAATAAAATCATCAGAACCAACAAATTTTCTAAAGTAGGTTTGTGCAGATGGCTCTTTCTTTAAAAAAGCATTTTTTTCATCATCTGTAAATATGTAATATCCACCTTCAACAGGTTTCCCGCCGCTGCTCATAGAAAGAACTCCATTCAACGGGGTGTTGCGGCTTTCAATAAATACATTTGGTGCGTCCATGAGATATGCATTGATATTATTTGACAGATGCAATTTGTCTCCAATAAATAGCTTTTTGCTATTTGTATTTACGGCGACACTAAACCCCACAATAACGCAATGTACATGAGCTTTGGCACTCGCCTCACTATCCCATCGGAATGTTTGATAAGCAAAATCAATATGTATCCCAAACTGTTCAAACAATGGTTTCCACACGCCCGCAACCTGTTCGCCCTGCGTAATAGAATTCGTCGAAACAAAGGCGGTGCGTATCGGGGTGTTCTGCATCAGTTTGGCCGCCTTATAGTACCACCCTGCTACATAGTCAATTTTACCGGCAGTTTTATACGGCTTGCCCTTTTCATCTACATAAATGGAAAGAATATCGCTCTTTTGTTCCTTGCTCTGCAAGGAATAGCCAACAAACGGCGGATTCCCCATAATATAATTCAGCTTACTTTTGGGAACCACGCTCTCCCAATCCACCCGCAGGGCGTTGCCCTCTACAATAAAGGCGTTTGTTTTCAGCGGCAGAAATTCCAGCGGGACGAGCAGAATTTTCTCCGTCTCCTTCATCATCTGGCTTTCCGCAATCCAGAGCGCTGTTTTCGCAACCGTCACGGCAAAATCGTTGATTTCGATGCCGTAAAACTGGCTGATGGAAACCTGTATCGGGCTTTCGCTGGCGGAATACATCGTGACCTGACCGTGGGAGAGTTCCACCAAAATCTTGTTTTCCAAGCGGCGCAGGCTTAAATAGGTTTCGGTCAAAAAGTTGCCGCTGCCGCACGCGGGGTCTAAAAATGTGAGGGATGCCAGCTTGCGCTGAAAGGCCCGTAGTTTGGTATTCTTCGTGCGCTCTACCGAAATGGCGCAGATTTCGTCAAGCTCGCCCTTTAGTTCGTCCAAGAACAGCGGGTCAATGACCTTGTGGATATTTTCAATGCTGGTATAGTGCATACCACCGCTGCGGCGGGTTTCGGGGTTCAGGGTGCTTTCAAACACCGCGCCGAAAATCGTGGGGCTGATTTCCGACCAGTTGAAGTTTTCGCTGGCTTTCTCCAGCAGCAGGTTTCGGATTTCATCGGTGAACGGCGGTATCTCGATATTCTCATCGCTGAACAGCCCGCCATTGACGTAGGGAAACGCCGCCAATTCCGGGTTGTCATCTTTCAAATAGGGGTCACGGTCTTGCAGCTTTGTGTCCAACACGCGGAACAAATCTACCAGCCCCTTGCGCAGTCCGCGCGTGTCAAAGCCTTTGAGGTAGTCGTGGAACATACCGTGATGCCCAAAAATCCCGGCATCCTCGGCATACAGGCAAAATACCAAGCGAACGCACAGCTTGTTCAGGCTTTTCAGCGAATGTTCGGATTCCGGGTTTGCGTACTGCTTGTAAAAGGCATCATATAACAAGCCGACAATTTCACCTGCCGCTATGGAAACTTCCATCTCCCGTTTGAGGTGTTCGTTTCCGGCATCGACAAGGAATTGCAGCCGATAGTATTCTTTTTCCAGATTCGCAAGTTCGATGATTTCAGGCTCACCGCGCGGGCGTTCCATATCATACACATAAAAGGTGCTGAAATTGCAGGTTACCACCCAGCGCGGGTGCTGCGACACGGGCAGCTCCAAAATATACCGCTTAGCCTGTTCAAAAGGGGTCAGCAGCGCACCGTCTGATTGCTTGATGGGCTTGTTCAAATTCTTGCCAAGCCCCTTTTGCTCTATCAGAACGTGGGTAGCGGGAATCGTGCCGTCAATGAAACTGGTGTGGTCAAGGTGGACTTGCTCCTCAAACTGAATGAATTGCTCCGGGTGTTCGACCCCATACACATCACGGAGCAGGGACAGCCAGAATGGTTGGCTCTCCCCTTTTTCATAGCCTTTGTCTTTCCAATAAGCGGCAAAATTTCTTGCCGCCTGTTGCTGTTGCGCAGTGGTCATGGCAGTCACCTCATAGCACAGTATTTATCATTATCATAGCACACCCCCCTGTTTACGGCAATTGCGTTTTACAAAAAATGAGGGTAGGCGCGATCCGCGCCTACCCCCTTTTGATGTTTACATTTCAAAATCACTTCAGGATTTTATCTTCATTGAAATAATACGCCTGAAACACCGTGCCGTCCTCCACAAGGAACGCCGCGCGCGGCGTACATTGTTCGCTCCCCGCTTTCGCTCACGCTCAATCGTGACCCCTGCTCACAAACCCGCAACCATTTTTAGCGACCAGTCCCCGCGAGACGAACACGAGCGCTTGCGCGAAGTGCGAGTCCGTCCCAAAGGGAATGGTGCAACAAAAAAGCCGCAACATTCGTTGCGGCTTTTCTTGGTGCACCATCGGGGACTCTCCCGCGCTCTAAAAACGCCCCACTGGGGCGTTTTTGCCCGCCGGACCGGCGGCGGGCCCGAGCTGTTCTCGTCACCCGATGGTGCACCAGATTGAACCTTCTTTGAAAGATTGCAATAAAAAACGCGCTGCAATTCTTGCAACGCGTACTTTGGTGCACCATTCCCATCCAAAAACGAACTAAGTACTTCTTCGAGGGAGACCGGGCGTCCGCCCTCCTGGTAGTTGAAATTCACCACGATGCGGTCATCGAACAGATAGATGGAATTAACAAAACAGTCGATGACCTTTTCCTGATAGGCGATATCCGCCGGGTCGCCGTGGCGGAACTGATCGAACCAGAACAGAATCTGTTCCCGGGTGATGGGCGGCGTTTCGATCTGCTCCTGCAGGATACTGGTTTCCAGCGCTTCACGCTGCTGTTCCAGTTCCTCCATCCGCGACTTGGTGGAAGGCGTCAGGATGCCCTGCTCGATGGCCGCCACCAGATTGTCTATGCGGCGCTTCACCTCTTTTAGCTCCGCCTGCAAAACCGGCAGGCGGGTGTTTTCCTTGCTCTGGTATTCCAGCAGCTTGTCCGCCAGCAGGTCGATGACCCGGTCATTCAGCACCTTTTCCAGTGCGGTCTTAACCACAAACTGCTCCAGCGGCTCCTTGCGCACTGGCTTCAGGCTGCAAGCTTCCTTGCCGCTGCGTTTGCGGGTGCCGCATTTATAGTAACAGTGGACCGTGCCTGTGTGGCTTCTGCCGCTCTCCCCTGCCATCATGGTACCGCACTTGCCGCAGAACAGCTTGGTAGTCAACAGATAGTGGACATCTGCCTTGTTGTGGGCCGGTGCCTGACGGTGAATCTCGCACCGGCGCTGGACCGCATCGAAACACTCCGGGTCGATGATGGCCGGTATAGCATCCAGGATGACGGTATCCTTATAGCGGTATTCGCCCAGATACCGGCGGTTCTTGAGCAGCGTCTGGAAGCTGTTCTTGGTGAACCGGTTGCCCCGGCTGTTGCGGATGCCCCGGGCGTTCAGCGATTCGATGATGCTGCGAATGCTCTCCCCTGCCGCGTACCGCTGGAACGCTTCCTGCACCACCGGTGCGGTGGTTGGGTCGATCTGATAGTGATGCTCGCTGTCGATGCGATAGCCCAGCGGCACCGGACCGCCGTTGAACTTGGCTTTGAGGGCGTTCTCCTTGTGGCCGCGGCTGACCTTCTCAGCCAACTCCGCCGAATAGTACTCGGCCATTCCTTCCAGCAGGCTTTCCAGCATGATGCCTTCCGGCGTGTTGGAGATGGGTTCCGTCACCGACACCACATGGACCCGGTTGTTTTTGAGGATGCGCTTATAATGGGCCGAATCGTACCGGTTGCGGGAAAAGCGGTCCAGTTTCCACACCAATACCGCCTCAAAGGTGTGGGTGGCGCTGTCGTGGATCATTTGCTGGAACTGCGGGCGGCTGTCGGTCTTGGCGGACAGTGCCCTGTCAATGTAGGTCCGCACCACAGTGATGCCGTTCTGGTCGGCATACTCCTTGCATTCCCGCAGCTGGCCTTCGATGGATTCCTCCCGCTGGTTGTCGCTGCTGTAACGGGCATAGATCACGGCATTCATGGCGTGCACCTCCTTACTTGTGCTTCTCCTCTTCTCCCATATTGAGAATCATCTGTTTCAGGCGGCGGTTCAGCTCGCTGCCCGGCGTGAAGCAAGCCTCCACAAACTCACTCCAATCCGGTTTGCACTGCACCACTTCCTGCGCTCCCTCTGGCGTAACACAGACATACCGCCCGCGGGGGTCCTCGCACAGACCGAAGATATAGTCCAGGGACACATTAAAATAGGTGGCATACCAGACCAGGATGCGGTAAGGCGCTGCCGCCCGGTCAGTTTCGTAGCGGTTGATGGCAGCCTGATTGGTGTCGGCCAGTGCCGCCAGCTGGGCCTGGGTCAGCCCCGCGTCCTTGCGCAGCACGCGCAGACGGGTGCCTACGGATACATCCATGGAAAGACCTC
>ENA-OZKX01001350-OZKX01001350.1-human-gut-metagenome-genome-assembly--contig:-NODE-1350-length-10076-cov-7.046203_pt1 | contig 10076 bp, 5 predicted proteins | sample MGYA00244831_ERZ653774 | MGnify/ENA primary metagenome ERZ653774 (study PRJEB26926, sample SAMN06165314) | human gut metagenome | biome: ENVO:00009003; feature: ENVO:2100002; material: ENVO:00002003...
GATTTCTGCCTGTCTCGTGGGCTCGGAGATGTGTATAAGAGACAGGTATTGGTTGCTGTTTATACTTCGGCAGGTGGATTCGGGTATCACACCCGGCATTTGCAACATTCACAAAGTATAGGATATAGTTTGGATAAGGGGCGTAATTGGGTTACTTTTTCCGGTAATCCGGTACTTCCCACGTTGGTCAGGTACAATCGTGATCCTAAGGTGACGTGGCATACGCCGACTGGCAGATGGATTATGGTATTGTACTTGGATAAGCAGGAGTATGCTATCTTTTCATCTCCCAATTTGATGGATTGGACTGAAACGGACCGTTTTAAATTAGAGGGGGCGGATGAGTGTCCCGACTTTTTTGAAATGTCCGTAACCAATGAACCTACTGTCCGGAAATGGGTCTTTACCGGGGCGAACAGTACCTATTTGGTTGGGAGTTTTGATGGATATCGTTTTCGGCCTGAGACGAAACCTGTAAAAATGGATAGTGGTACAAACTATTATGCGGTTCAAACATATAGTAATGCACCAGATGACCGAAGAATACAAATAGCATGGATGAACGGAAGTAATTTCCCGGATATGCCTTTCAATCAACAAATGTCCTTTCCGCGTGAATTAACATTACATCGGGTTGATAAAGGATATGTCTTAAAAAGTATGCCGGTAAATGAACTCGCTTTATTATATGGGAGAAAGTACATCTGGAAGAGTCTGGTAGTTGAAGAAAAGAATTGTTTCACGACAAAGTTGAATACTCCTGCCTTCTATCTGAAAACGGGTTTTGCTGTAGATAGTGTTGATGCGCAGATATTGGCTTTTGATATTAATGGTTTGAATTTGATTTACGATTCTGTCAAACAGATACTCACTGTTAAGAAAGAGAATGGGGAAACCTTGAAGCAGATGGTGCTAAAGCCCAATGAAGGAAGAATTGAATTGGATATATTGTCGGATATTGCTTCTGTAGAAATCTTCGTCAATCAAGGAGCACTGTCTGCTGCTTTCTATCATCTGATTGAAAAAAACACTCCTTCTGTCACCATATCAGTTGAAGGCGGACAAACAAAGTTGAAACAGTTGACAATTCATGAATTGAATTCTATGTATGTTCCCCAGTGACATACAGATACCTTTTTAAGGATGGAATGTAACATTTGTAGTATGCTTTGAAACAAAAAAGATAGCCTCCTGCTGCTTGGTGGCGTATCTTTGCATGGTAGAAAAACATAATTAATTTAATACCAACAGAAACATGATTCATTTAAAAGACTTTTGGCGGACAATCAGAAGGACGCTTACCGTATTTATATTAGGAACTACCGTGGCTGTCTTCACATGCCAGGCCATAAATCCTCCTTTCGTGATTAAACATCTGGGTGACGGACAGAGTATCGTCCAAATTGACGAGCAGAAGAAGTTTTTGCTGCTGCCGGTGGAAGAGGCTTCTCCGGAGGCAAAATTGTATATGATAGCGGACAATGATGTTGTACGCAGTATGAACGTGCGATTGGCAGTCAATAAGGTTGACTATTTTGTTCCGGTCGATTTGACCGGCTTCGATAATAAACATCTCTCTTTCAACTTCCAGCTTATTCCGGATTCGGCCTTATGCTGGGAAGAAATGAAACTGTCGGATGAATTCGATGTTTCGAACCGGGAGAAGTACCGTCCGGTGTATCATTTCAGCCCGGCTTACGGTTGGATGAATGATCCTAACGGAATGTTCTACAAAGACGGGGTCTACCATTTGTTCTACCAGCATAATCCCTACGGCTCCATGTGGGGGAACATGCATTGGGGACATGCCACCAGTACGGACCTCGTCACTTGGGAACATCACGGAGATGCTATTTCGCCCGATGCGCTGGGAACAATTTTCAGTGGCTCTTGTGTTGTCGACAAGGATAATACGGCCGGGTTCGGTGCCGGTGCCGTCATTGCTTTCTATACATCGGCAAGCGACCGCCAAGTGCATAGCATGGCCTATAGCCTTGACAACGGAAAGACCTTCAAGAAGTATGCGCGAAATCCCATCCTGACTTCCACGCAGCGCGACTTCCGTGACCCTAAAGTCATCTGGCACGAAGATACCAAGAAATGGATCATGGTTCTTGCCGTAGGGCAGGAAATGGAGATATACTCTTCTGCCGACCTGAAGAGCTGGACGCTGGAGAGCAAATTCGGTGAAGGACAAGGTGCTCACGGCGGAGTCTGGGAGTGTCCCGACCTGCTTGAACTGCCGGTTGAAGGTACGGAACTGAAGAAGTGGGTACTCGTCTGTAACCTCAATCCGGGTGGACCGTTCGGTGGCTCTGCCACACAATATTTCGTGGGGACATTTGACGGAAAGAGATTCGTGAACGAGTCTCCCGCAGTGACGAAATGGATGGACTGGGGAAAAGACCATTATGCAACTGTCACTTGGAGCAATGCTCCTGCAGGACGTGCCATTGCATTGGCATGGATGAGCAACTGGCAATATGCCAACGATGTGCCCACCCGCCAATACCGTAGTGCCAACTCCGTGCCGCGCGACCTTTCGCTCTATACCTCGGAGGGTGAAACCTATGTAAAGGTAACCCCGTCTCCCGAATTGCTGAAACTGAGGGATAAAGGCAGCAAGAAGCGTGCTTTCAAGGTAGACCGCACGTATAATCTGGACAAACTGCTGAATGACAATTCCGGAACGTATGAAATCGAAATGACCATCAAGAACAAGGATGCGGATGTGATAGGATTCCAGCTCTTTAACTCGAAAGGCGAGGAGGTGGAGATGTACTATAACCTGGCGGAAAAGACGTTCACCATGGACCGTACCAAGAGTGGCGAGGTGACGTTCAGCAAGGACTTCCCTGCAGTGACCGTGGCTCCTGTCGAGGGTGGCAATGAAATGAAAATCCGCTTGTTCGTAGACAAGTCGAGCATTGAAGCGTTTGGCAACGACGGACGTTTTGCCATGACAAATCTTGTATTCCCGTCGGAACCTTACAACCGCATCAGTTTCTATGCTAAAGGTGGAAGCTGCAATGTCACCTCGTTTACTGTGTACAAACTCGGATTAAAATAACAGATAATAATCTTCAGCATGGAAAATACTAAGAATTCTTCTTTGGCAAAGCTCTTTCCGGTCATGCTTTGCTTCTTCGCCATGGGCTTTGTGGATTTGGTGGGCATCGCCTCCAACTACGTGAAGGCCGACTTGAACCTGACCGACTCGCAAGCCAACATATTCCCGTCTCTGGTGTTCTTCTGGTTCCTCATCTTCTCCGTACCTACGGGTATGCTGATGAACCGCATCGGACGCAAGAAGACGGTGCTTCTCAGCCTTGTCATCACGTTTGCCTCTTTGCTTCTCCCGGTTTTCGGAGACGGCTACGTGCTGATGCTGCTCTCGTTCTCATTGCTGGGCATCGGCAATGCGCTGATGCAAACGTCGCTCAACCCGCTGCTTTCCAATATCGTAAGCGGCGAGCGGCTGGCAAGTTCGCTCACCTTCGGACAGTTTGTAAAAGCCATTGCTTCGTTTCTGGCTCCATACATCGCCATGTGGGGAGCTACGCAGGCCATTCCGTCTCTGGGCATGGGCTGGAGGGTGCTGTTCCCGGTCTATATGGTCATTGCGGTGATTGCCATTCTCTGGCTGAGCGGTACTTCCATCCGCGAGGAAAAGGAAGAGGGACGCCCTTCCACCTTCGGGGAGTGCCTCGCTCTGCTGGGCAAGCCGTTTATCTTTCTCTGCTTCCTGGGCATCATGTGCCATGTGGGCATTGATGTAGGTACGAATACCACAGCGCCCAAAATCCTGATGGAGCGTCTGGGCATGACGCTGGCCGATGCCGGCTTTGCCACCAGCCTTTACTTCATCTTCCGCACGGCGGGTTGCTTTCTCGGAGCCTTCATCCTTCAGAAGATGGCTCCCCGAACCTTCTTCGGCATCAGCGTGTTATGTATGTTGGCTGCGATGGTAGGGTTGTTCGTTTTCCATGAAAAGGCAATGATATACATCTGCATTGCCCTTATCGGTTTCGGCAATTCGAACATCTTTCCGGTTATCTTCTCCCAAGCGTTGCTTGCTATGCCACAAAAGAAGAACGAGGTTTCCGGCTTGATGATTATGGGGCTCTTCGGCGGTACGGTATTTCCGATAGCAATGGGCTTGGCAAGTGATGCTGTAGGACAAAGCGGTGCCGTGGCTGTAATGACGGTGGGGGTAGTGTACTTGTTCTTCTATATGCTGCGTATGAAGCGGTAATCTTTGTTCGCAGGCTGCGGACACATATCCCAAGGCTGCGGATATCTGTCCCAAGGTTGCGGATGTCTATCCCAAGCCTTGGGATAGAGATAATCCTTAGTTCTTAGAGACTTTTTAATAGATAATTGGCAACTTTTCATTCTATAGTTAGGAACTTTTTTATTAGGTTTGCAGCGGGTAGGACATTGAGTTTGCCGTGAATAAAATATATCATTCATTAAACAATATAATATTATGAATAAGATAATAGTAGGTATGGGCGAGGCTCTGTGGGACTGCCTCCCCGAAGGAAAGAAGATAGGCGGTGCTCCGGCAAACTTTGCTTACCATGCATCGCAGTTTGGTTTCGACAGCCGTGTGGTCAGTGCCGTAGGTGCCGATGCGGATGGGGACGAGATTCTGGATGTGTTCGCCCGGAAGGGGCTGCGCACGCAGATTGAGCGCGTGCCTTACCCCACGGGAACGGTGCAGGTGACGCTCGATGCCGTGGGCGTGCCGTGCTATGAGATAAAAGAAGGCGTGGCCTGGGACAACATTCCCTTTACCGACGAACTGAAGCGTCTGGCACTGAACACGCGTGCCGTATGTTTCGGCTCTTTGGCGCAACGCAGTGAAACAAGCCGCATCACCATCAACCGTTTTCTCGACACGATGCCCGATGCGGAGGGGCAACTGAAGATATTCGACATCAATCTCCGCCAAGGGTTCTATACCAAAGAGATACTCTGCGAATCCATGCGCCGCTGCAACATCCTCAAGATAAACGATGAGGAGCTGGTGACCATCAGCCGTATTTTCGGCTACCCGGGCATCGACTTGCAGGACAAATGCTGGATTCTGCTGGCTAAATATAACCTGAAAATGCTTATCTTGACTTGTGGAACGAACGGCAGCTATGTGTTCACTCCGGGAGTGGTTTCCTTCCAGGAGACGCCCAAGGTACCGGTGGCGGACACCGTTGGAGCCGGTGACTCGTTCACGGCAGCCTTCACCGCTGCCATTCTCAGCGGGAAGCAGGTGCCCGATGCCCATAAACTGGCGGTGGAAGTCTCTGCCTATGTATGTACCCAGAGCGGTGCCATGCCGGAATTGCCGGTGGCCTTGAAAGAAAGGCTGGCATAGATTTTTCTTATTCTTTTCACATTTTTCGTTATCTTTGCTCATCTGCAATCTTAAATCAGAGGAAAGTGAAGATGAGACAGCATAACCTTCGGATTTTATTCTTTCTGCTCGTGCTTTGGGGAGTGGCGGTTGCCTGCTCCCGGCGCGAGGCACGTTTCCGTATCGGCGTTTCCCAATGTAGCGAGGATGAATGGCGGCGCCAGATGAACAGTGAGATACTCCGTGAAGCCCATTTCTACGAAGATGTGGAGGTGGACATCCGTACTGCCGTCGACGATAATGACCGTCAGGCAAAAGACATTCGTGAGCTGATAGCCGAAGGGGTGGATCTGCTGATTGTGGCCCCTAATGAAGCCACTCCGATAACTCCGGTTGTGGAGGAGGCATACAACCGGGGCATTCCGGTGATTGTAGTGGACCGTAAAATCCTTTCGGACAAATACACGGCCTACGTCGGTGCAGACAACTACGAGATAGGGAAAGCTGTGGGAGAGTATGTGGCCAATGTGCTGCATGGGCATGGAGATGTGGTGGAAATCTCAGGTTTGGTGGGCTCCACACCTGCCGTAGACCGTCATCAAGGATTTGTGAAGGCTATATCCGCTTATCCCGGTATCCGGTTGCTGGCCGTTGAAGACGGTGCCTGGTTGCAACTCAAGGCCGGAGAGAAAATGGATACTCTGCTGAGCCGCTTTCCGCATATCGACCTGGTGTATGCGCAGAATGACCGTATGGCGGCCGGAGCCTATGCTGCCGCTGCCCGCAAGGGGCGGGAGAAGGAAATGCGGTTTATCGGCATAGACGCCCTGTCCGGCAAAGACTACGGAGTGGAGAAAGTGCTTGCCGGCGAACTGGATGCCACGTTTATATACCCTACCGGTGGCGACCGCGTGATGCAGATTGCCATGGATATTCTGAACAAGCGTGATTTCCCCCGTGAAACTATCCTGGGCACTTCCGTCGTCGACCGCGACAATGCTCTCATCATGAAGATGCAGACCGCCCACATCGGCACCCTGGATGGAAAGATAGAAACCCTGAACGGAAAGATAAACCAGTATTTGGCCAGTTATGCCACGCAGCAGGTTGTCTTGTACGGCAGTCTGTCCGCCCTATTGTTGCTGGTCGGCTTGTTGGTGGCTGTCTACCTCTCCTTGCGTGCCAAGAACCGGTTGAACCGTGAGCTGTCCATGCAGAAAAAGAAACTGGAGGAACAGAAAACCCAGTTAATACAGCAGAAGGAACTGTTGGAAGTACAGAAGTCGCAGTTAGAACAGCTTTCCCATGAACTGGAGGAGGCTACGCATGCCAAGCTGGTGTTCTTCACGAATATTTCGCACGATTTCCGTACTCCGCTGACGCTGATAGCCGATCCCATAGAGCAGCTTCTTGCCAACCGCACCCTCGACGGACAGCCGCGCCAGCTCCTCGAGCTGATGAAAAAGAATGTACATATCCTGCTTCGCCTGGTCAACCAGATACTTGATTTCCGGAAGGTGGAGAACGGGCGCATGGAACTCCATCTCGAACCTTTTGATTTGCTCGACAGTTTCCGGGGCTGGAACGACTCTTTCCGCATGGCGTTGCTGAAGAAACATATTGCTTTCAGCTTTGAGGCATCTCCCGATACGGACTTCCGGATGATGGCGGATGCGGAGAAGATGGAGCGCATTTACTTCAATCTCTTCTCCAATGCCGTGAAGTATACGCCGGAGAACGGGAAAATCACCGTACGGTTGTTAAAGTCGGAACAGAACTACAGTCTGTCCGTCTTCAATTCCGGCAGCTACATTTCTTCGACCGATGTGGAAGCCATCTTCGAGCGCTTCTATCAAGTGGACGGGCATCAAGCCGGTACCGGTATCGGACTGGCGCTGGTACGTGCCTTTGTAGAGATGCATGGCGGTAACATTACGGCACGCAGTGACGAGAAAGGCACTACTTTCATCGTTACTTTCCCGCAGCAGGATGTTTCGCAGTACCATCCCACCATAGTGACGTTGCCTGCCGAAGAGAAGGACGTGTCGTCCACCCTGATAGATACGGAAGTGAAGGCATGCGAAGAGGTGGTTGAGGCTGATTGTCCTACTGTGCTGGTAATTGACGATAATGCGGATATTCGCAACTATGTGAAGTCACTTCTGTCGAACGAGTTCCGTGTATTGGATGCTGCGGACGGGACAGAGGGTATCCGGCTGGCCATGAAGTATGTGCCGGATGTGATTATCTCCGATGTAATGATGCCCGGTATGGATGGTGTGGAATGCTGCCGCCGCTTGAAGGGGGAGTTACAGACATGCCATATCCCGGTGATTCTGCTGACGGCCTGCTCGCTGGACGAACAGCGTATCCAGGGCTATGATGGCGGTGCCGATTCTTATATTTCCAAACCATTCAATTCGCAGTTGCTCTTGTCTCGTGTCCGTAATCTTATTGCAAACCGCCGTCAGTTGAGGCAGTTCTTCGGAGATAACCAGACTATCGAGAAGGAAACCATCAGTGATTTGGATAAGGGTTTCGTCTCCCGCTTCAAATCGCTTGTCGAGGAGAGAATGAAAGATGCGGAACTCAATGTGGAGGATTTGGGACGGAATATGGGTATGAGCCGTGTGCAGCTTTACCGTAAGCTGAAATCGCTGACCAACTATTCGCCGAATGAGCTGCTGCGCCAGATGAGGTTGAAAAAGGCTGCCTCACTGCTTGCCTCCTCTGACATGACGGTAGCGGAGATTGCCTATGAAGTGGGCTTTTCGTCACCTTCCTATTTCACGAAATGCTATAAGGAACAGTTTGGGGAGAGTCCTACCGAGTTTCTGAAAAGAAGGGGATAGCTGTTGTCTATCCCCCTTGTTCTTAATACACGTCTGTTTACTTCTGTAAATGATACTGGAACTTATTTCAGTATTTGAGGCAGGTTTTCCCTTCCCCAGAAGTAGTAAACACAGATTCCAATCCAGCTTGTGAGCAGGATGATAATTGCAACTAATAGTTTCTTCACGCCGTCTACCGGCCACTTCATGATTTCAAGTACGGCTTTGACACACAGAACCACACCGATAATCCAAATGATAAATCCAATCATAACCTGTGATATTTAGTATTGTTAATTAAAAACAAATAGAGACTACGCCTTATTCAGGAGCAGCCTCTATTCTTTATTTAGTAATCGGAATTACTCTGTAACTTCAGCGCCCCAATTTTCTTTGGAAAGACGCTTGTAGCTGTTGTAACGCCATTTAGCGTTTTCTTCAGCAGCCTTGAACAGCTCGTCGGCCTCCTGCGGATATTGCTTCATTACGGATGCGTAACGAACTTCACCCTTCAGGAAGTCTTGGAATCCGCTCCAATCCGGTTCCTTGCTATCCAGCGTGAACGGATTCTTGCCTTCAGCCTCCAGAGCCGGGTTGTAACGCCACAAGTGCCAGTAACCGCACTTAACGGCCTTTTCTTCCTCTGCCTGGCTCTTGCCCATACCTGCCTTCAGACCGTGGTTGATACACGGAGCGTAAGCGATGATGAGTGACGGACCGGGATATGCTTCTGCTTCACGGATAGCCTTTAAAGTCTGAGCCTGGTCGGCACCCATAGCGATTTGGGCAACGTATACGTAACCGTAAGTAGTAGCCATCAGACCGAGGTCTTTCTTGCGTACACGCTTACCGGCAGCGGCAAACTTGGCGATAGCGCCTACCGGGGTAGCCTTGGAAGACTGACCGCCTGTGTTGGAGTAAACCTCAGTATCCAGTACGAGGATGTTGACATCCTTACCGCTTGCGATTACATGGTCGAGACCACCGTAACCGATGTCGTAAGAGGCACCGTCGCCACCGATAATCCACTGGCTGCGTTTTACCAGGTATTGAGACAGACTGGCGATAGTCTTGCAGCTGTCGCACTTGTCTTTGGCAGCTTCTACCATCGGAATAATCTTTTCAGCCAGTTCCTTGCTCTTGTCTGCATCGTACATGTTTTCAATCCAAGCCTGGAATACTTCTTTGTATTCAGCCGGAGTTCCTTCTGCTGCGATGGCATCTTCCATAGCCTTCACGATACGTGCGCGCATCTTTTCGTTGGCAAGCTCCATACCCAGACCGAATTCGCAGAAGTCCTCGAACAATGAGTTAGCCCAAGCAGGACCGTGACCCTTTTCGTTCTTGGTATAAGGAGTAGAAGGTACTGAACCGGAGTAGATGGAAGAACATCCTGTTGCGTTGGCTACCATTTCGCGGTCACCGAACAACTGGGAAATCAGTTTAACGTACGGAGTTTCACCACAACCGGAGCAAGCGCCTGAGAACTCGAACAACGGAGTAGCGAACTGGGAGTTCTTCACGTTGGCCTTGATGTCAACCAAGTGTTGTTTGCTCTTCACGTTTTCAGCACAGTAAGTCCAGTTGGCAGCTTCCGGCAATTGGCTTTCGAGGTGCTTCATAGTCAGAGCCTTGCCACCCTTCTTCGGGTTGCCCGGACAGACATCGGCACAGTTGCCACAACCCAGACAGTCGAGAACGTCTACCTGAATACGGAATGTCATACCGTCGAATGCTTTACCTACAGCCTTCAGTTGAGTGAAGTTGGCACCCTTCTGCTCTTCAGCATCGAGTACGAACGGACGGATGGAAGCGTGAGGACAAACGTATGCACACTTGTTACACTGGATACAGTTTTCAGCGTTCCATTCGGGAACGAATGCAGCTAC
>ENA-OZKX01001355-OZKX01001355.1-human-gut-metagenome-genome-assembly--contig:-NODE-1355-length-10056-cov-4.717828_pt1 | contig 10056 bp, 9 predicted proteins | sample MGYA00244831_ERZ653774 | MGnify/ENA primary metagenome ERZ653774 (study PRJEB26926, sample SAMN06165314) | human gut metagenome | biome: ENVO:00009003; feature: ENVO:2100002; material: ENVO:00002003...
GTCGTCGGCAGCGTCAGATGTGTATAAGAGACAGCAAGTAATTTAAGTAAAATCATGAGCAAGTCGCCATTACTCGTAGAAAAACGGGCAGATTATGAATGTTTTAGGAATTGCAGGAACAAAAAGTACAGAACAACCATTCAAAAAAACTTTTAAATCCGGCATCAACTGAATAAAGCCATAAATAAGAGGTAACTCATTATGAAAAAAATCAAATTTTTATTTTTCACCCTGTTATTCTGTTTTTCTGTTCCAGTCAAAGCAGACACTGCATTCGAAAATGACGATACGGTATTGTGCTCTTTTTTAAAAGAAAACGTACCAGAAAATGCTTCGCCAATAGAATCCAGTTTAGAAAACGAGTATCGAAAAACTTCTTCCAAACCTATCGATTTCTATTTTTTTAAACGATCTGAAAAGACAAAAAGTTTCCAAGATCTGTATGCCGCAAATGTACTCACCTATCAGGAAAAATCAGATCGTTCTTTGTTATATCAGACAGTTTTCGATTTTCAAAATATAACCCAGGTAAGAACTGCGAAAGAAGACTTTATCCGTCTGGAGACAGATCCACTGATGTATCTTTTTGAATTAGAAAAAGCAGAATTGTGGACTCGGAACAGCACGGAAGAACCCTGGACGCTGGAACGGAAAATCACAACGCCTGGAAACCCAGATTTTTATCTTCCTTATAGCCAGTTTTCTTCTGATAAAAAATATTTTCGAATTCTGGCATCTTTTTCCTGGAGCCCGAGCCCTGCTGAGGAAAGCGAAGTTTCTTCGCCAGAATATCATTGCATTTATACCTCTGTGTATCCGGTATATCAGATTCCGGTGAAAGTACTCGTTTTGATATGCGGAGGCGCAGCTTTCTTCTTTCTCTACCGGAGACACAAAAAAAATCATATCTCCCAAAAAGATGTTCCGTAAGCTGCGCCTTTTCAACATGTTTTCGTCACTGTTCAGAGCCAACTTCCAAAATGCTACGCATCTCATCGGTGTGGCTTTATCTGCTTTTCATCGCATCCCGAATCCGCTCCAGTGCCTCGGTCAGGGTTGCGCGCGGGCAGGCGATGTTGATCCGCTGGAAGCCGCGACCGCAGTCTCCGAAGATCTTGCCGCTGTCGAGCCACAGCTTCGCCTTGTTGATGATCAGGTCTTCCAGTTCGTCGACAGAAAGCCCCGTCTCGCGGAAATCGAGCCATACGAGATATGTTCCCTCCAGGTCGATCATCTTCACGCCCGGAATCTGCTCCTCCACATACTGCCTTGTAAATTCTGCATTTGCCTTCACATAGGAAAGCATTGCCTCATACCACTCCTCGCCCTTATTATATGCCGTCTCGCATGCCACCAGACCCATCACACCAAGCTGGCTCATTCCGGCTGCATCGAGCTGTTTCCGGAATTTCGCACGGAGTTCCGGGTTGGCGATAAAGATGTTTGACATCATCATACTTGCCAGATTGAATGTCTTACTCGGCGCGGTGCAGGTGATCGTGATGTCCTCGTACTCTTTTTTGATCGCAGCAAACACCTGATGCTCGCCTTTAAAAATGAAATCTCCATGGATCTCATCACTTACAACGGTCACGCCGTACTGCACGCAGAGATCGCCGATCGCCGTCAGCTCCTCTTTCGTCCAGACTCTTCCGACCGGGTTGTGCGGATTGCAGAGGAAAAAGAGCTTCACGTTTTCAGCTTTCAGCTTCTCCTCGAAATCCGCCACATCCATGTGATAGCGGTTATCATCGCCGAGCACCAGCGTGCTGCTGACGACTCTTCTGCCGTTATCCGCAATGACTTCCGAAAATGGATAATAAACCGGTGACTGGATCAGCACGGCATCCCCGGGCCCGGTGTAAGCTTTGACCGCCATCGCCAGCGCAAACACAACGCCCGGCGTTTTGATCAGCCATTCTTCTTTCGGCTCCCAGTTGTGATGGCGTTTCATCCATCCCGCAACGGCCTCAAAATACGGAGTCTGCGCATCGCTGTAGCCGTAAATGCCCATTTTTGCACGCTCCACCAGCGCATCCTCGATGTAGGAGGATGTCTCAAAGTCCATGTCCGCCACCCACAGCGGCAGCACGTCGGCTGGCATACCGCGTTTTACTGCGAAGTCATATTTTAAACAGTCTGTATTTTTTCGGTTGATGATTCTGTCAAAATCAAGATTTCTTTCCGTCATTTTTCTCTTCCTCAATTTCTGCAAAAACCTTCTCAAGCTCGCCGATCAGGTCCTCGATATTTTCAATTCCAACGGAGAAGCGAAGGGTGCTCTCCGTGATTCCGTTCCGCTCACGGATTTCCTTCGGCACATCGGCATGTGTCTGCGTCGTCGGATACGTAACGAGTGTCTCCACGCCGCCGAGGCTCTCTGCGAAACGGATCATTCTTACCTTCTCCAGAATGGCAAGGGCAAACTCTTTGCTCTCGAGCTGGATTGTCAGCATGGCACCGAAGCCTCTTGCCTGTTTTTTCATAATCTCATGGCCCGGATGATCCGGCAGTCCCGGATAGATTACTTTCGTAACCGCCTTCTGTTTCTGCAGCCATGCAGCAATCTGTTCTGCATTCTCCTGAGATCTTTCCATGCGGATGCCTAAAGTTTTCATGCCGCGCAGCACCAGCCAGCAGTCAAACGGAGCAAGACCTGCACCTGTTGTCTTAATCAGGAAACGCAGTTTTTCCTGAATGTCTTCACGGTTTGTCACGATAAAACCTGCCAGCGTATCATTGTGGCCGCTTAAGTATTTCGTGCCGCTGTGGATGACAACATCCGCGCCGAGATCGAGCGGGTTCTGGAAGTACGGAGACATGAAGGTGTTGTCCACGATCAGAATCAGGTTGTGGCGTTTTGCAATATCCGCCATCTTTCGGATGTCGGTTACGTTCATCATCGGGTTCGTCGGGGTCTTGATGTAGATGGCTTTTGTATTTTCTTTCACATAGCTTTCCACGTCATCACAGTAGCAGTCGATGCCGGAAAATTCGACGCCGTTTTTCTCGTTCACATGGTGGAACAGACGAATGCTTCCGCCGTACAAATCGGAATCCGCAATGATGTGGTCTCCCGGGCGGAACAGCTCCATCAGAAGTGAGATCGCTGCCATGCCAGAGCTTAATGCAAACGCATCAATTCCGTTTTCCAGTGCAGCCACCATCTTCTCCAGATGCTCTCTGGTCGGGTTCTGCAGTCTGCTGTAATCAAATCCGGTGCTCTGTCCTACGCCCGGATGCGCATACGTTGCGGTCTGATAAATCGGGTAGCTGAGTGCGCCGTAGTGGCTACACTGTCCCTCGTCCTCTTCTAAATGGATACATTTTGTGTCAATTCCTCTTGCCATATGAATAATCTCCTGTTATTTCGTAATTTTTCTTTCTATACTAATCTGATAGGTTTTGTAACGTAACCTATCATAACAGAAAATGCGGCGTTTGTATATTCCCTTTTTTCTTTGACTTGTTATAAGTTTTTCTTATAACTATCGTAAAAAAACGCCGCCAGAAGATTTTTTCTCCCGGCGGCCGCCTCTTGCATCCATATTTTAAATAAGTTCCGCACAGATCGGATAATGATCAGAAAGGCACACACCGTCCTTCTGCTCCGTCCATTTTTCCACCTTCCGGCATTCCCAGTCCCCTTTGAGAATGATGTAGTCAATCGAGCACTGCGGATCGTTCGGATCATCGCGATGATAGTTGTGGAAGGTAATGCCGATTCCTTCCGTCGCATTCACAAGACCGGCAGTTTCCCTCAGCGGTTTCATCTCTTCGCTGTCCGGCTCGGCATTGAAGTCGCCGCTAAGAATCACCGGCACATCGGCAAATGCTTTCTCTGCTCTCAGATGTGCGAGAATCTGCTCCAGGCCAAGCTTTCTCGCCCCGGCGCACTCGTGATCCAGATGGGTGTTGATGACGCGGAACACTTTTCCGGTCTCCATATCCTCAAATACCACATCCGTCGCAGTACGCGGGCACATACTCTGTACCGGATAGCGGGATCCCGGCACGTACGGTGTCGGTGACAGCCAGAAGGTTTCCAGTCTCACACTCTGAAAACGTTCTTTCCGATAGGCAATGATCATTGCCTCACCGGTCAGATCCTTTTCTCTTCCACATCCGGCAATGTAATATTCCGTCAGATTTTCCTTCAGCCAGGCAGCCACATGCGGCAGTACCTCCTGAAAACCGATGATATCCGGCTTTTCCTGTCTGATTTTTTCCAGAATCAGCGGTCTGCGGTAGATAAAATTATTGGCTCCATCCTGGCCAAAATCACAGCGAATATTAAATGTTACAAATTTCATGGTAAAATCCCTCTTTTCATTTGTTTTCCTAACCCTTATTTTTGCTGGAAAGCGCTGTGCTTTCTCTTCTTTTTCTTCGTATTCACACGGCGCAGACACGCATAGCGCAGCTTCAGCCGCATTTTCCAGCTGCAGCCCGGTACCGGCTCCATCAGCTTTTCCAGAAAATGGTTCAGCGTACGTTCCTCATAAGGAGACAGCAGAATCTCACCGTAGATATGTTTCTCGATCAGATGGCAGACACGCGTATATTCGCCTGGCTCGACCGCCGGAAATCTGCGGGCGAGTTCTGCATCGGTTGCTGCTGTTTCTTTGCCGCCGGTCCAAGGCAGATGATCCGCGCCGCCTCCGCCGCAATCACAAGCAGCGTCAGCAGAATCAGAAGCACGCCAAGCAGCCCGAGAAGAAACAGCGAAACACTGCGCAGTACCGGAAGAACGGCTTCGCCTGCCTTGCTCTTTCGGTTTTCCACACCGGTAATCTGCTCCGCCGACAGCGAATTGTTCTCCAGCACCACATTCTTCTGGACAGAATCTGGACTTCCGACCATTCTCTGAAGAGATGCAACATTATACAGGAACCGTTTGTTTTTTAGGTATTTTCTTTCACTTGTTTTTCTGTTGCTCCTTCCTCCATTTTTTGCTCTGCCTTAACTTCTAAAGACCATCCCAGAAAAACGCAAGTATTTTTAGTACTCCAGATACGCCCCTTTCATCGGGCTTGCTGCGTGGAGGCTGAAAAGACGGAGTACGCCTTTTTTGTATTTCGGCTCGCGCGGTTTCCAGTTTTGGCGGCGTTCTTTTAAGATCGCATCGATTTCTTCCATGGACTTGCGCTCACCGGCGATTCCGATGATGTTAAGTTTTCGTTCCTTCACATCAATCTCAATCAAATCCCCTTCCTCGACGAGTGCGATCGGGCCGCCGTCTACAGCTTCGGGACTGCAGTGGCCGATGACCGGGCCGGTGGAGGCGCCGGAGAAACGGCCGTCGGTGATAAGCGCGATGCTCTTTCCAAGCTCTTTGTCGCTGCTGATTGCCTCGGAAGTATAGAACATCTCCGGCATACCGCTGCCTTTCGGGCCTTCGTAGCGGATGAAGACGGCGTCGCCTTTCTGAACCTTATGTTTCAGCACGGCATCGAGGCACTCCTCCTCGCTGTCGAACGGTCGGGCACGGAGGACGGCGTGGAACATTTCTTTCGGGCAGGCCGTGTGCTTGATGACGGCTCCCTCCGGCGCAAGGTTTCCGCGCAGAACAGCGATGCTGCCGTCCGTTCCGATCGCCTTGTCATACGGGCGGATAATATCTTCTTTTGTAATCGAAGTTCCATACCGCTCATTAAATTTTGCGAGCCATCCGCTGCACTTCTCATAAAATCCATTTTCACGAAGCTCCGCCAGATTTTCACCCAGTGTCTTTCCGGTCACTGTCATCACATCGAGATGCAGATGATCTTTGATTTCTTCCATAATCGCCGGAACGCCGCCCGCATAATAGAAGCACTCTGCCGGCCATCTTCCTGCCGGGCGGACATCGAGCAGATACCGCGCATTGCGGTGCAGACGATCGAATGTGTCGCCGGTGATCTCGATGCCCAACTCATGCGCAATGGCCGGGATGTGCAGCAGGCAGTTTGTGCTTCCCGAAATTGCCGCGTGGACAAGAATCGCATTCTCAAAACTCTCTTTCGTCACAAGATCGCTTGGCCGCATATGCTCCATCTGTGCCAGTTTTACCGCCTGGCGGCCTGCCTCCCGTGCATATGCCAGAAGATCCGGGCTTGTCGCCGGCATCAGAGCGCTTCCAGGCAGGGCAAGGCCGAGTGCCTCCGCCATGATCTGCATCGTGGATGCCGTTCCGATAAACGAACAGGCACCGCAGCTCGGGCAGGCATTGCATTTCGCCCAGTCGAGCTTCTCCTCGTCGATCTCACCGCGCTCAAATTTTGCGCTGTACATGCCAAGCTGCTCCAGTGTCAGCATCTCCGGTCCCGCATTCATCGTTCCGCCCGGCACAACAACCGCCGGAATATCGACACGCGCAAGGCCGATCAGATTGCCCGGCATACCCTTGTCGCAGCTCGACAGATAGACGCCGCCGTCAAACGGTGTCGCATTCGCGTGGATCTCGATCATATTGGCGATCATCTCGCGGCTCGCAAGACTGTAGTTGATGCCGTCCGTTCCCTGGCTCTCGCCGTCACAGATGTCGGTGCAGAAATACCGCGCCCCGAAGCCCCCCGCTTCCGCAACGCCTTTCCGCACTTCCTCGACCAGCAGATTTAAGTGGCCGCTTCCCGGGTGGCTGTCCCCGTACGTACTCTCCACCATAATCTGCGGTTTTTCAAGATCCTCTTTTTTCCATCCTGTTCCAATCCGGAGCGGATCCATCTCCGGTGCAAGTTTCCGCATTTCCTGACTCTTCAGCATTTCCTTCTCCTCCCGCTGTTTTTTAGGTATTAAAAATACTCTTTCTGCTTTTCACTATAGCAATCCCTGTATTTGATTGCAAGACAAAAAAGCTGCAGTCTGCAGGGATTCCCCACAGACCGCAGCCTCTCTGAACAGCTCACAGATTTCTCTGTTTTCTGTTTGCCTGCTTCCGCAGATAATTTCCAATGCTTGTAAAACTAAGCAGCGTCACAATCAGAAAAACACCCGGGATCAGAATGATCCACCATGCCTTTGTCATCAGCGCTTTTTCCGAAAGTGACAGCATGCTGCCCCAGGAAATCACCTCCAGCGGAAGACCGATTCCCATAAAACTCAGTGTGGATTCTGCTACAATCGCACTTCGGATGTTCATAACCACCATAAACATAATAGACGAAAAAAAGTTCGGTGCCAGATGGTGCCATAAAATATAGAAAAAACTGCCTCCCATACAGCGCGACGCAATCACGTATTCACTGTTCCGGATCTGCCGTACTTCGGTCCGCACAACCTTTGCAATGCTTGTCCAGCTTGTCATTCCGATCACGGCAGAAATCGTAATCACATTGGATTTTCCCGCAGCAGCCAGAAGAAAAATGACAAGAAGAAGATTCGGCACCGACAAAAAGATCTCGGTCAGCCGCATCAGAAGCGCGTCCAGCCACGCCGGTGCACATCCGCTGACTGCGCCGAAGAGAACGGCAATCACAGTGGAAATCAGCGTAGAAAGCAGACCGATCGCCAGCGATATTCTGCCGCCGTACCAGATCATCGAGAAAATATCTCTTCCCATCGTATCGGTTCCAAACAGAAATTCCCGGCACGGCATGACGGAACAGTTTTTCAGATCCATATACGAGGGATCCTTCGTCATAATCTGCCCACAGAAAAGGCAGCCCAGCACAAGAAGACCCAGAAAAAGCTCTGCTGCCACCGGCCGGTCCTGATACCATTTTTTCTTTTTTTCTGCTTCTGTTTTTTCTGCAGGCCTCTCTCCTGCAAATTGAAATAATTGTGTTTTTTCTGTCACAGCATCATTACCTCCGATGTTTCTGCCGCTTCTTTCTCCCGCATCCGCGGATCAATTCTCTCGTTGATGATCTGTGCCGCCATATTGCACAGAATCACAACGATTCCGGACATCAGGCAAAGCAGCATCAGAAGATTGTAATCTTTGTACCGTGCGCTCTCATACGCCAGCGTTCCGATACCGGGATACGAGAAAACCGTTTCTACAATATAGGTTCCCCCCAGCACATGCGGAACAGAAATGGCCATGATGCCAAGATACGACGGAATCGTATTCCGCAGGCAATGCCGGAACAGAACCGTCTTTCGTTTCAGCCCCTTGGCTCTTGCCAGAAGCACATACTCTTCCCGCACTTCATCCAGAATTTTATTGCGGATCATGTATGCGTAATACCACAAATGACTCAGCACTACGACCGTCATCGGCAGGATCAGATGACAGACACGGTCGGAAAAATCTGCCTGTTTTCCAACAGAGTAGGCACCGGAACTCGGCAGCCATTTGAGCTGCATGGAAAAAACAAGAATCAGAAGCAGCGACAGCCAGAATTCCGGAATACATCCCGTGATGGTTCCCACCTTACAGATGATGCGGTCCAGCCAAGTATCTTCCTTCCATGCACAGAAAATTCCAAGAAGCAGCGCGAGGGTGAAAATCAGCAGAAATCCAATGCCGCCAAGCACCAGCGTATTTCCAATTCTTCCCTCGACCACGCACGTTACATCCATTTTATATTTGTACGAAATTCCGAAATCCCCATGCAGCGCATTGCCTGCCCAGCGGATATACTGTACGGAAATGGGATCCTTCAGTCCCAATTTTTCTTCGGCCCACGCTCTTTCTTCGGGCGTCATTTTTTCCACGCGGTCTCCGTAATATGATACCAGCGGATCTCCCGGCGCAAGCCTTGAAATATAAAATACGAGCACAGACAGCAGCAGAACACTTGCCAGAAATGCCGCTGCTTTTTTTCCATAGTAAAGCACTCTGTTCCGGCTTTTCATCCTGCATCGCCTCCCTCCATCAGCACAAAATGATCTTTTTCCACTTCCCGCAGTGTTCCCGTCCGGGGAAATTCTGTATTGGAAAAATCCGGTACAGCTCTCGCTCTTTCCCTTCGCGGATCCGGAATCGGAATGGCCGCGATCAGTGCTTTCGTATATGGATGCAGCGGATTTTCAAACACGGCTCGCGCCGGGCCGGTCTCCACCAGTTTTCCATGGTACATCACACCTACTCTGTCACACAGAAATTCGACCATATCCAGATCATGCGCAATAAACAGGAACGAAAAACCGTGCTCCTTCTGCAGATGACGGAACAGATTCACAATCTGTGCCTGTATCGACGCGTCCAGCGATGCAATCGGTTCATCCGCCACCAGAAGCTCCGGCTCCATCGTCAGTGCCCGTGCAATCGCAACGCGCTGCCGCTGTCCGCCGGACAATTCTCCCGGATATTTTTTCAGATATTCCGGATCCAGCCCCACGTATTTCATCTGAAATCTGGCTTCCTCCTCATAGCTTCCCCGCAGCGGCCGGATTTTCTGCACGCGCATCGGCTCCTCAATAATGTCGCGGACCTTCATCTTCTGATTCAGACTGGAACCGGAATCCTGAAAAATCATCTGGCGTGTCGTCTGCAGCATTTTTTTATTTTTCCGGAACTGGCCTCTGTCGCAGGTATCAATCCCTTTATAATAAATCTGGCCGGCATATGGCTGATAAATATTCATCACACAGCGTGCAACGGTAGATTTTCCGGAACCGGATTCTCCTACCAGTCCAAAAATTTCTCCTCTTCGAATCTGAAACGATACATCATCGACTGCCTTGACTGCTGTTTTCCGGGACAGTGGAAAAATATGGGTCAGATGACGCACATCCAGTAAAATCTCATGTTCCATCTGTGTTTCCTCCTATCGGCGGCACAACCTTCGGTGCTCTCTCATCCAGCAGCCATGTTGCCGCATAATGGCTGTCTGTGACCCGGAACATCGGCGGCTCCTCCTCAAAATCAATTTCCAGCGCATAAGCATTGCGGCTGGCAAAGGCATCGCCCTTCGGCGGATGGAGAAGAGACGGCGGCATTCCCGGGATAGACGGCAGGCTTTCTTTTCCCCTCGAAAACGCCGGTATGGAACGCAGCAGTCCCCACGTATACGGATGACGGGGATCATAAAAAATCTCATCCACGGTCCCGATCTCTACGATTTTTCCCGCATACATGACCGCTACCCCTGTCTCTTATACACATCTCCGAGCCCACGAGACAGGCAG
>ENA-OZKX01001356-OZKX01001356.1-human-gut-metagenome-genome-assembly--contig:-NODE-1356-length-10037-cov-5.548487_pt1 | contig 10037 bp, 9 predicted proteins | sample MGYA00244831_ERZ653774 | MGnify/ENA primary metagenome ERZ653774 (study PRJEB26926, sample SAMN06165314) | human gut metagenome | biome: ENVO:00009003; feature: ENVO:2100002; material: ENVO:00002003...
TCGGCAGCGTCAGATGTGTATAAGAGACAGTTGTGATATTGCGTGGTCGAACAAGATTGGGTACTTAATTCTGGATTTCAGTTCTGATATAGATTCTGTAACTTCTATCGGCACAGCAGAGGATCTTTGCCGGGAAATGTTGGTCTATATCATGATAGATGTGATTTCAATGACCAAATTGGAGCATACCTTCAAAGAACTAAATGCTATAGAGCAGGCGGAGATTTTACGCAGATGGCAGCCGTATTTTGAGCAGCTTCCGGAGTATGAATATCTCCGGGAAGAACTGACTTCCGAGTGGCCATAAGCCGCTGCTTTCTTGACAACCACAATATCTTGTGGTAAAGTTGGCTTGTAATTGAGATTTGTGCATACTGCTTGCGGCACGACAGCAGCAGCGTTCGGAGTATTCCGACTTGCACACGCATTGTCAGGCTTTTACGATTTCCGGTAGAATTTCCATGTCCGCAGGACAGGTTTCTGCCGGATTTCTTTTTTGGGGCGCAACGCCCACAGATTACGGGAATGACCGCGACGCAGAAAAACTGCGCCGCTGAGCGTTCTCGTTCTTTTTTTGCCCAAATGCCGAAAGGCTTTGAGGATATATTTTTACGAAAGGTGGTAACCAAATGAAAACAAGAAAGAAATGGCGTCCCGGAGGACGGCAGCGGCAGTCTGCGGCGTATCATCGCAAAGCGGTTCACGAGCGGAAGCGTGTGATACGGCTGCGGGTATGGAAGAAGGGAGAAAAGAATGGTGTTGTGGCTGAAGTATGAGCCGCAGGAGCTGGTAGACACAAGCAGCCTGAGCAACGAAGAATGGCTGTCCTACCGGCGGCGGGGCATCGGCGGCAGCGATGCTGCGGCGATCCTCGGCATTTCGCTATGGCGGACAGCGCGGGATCTGTACTACGACAAGCTGAGCGTCGTAAAGGCGGACATGGATGAAAACTGGGTCGCGCTGGAGATGGGACATTTGCTGGAAGACTTGGTCGCGCGGATCTTCGCAAAGAAAACCGGACTGCGTATCTTTCAGCGGAAGGTCATGTTCCAGCACCCGCTGTATCCGTGGATGCTGGCGGATCTGGACTACCTTGTGGAGCTTCCGGACGGCAGCAATGCCATTCTGGAGATCAAGACGACAAATTATAATGCCCGAGAAAACTGGTGGTACAACGGCGAGGAGATCGTCCCGGTGTACTACGAATCTCAGGGACGGCATTATATGTCGGTCATGAATCTGGACAGGGTCTACTTCTGCTGCCTGTACGGAAACAACGAGGACGAGGTCATCATCCGGCATCTGGACCGGGATTATGCCTATGAGTCGGAGCTGATCGCGCTGGAGGATGCGTTCTGGAATGACCATGTGCAGAAGCATTGCCCACCGGACTATACGGAAAGCGGCGACCTCATTTTGCAGAGTTTGCAGAGATGGAAAGGCATTGACCGGAGGGATTTGCCGCCGGCAGCGTTCGGTGCGCCGCAGCTTCCGCAGATCTATCAGTATTTGCAGCTTCAGGAGCAGAAAAACGCGCTTGCAAAGCAGGTCACACAGTTGGACGCACAGATGCAGCAGCTCAAAGGCTTGCTTGTCAGTGAATTGGACGGAAAGGATTCCGCGACCTGTGCGGACGGCGGACAGTGCTACGTCATTTCCTACAACCCCATCCGCAGGCAGGGAATTTCCAAGGACAACCTGATCCGCTTGCGGGAGGTTTACCCGGAGATTTACGCACAGTTTGTGGAAACGTCGGAGTCCAGACGGTTCAGCATCAAAATCGCGGCGCAGCCCGCCGCATAAGTGAGGTGAAAAAACGAATGATTGCAGTATATGACAAGCTCATCTACTTCAATGAAGCCAGCAAATACACCATTCTTCGGATGCGCACGGACGACCAAACTGTTCCAGAAGAAGCCCGTTCCCAATATACGTTCCGGGACCGGATGCTTCGGTTCACCGCTGTCGGCTATGGACTGCCGCAGACGGACTCTGTCAAGCTGGAGATCGAGGGCGACTGGAAAGAGGGTAAATACGGCTTGCAGTTCCATGTAGAGAACTGGCACGAGCTTGTGCCGCCGACAACGGAAGGGCTTCTGAGCTATCTTTCATCGGGCCTGCTCAAAGGCATTGGGGAAAGCACGGCCAGAAGCATTGTCCAGCGGTTCGGCACAGATACGCTCGACGTGCTGGAGTATCACCCGGAGAAGCTGCTGGAGATCCGCGGCATCACGGAGCAGAAGCTGGAGGAGATCAAGACGTGCTACGCAGAAAGCCGCGCGATGCGGGATATTATGGAGCTGCTGACACCGTTTCAGGTCACGCCAGTGACGGCGATGAAGATCTATCAGCACTTCGGCCCCGCCTGTACGGATATTCTGCGGCAGAGCCCGTTCCGGCTCTGTGAAATATCCGGGTTTGGATTCAGGCGCGTCGATACGATCATCCGCAAGTCTGGCGGCGACCCGCACGACCCGGTTCGTATCCACGGTGCGATGATTTGTGCGCTGGAAAACGCGCGGCAGCACGGGCATCTGTATCTGGAGGTCAATGCCTTGATCACAGAGTCCCTGCAATTTCTCAATGAGCCGATCCCGCTTCCCCAAATGCAGGTCAGGCGTGCGGAGGTAGAACAGAAATTACAGCAGATGGCAGAAGACAACGAGATCGTTTCTGATGGCGGGCGGTTGTATCTTCCGCATATTTTTATGCAGGAGGTAGAGACTGCGGCAAAGGCGGCAGCCATGCTCATGGAACACACGGCAAAAATTGATGTGACGCTTCCACTGGAGCAGGTCAAGCAAAAACTCGGCTTGCACTTAACAAAGCGGCAGAGCCGCGGCGTTGAGGTGGCGATGGAGCGGAATCTCTCCATTATCACCGGCGGCCCCGGCACTGGCAAGACGACAGTTCTGAAAGCTATCATCGAGGTCTACCGGATTCTGCATCCCAAAAACCGCATCGTCCTCGCCGCGCCGACCGGCAAAGCCAGCCGACGCATGGCACAGAGCACCGGTATGCTGGATGCACTGACGCTGCACAGTCTGCTTGGCTTGCAGGGCGATTTTTGCAGCAAGGACAAGCAGGATAAGCAGCTGCAAGTTGATTTTCTGATCGTGGATGAGGCGTCCATGGTTGATATGTGGCTGGCGCATCAGCTGTTTACGCGCCTGCGGAGAGGGACAAAACTCCTGCTGTTGGGCGATGTTGACCAGTTGGAGAGCGTCGGTGCGGGCAACGTGTTCGCAGAGCTGATTGGAAGTGGCATCGTACCGGTGACGGTTCTCGATGAGATCTTCCGGCAATCCAAGGACAGCCTGATCGCCTACAATGCCAAATTCATCAACGAGGAAAACAGCAGCCTGTTCTATGGTCCGGATTTCCAGTTCGTCAAAGCAGAAAATCAGGAGGAAGCCGCAGCGCAGATCCAGACGCTCTATCTGCGGGAATTGCAGGATACGTCTATCGGACAGCTTCAGATCATCTCGCCCTATCGGACGGACGGAGAAGCGTCTTCCAACGGTCTGAACGTACTGATTCGCGAGACGGTCAATCCGCATACGGAAAAGATTCCGGAGTTTGCGTTCGGAGAACGTATTTTTCGTCTGCACGACCGTGTGATGCAGACCAAGAATAATTACAATCTGGAAGGTTATGATTCCGCGTGTAAGCAGAAATTCAAGGGTGTGTTCAACGGCGACATCGGGAGCATTTGCAAGATCCTACCCGATAAGCTGTGCGTGGATTTTGATGGGCGCATCGTGGAGTATTCCAAAACGCAGCTCGGCGATCTGGAACTGGCGTATGCCATTACGATCCACAAATCCATGGGTTCGGAGTACGAAACGGTCATTATCCCCATTTTGATGGCGCACCGCATTTTGCTGACGAAGAATCTGATCTATACTGCCGTGACACGCGCAAAAAAGCGTGTGATTCTGGTCGGGCAGAAGCGTGCACTGTTTCTGGCGATCCACTCCGGCAGAAAGGTCAAACGGAACACCTGCCTTGCCGAACGGATCTTAAAGTACAATCAGGTATTCAGACAAAAGGCTCTGCCGCAGGGCGCGACAGAGCAGAAATTGAAAAAAGCCGGTTAAGTTGAGATGGATGTGCAGAATTTGCGCAGTCGTCTCTTATTTTATTTATGGAAGGAGTTCTAAGAAATGAATGACAACAAATCCACTGTGATGAACAACGCCGCTGTGCAGCAGCTGCGCAAGGTGCCGGGCTTTGACCCGATGAAACTCCTGCGCAAAACGATCTCCGTCAAAACCGGGCATCCGGTCTGGAAGCTGGATCTCCGCTATAAGCGGCTCTGGTTCCGTCTGGCCTGCCCGAACGGGAGAATGCTCCTGAAGCCGCTGCGCATCAGCGACCAGCTGGCAATTATCGAAGCGCAGGTTTATTTCAGCAAGGACGATCCGGTTCCGGCCGCCAGCTTTACCTCCGAACAGCGCAGGGAGAATATCCCCGGTGGGGAATTTCTCCGTGCCGCGCAGGAGGATGCGCTCAACATGGCGCTGGAAAACGCCGGTTTCGGCATCCAGTTCTGCGACGTGAGCCGCGACTACGGCGGCGAGCTGTTTGGGTCGGAAGTGCCGGTTCAGGCAGAAGCTGCAGAAGCAGCTGTCGAAGAAGCCAAAGTGCCCATTGTGGAGGAAACTGCCGCCGAAACACCGCAGACAATGGATACGGATTCTGTACCCGCTGAACAGTCCGTCGAAGAAACAACGGCGCCCGTCGTGGAAGAAGCGCCTGACCTTCATGTCGTGCCGCCGCAGCAGGAAGAAGCTGCGGAAGAAGTTGCAGAACAGCCGCAGGCTGCGTCCTATACGGCAGATATGGATGTCAGCGAGATCACACAGCGTATGACGGTGGGCGAAGCCAAGGCCGTCGTGGTGCAGATCGGCACCTGCCGCGGCTGGACGCTCGAACAGGTCGCGCAGCGCCGCCCGGCGAGCCTGAAATGGTATCTCTACGGCTGTGATCAGGCGGACAATATTCTCAAAGCCGCAGCGTCCGTTCTGCTGGACAATCTGCAGCAGAAAGCCGGATGAAGCGTCAAGTTTGGATGAAAGGGTGTGGCCGTTATCAGAGACGGTTCTTCGCAGTTTCCGTTCCACATTACAGACATTGCAGCGCTGCTGCGGCTCAATATCCGCAGGCGCGGCCCGGACTTTCTGTATGTGGACTGCCCGCTTTGCGGCGATCATCGCGGTAAGCTCTATCTGAAAACGTCACGGGACGTATGGCACTGTAATTACTGTCAGGAATCCGGCGGGATGCTGGCGCTCTATGCAAAGGTCTACGGCATCAGCAACGCGGACGCCTACCGGGAGATCTGCGAAGCACTCCAGACCGGAGATTACGGGCCGGAGTACCAAAGCTACCAGAACCGGCAGCCGCAGGAAATCGCGCAGTCGGCCAGAGCACCCCGGCAGGCAATTCACCAAACACTTTCAATGCTGTTTTCCATGCTGTCGCTGACGCCGAAGCACCGTGCGCATCTGCGTGAGGTGCGTGGACTGACGGACGACCAGATCGAACGGTTCGGCTTCAAAAGCACCCCGCCGCATTATCTCTGCAAGAGTCTGACGGCGCGGCTTTTGAAGCAGGGGTGCACCCTGCAGGGCGTCCCTGGTTTTTATCTGGCAGAGGACGGCAGATGGACGGTTCGATTCGGAACGCGCACGGCCGGGATCTTGATCCCAGCCAAAAGCGCGGACGGACTGGTCTGCGGCGCGCAGATCCGGCTGGATATCCCCATCCGGGAGGAAAACGCGCCCGCCGATAAGGAGGGCACGAAGTACCTCTGGCTGTCGTCGAGCAGCAAACCGATGGGGACATCCTCGGAAAGCCCTATCCACTTTGTTGGCGATCCGTGTTCCAGAGTGGTCTATGTGACGGAGGGGTTACTCAAGGCTGACATCTGCCATGCCTTGATGAACCGCACCTTTGCGGCGACCGCCGGAGCGAACAACGTATCAAAGCTGGACGAGCTGTTTGCGTTTCTCAAAAAGAACGGCACAGAGGAGATCATCGAGGCGCAGGACATGGACAAGTATCGGAATGTTCACGTTGAGAAAGGTGCCTCCAAGATCTATCTGATGGCGCGGAAGCACGGGCTGCAATGCCGTCGGCTGACATGGAATCCCAACTATAAGGGTTTAGATGATTGGCAGCTTGCGCTCCGGAAGGATGCTGCGAAAGGACCGAAAACAATGACGTTCCGGGAGCGGTATCTGCATGGTGTGTGCGAGGTTTCCGAGATAGACGCTTGCGTGGAACGATGGCACAAGGCACAGCCGAATGGTGTGCCCTTGCAGGCATACCTTGGCTTGCCGGATGAAGAATATCACGCTTTTCTGCAGCCCGGCGGCAACGCACAATTGGCAGAACTTTTGAACGCACAGCGTAAGCAGCTCGGCTGCCGCATTTATCAGCTGGAATTTACGGACACGGAGAAAACGAAACCGTTCGCGTTCTCCGGGATCGACGCGCTTCACAAGGCAGGCTTTCAGCAGCCACCCGCGAGCGAATACCGGCTGGTGCGCGATGAAACGCTCTATTGTCCGAAGGATGAACCGGATCTGGCTGTGCTGGAGCGTGTATTTGACCGCTATAACGGCAAGCTGCCCGCAGACTATCCAGGGCGCTGCATTGCACCGTCCGATGTACTGGAGCTGTACGATGCGGAAAAGCGTCGGTATTACTATCGGGATAGGAAGCAGTTCGTGCCGGTGGCGTTTTCTCCGCTGCTGGCCCGGAAAATGAAAAAATGAAAGGAAACAGCGTATGAGAAAAATTACGGTTCTGGATTTCGCGAATCAGATCGGCGTCCTCAGCGACGAGGTTCCTGTGATCGTAAAAACGGACAGAAAGGTCATTGGACGCTTCCGCTGCTTATACGAAATACCGGAAACGGCGATGCCGGGCGTGCTCGAAGCGAAGATCGACCATGTCATTCTGCGATCCGACGAGATCACGATTCAGGTCAAGCTGAAAGCAGTCACGACCTGAATCGCTACTGACGCGGATAAGGAAAAATAACGAAAGGAAGAAAAATCATGAGTTTTTTCTATGAGATATTAAACGACGGAACACCCTACCGCAGAAAGAAGCTGCGCGTAAAGAGGTTGATCCTGACGATTGCGGCTGCGCTGTTTATGCTGATTACGCTGCTTTGCAGCTTCGCAATTATTCCATCCGGTTACACCGGTGTGAGAACGACTTTTGGACAGATCGATACAGTGGCAGTTTCCAATGGGTTTATTGTAAAGATCCCATATGTGCAGAGCATCAAGCGCGTCAACAACAAGCAGCAGGAAGTATCCTATACGGATCAAATTTGGGGCGAGAGTTCAGAGCGCACAGTCGTTTATGCCGCAGGCGTGACGGTTACATACCGGATCAACCCGGACTACTCCGCATGGATCTATGCGAATGTGTCCGACTACAAACAAAACGCTTTGCCGCAAACGCTGCTTTCGTCGGCAATCAAGGCGGCAATGGTGTCATTACCCTCCGACGAGGTAACAAATCGAGCCAAAATCGAACCGATTGCGCGGCAGCAGCTGCAAACGGCGATCGACCAGAAATACGGTGGGAATCCGGTCATCAGCATTGTTGCTGTGAATATCGATGATATGGATTTTGAGGAATCGTATAATCAGGCGATTGCAGAAAAGCAAATTGCGCAGATGGTGTTTGAGAAGCAGCAGATTCAAAATGAAACCGCCGTCAGCGCAGCCGAAGCAAAGGCAAAGGAGCAGTTGATCGCGGCAGAAGCCGATGCGAAGCAGAAACTTGTTGCATCCAAAGCGGAAGCCGACGCAATCCTTGCGCTTGCAGAAGCACAGGCAGACGCAAACCGCAAGCTGGCGCAGAGCGTTACAGATGGCCTGATCGAGTATGAGAAGATTGAAAAGTGGGACGGCCGCCTGCCGACTGTTTCGGGCAGCGGCGCGCTTGTTTGCGTGGATGGGATCACCGGTGAGTGATGCACAGGCGGAAAGCAAATCCGCACTTTTGCAGCTTCGCACATTTTGCCGCAGCCTTGGCGCGCACGTCCGCGAAGTGCAGGACGGCGCCAGCTTTACGGCAATGCTCTGGGAGGACGCGGACAGCATGAGCGAAAGCGCTGCCGCTGAAATTCAGAGAAAAATCAAACGAAAGACCGCAGAATATCCGGGATTCGTATGCTACTGCTTCGACGCATTCAGCACGCTGATCTATCGGGTATAACACATGAATGGGCGCAGCAGAACCGCTGCGCCCATTTTCTATCAGAAAGGAGCTTTATCATGGGCGTATTTTCAGAGCTTGATCTGGAAAACCAGCAAGCAGAACTAGAGGGGCACGATTTCAAAGCGGCCGAAATGCAGACCCTGCAGGCAAAGCTGATCCAGCAGCACGAGCAGAAAAAAGCTGCCGCTGCGGAAGCGCCGGGCAAGGAGCCTGCGGCGGAGCCGGTTGCCAAAACGGAAGCAGAGCCGGAAGATCCTGCGGCAGCGGAAACAGAACGACGCCGCCAGCACGAGGAAGCGGAAGCCAAGCGGAAAGCAGAATGGGAGCGGCAGCAGGCGGAAAAACGTGCCGCCGAACAGACTGCGCTTGCAAAAATTGAGCAGATGAGCGAGACGGAGCTGATCAAAGCATCAATGGAACGCATGAAAAAAGAAACCGAGCGGCTGACGCGGCGGAACCTCAAGGAGTGTGTTTCCGAGTATGTGCAGACGCTCTGCCTCAGCGATCCCGCGTTCGCGCGGATGGTCATGCACCCGCACAAGAGCATGGCACATTGTCTGCAATACATCAACCGGAAAGCACGGGAGTATCTGCTCGCAGAAATGGAGGACAACGGTACAGAACCGCAGCCAAACGGCATTTACGGCGGCGATGTGCCGGAGGACACCTGCTACGACTGGGCAGAAGAATACTACTGGGATGCAAACGCAAAAGAAGACGAGGTTATGAAAGAAACATTCGTTCCGAAGCCTTATCTGAGCCCAGGACCGGCAAAAACCAAGCGTCAGCCCAAAAAGGGGAAGACAAAAGCTGAGACAAAGACTGCAAAACCGGAGCAGGTCATTCAAATGCTGCAGCCGGAGAAAGCGCCCGATGAAGAACAGTTTTCTATGTTTGATCAGATGGGAGGCATGGCCGGATGATCGCTTATAAAGGAATGTGCCCAGGTATGGTCTGCCTTGGCTATCAGCTAAAGAAGGGCTTGAATGTAACGGAACAGGCAAATTGTCAGGCAAACGGTTTCCACTGCGCAGCAAATCCGATGGACTGCCTGCGCTATTATGGGGATTTTCAGAACTCGGAATACTATCTGGTTCGTCCGTGCGGCGATCTGGATGAGGATGCGGTAGATTCCAGAATCTCCTGCACGCAGCTCTGGGTGCTCCGAAAGCTGGAGCCACAGGAGTTTTTCCTGCATGCGCTTGCGTATATGGCAGACCATCCGCAGATGCCGGATGGCTGTGATGTCAAAAGAGAACGTGCGCAGGCATGGAATGGCTACGCCGTCGTGCGCGGCAAGCACCCGCGGGCAAAGGGTAAGCTCGGAGATATTCTGGCATTTGCCAGAGAAGCTGTGAACGGGCCGAAGATCGAGCATCTTTCGCTGTGCGTGATCGACGGCAAGGAGCATCTGCCGGATACCTGGTATGATGACAATTTTGAAGAATGTGAGGCGGTATAAACGAATGAAGCGAAAAGAGTTAGAAAAACTGACCATTCTGCAGGCAACGACTGCGATGCTGAAGCAGGCGGAAAACGAACCGATGATAGAGAGCGGATATTTCCGAAAAGAACTGCGCTATGAACACGAGTACTACGCCAGATGCAAGCGGTTTGATCGGATTCTGAAGGTCGCAATCTATCTGACAAAAAATCTGGCTGCCGGCGGCAGAAAACCGGTCTATGAGCTGTTTCTTGACTATGATGCGCAGGATTTCCTGACATACAGCTTTATGGAAAAGAAGTGGCGTACCTGTCTCTTATACACATCTGACGCTGCCGACGAC
>ENA-OZKX01001361-OZKX01001361.1-human-gut-metagenome-genome-assembly--contig:-NODE-1361-length-10016-cov-6.778837_pt1 | contig 10016 bp, 7 predicted proteins | sample MGYA00244831_ERZ653774 | MGnify/ENA primary metagenome ERZ653774 (study PRJEB26926, sample SAMN06165314) | human gut metagenome | biome: ENVO:00009003; feature: ENVO:2100002; material: ENVO:00002003...
CGGCAGCGTCAGATGTGTATAAGAGACAGGAGCTGCAGGACAATGAAAAGGAACAGAGCCTCATAAACTACTCGATGCTGCTCAATTCGATCGATAAAGGCGTCAGGGCGAAGCTTACAGCAATTTTTCGGCCGATTGATGAAGCACAGTTTGAACGAGACGTTATGCTTCCGATGTCGCCGGAGGACGGTCTCGATGAGTACCGCCAGGCAATGAACGATGTGCTCCTGCAGCAAGCCCAGGGAAACCTCGGTATGCAGAAGCAAATATTCCTGACAGTGGCGGATCAGCGCAAAAATTACACGGAGGCCGCTGCTTTTTTTACCCGCCTGGAAGGTACGCTGCAGAACGGGGCCAAGCAGCTGCGTTCTGAAATCATGGCGGTATCTTTGTCCGAAAGGCTTCGTATTCTGCACGATGTATACCGTCCCGGGTTAGAGCACATGTTCCGGTTCTCTCCTGATGAGGCCAGGCGCATCGGAATGAGTTTCAAGGATGCGATCGCACCGCTTACGGCGGAGGATCTGAACACGGGAGACCATTTGAAGCTCGGAGGCCGGTTCTGCAGGAGTCTTTTCCTGAACGCGTATCCGACCTACCTTGACGACCGCATTTTGTCCGAACTGGCATCCATCGGCGTCCCGATGATCATTTCCGTCGACTTTGAGCCGATCCCACTGGATGAGGCGAGGGCGGAGGCAGAATCACGCGCATTTGCGATCGAAACGAAGATCGTAGACTACAATCTCCGGCAACAGCGAAACAAGAATTATAGTGGAATGGTTCCGTATAAATTGACGCGGCAGGCCGATAGCGCGAGAGAAGTTCTGCAGGATATTCAGGAGCGGGACCAGAATCTGTATCTCGTAACGGTTACGATCACACACTTCGCTGATTCCCTTAAGGAGCTGAATCAGGATACGGACAGCATTATGAGCCGCGGGAAGTCGATCTCCTGCCAGTTCCTTCCGCTGACTGCCCAGCAGTTTCACGGCCTGAATACTGCACTGCCCTATGGGCGTCCGTACATACAGGCGGATCGGCTTTTGACGACGCAGGCATTGGCCGGCATTTGTCCGTTTGCAGCCCGCGAGATCTACCATCCCGGAGGAAGCTGGCTTGGCAGAAATGCCACGACAAAGCACCTCATCGTTATGAATCGCGCCGTGCTGCCGAGTGGCAACGCAGTCGTTATGGCTCCTACCGGAACGGGCAAGTCCTTCCACATCAAAGAAGAAGCCGTCCAGATCATTTTACGAGGCGGAGCCGATGTGATTTTTCTTGATCCGGAGGGCGAGTACGTGCCATTGACACAAGCTCTTGGCGGCACTGTCATCACGTTGTCGATGACATCCACACACCAGATGAATCCCTTTGACATTGATCCGGAGGAGGAAGACCGGCACACGGACAAACCCTTCAAGGAGAAGCTGAACTTCATTTGGGCGGTCTGTCAGGGCGTCATGGAAGAAAATGGAAGTTATCTGGATGGACAGCTTAAATCGATCATTGACCGCTGCGCGAAGAAAATCTTTGCGCCGATGATTCGATCCGGCTACAAAAAACCGGCTCCTCTGCTCAATGATCTCCGCCTTGAGCTGTTGAAGCAGAATGAGCCGCGGGCCCGGGAGCTGGCGGTCAATCTGGAAATGTACACCGAAGGTTCCTTCAACATGTTCTCACGGCCGACCAATGTTGACACGACGGCGCGCGTCGTGACCTATGATCTCTCGCAACTCAGCGAATACATGCGGCCTTTTGCCGAAAAGGTGCTGCCGGAGTACATCACAGAGCGAATGACGTCCAACTACCGAAAAGGAATACCGACATATGTCTTCTGCGACGAGATCATCCAGTTTTTCGAAAATCCGACGTCTGCGCAGTATTTCGGACGGCTCTCGCAGCGCATCCGCAAGCGTGGCGGATTTCTCAGCGGCATCTTCCAGAATGTCTCTCAGGTTATGGAGAATGAAGAAGCGCGAAAACTGGTACTCAACTCCTCGATCGTTACGATGCTCAGTCAATCGCCTACAGATCTTGAAATGCTCGCAGAAATGTTCCATCTGTCGGATGCGCAGCAGCACGCATTGGCGCAGCAGCGTACCGGCTCCGGGCTGATAAAAGTCGGGAATACGATCGTATCCTTTGAGAATGCGTTTCCGAAGGACAACATCCTCTATAAGCTGATGACAACTAAGCCGACTGAAAGATGGGAGCAAAATGAAAATCAGGACGTATGAAAACTCGGTGCAGCATGGCGTCATTGATACGCTGAAGCGTGAAGATCTCGTCCGGGACCTGTCTTCCCGGGCGCAGGATGCGCAGCGCATTATAACAGCGCCGACGTTGTCTGGAAGACAGGACGCCGAGGCGAATGAGAGTGCTGAAGCTGCGGCCGCAGCAAATGCGGAAAAGCGCGCAAAATCGCTTGCAGGCGCGTTTCGGGAGTTTGCCGGGAATGAGGTCAAACGAGCGTTGAAAAGGGCTCCTGGACGCGCACAGGGGATTTCAGGCGGGTCTGGGGCAGCAGGCTCGGCGGGGAAAGCCACAGCCGGCGTGAAACGAACAGGCGGAGCTGCGCCGGCAAAGCTTGGAGCTGCCCGCGGCTTTCATTCAGGCGCAGCGGCACAAAAGGCTGCGGTTATGTCCGCGCGCAGCGCGGAAAAGATCGCTGCGCAGGGTGTACGCGTTGTCACGCGTAAAACCGCGGAGGCAGCGGGAACAACGGCGAAGGCTGCCGTGTCTGCCGGCGCAGGCGCGGCAACGGCCGGTGTGAGCACAGCGATACAGGGAACCGCAGAGATTGCCCGCAAGACTGCTTTTGGGTCGACGCAGATGCTTCAGAAAAGCGCGGCGGATGCCTCGGGCAGCGCTGCGCAGCAGGCAGCTGCCGTAGCTCGGTCGGAACGGATTTCCAGGGAAACTGCTTCCCAGGAAGATCATGCCAGGAAGGCGCAGCCAAAGGGTTTGACAAAGTTTGCTTTCGTAGTCGCCGGCGTCGCCTTGACGTTTTACATGATGTTTGCCGGCGTATCGGTGGGCGCAAGCTACGGCCGCGCCGTGAACCTGAATGAACGCGTTGAGTCGTACCGGCCGTCTGTACAAAAATGGGCCACGGAATTTGGAATTCCGGAATATGTCGAAGTTCTTCTCGCGTTGTGTATGGCGGAAACCGGTATCCTCGAAAACCCAGGCGATCCGTTTGCGTGTTCTGAATCCGGCCTTGCGGTGAAGCAGCCTGATGGGATCACAGATCCGGAATACAGCATCGAGATCGGGGTTTATTGTTTCTCGCTTAAGGTTAAAAAAGCAAAATGCGCTTCGCCTGCAGATCGAAACGGGCTGTTCAAGGCGCTGCAGGCATACAACATGGGCGATGGCTTTATAGACTTCTGCGACACGTATTATGGCGGGATCTGGTCTGTCGAGTGCGCGCAGGCTTTCTCCGACAAAATGGGACAAGGCGGAGTTTACGGCAATCCGAACTACATCGAGCAGTTTTTGCGCTGCTACGAGTTTGGGACGGTTACATCGACGCCAGACTTCTCCGGTGCCTTGAACGCTGCCGGATTGTGCTGGCCGCTCGGGAACGTCGGGCAGGACAGCATTACACAGCATTTTGGCGGAATGTACAGCGGTGAGCCGCATAAGGGCATGGACGTCGGTATGCCGGAGGGGGCGCCGATCTATGCGGCGGCCGACGGCGAAGTGATTGTCGCCAACGATTACGACTCCTGGGGCTACAGCTGGGGCTATTACGTCAAGATCAATCACTCAAGCGTCCATGACACGCTGTATGCGCACATGAGCCGGCTTGTCGTTCACGTCGGTCAGTATGTTCGTCAGGGCGAGCTGATCGGCTACGTCGGCAATACCGGCAATTCGTCCGGTTCGCATCTGCATTTTGAATTATACCTGAACGGAACGCGCGTCGATCCCGAGCCATATATCGGAACTGACGCGCTGCAAAAATACCTGTTGAGCAATACTTGAATGGAGGTAATTCTATGACACCCAAAAAGCTTTTGATTCTGGCGGTGACGGTCGTTGTGATCCTTTTCGGCCTGGTCATTTTCGCATACGTGAGGCTTAACGGCCAGGAGGCCCAGCTTGCTGCGCAGGCGGAAGCCATAGCAGCCCTGCAGGAGGGGCAACAAGACGCAGGCAGTGAGGCAGAGCCGGAGGCTACACCGGAGCCAGTTGTCTACGTTGTAAGCCCCGTTTCTGCGTTTGACGCCTACACAGTAGAGGCTGCACCGTATTTCACCTTACCTGTTGCAGAGAGCGAACCGGCCGGTACGCTGGAAGCCGGCAGTAATGCCGTTGTATCGGGCGTCTGCGGTGATTTCTATTATGTGACGCTGCCGGACGAAACGACCTGTTACATCCCGCAGCAGTATCTTGCACAGGTTGCGACGCCGACGCCGGAGCCAACACCGGAACCGGTGCCGGAACCCACGCCGGAAGTGACGCCTGAGCCTACACCGGAAGCAACGCCGGAAGCGTAAGATCAGAAACAATAAAAGGGAAAAAGAAAAGTGCCTGAGTATTGCGACTACTCAGGCACTTACTTCCTTCCCTATAAAAAATAAGAAAGGCAAACCACTATGAAATATTATATATCTTCCGATCTCAGTTTGTCAATGCTTTCTGTGAGAGCTTTGAAACTTTTTAATTTCCTGCAGGCCAAAGCCAACAGGAAAACGAACAGTTCTTTCTGGTCTGTGCCGCGCATGGCGCAGGAAATGGGACTCTCTGAACGTACAGTGCAGAGAGCATCGCAGGAACTGGTGCGCAAAGGCTTTGTTGAGGTTGTCCCCCGGTATGATGAGAACGGGCGTCAGCGGAGCAATATCTACAAGATCGTCGTGCCGCAGGAGTTGCCGCATGAGGCCAACACCTTTACAGACGACGTAGATCAGCTCAAGGGCAGAGAGCTGCAGGTCTATATGTTCATACGCCGCAAGTGTGGAAGCCGAGGCTATCGGGTCAGCCGGCAGAAAATTGCAGAGGAGCTGAATATCAGCCGGTCTACGGTATCGCGCATTACGCGGAAGCTTGCTGCCGGCGGATGGATCGATAAGGCATATGCGGGCCGTCCGTTTGGAGGCGGACGGGGCTGGAATCGATATGCGGTCAGTCACATCCGCATGAATGCGCGGTGCAGGATTATTTTCTGCTGGCTTGTCCTGCAGGCCGCCGCGCAGGAGACAGCACATTTTGCTGCCCGTATTTCATTCGGAGCTGGTAAGCCTGTCACCCCTTTAACGAAGCTCAAGGGTATAATAAAGAACTTGCTAAATAAGGGCGTAATAGGAATAAAATATTTCCTGAAAGCTATGTGTAGGAGGGAAGAGCGGATACGCGGGCTTGTGGAAAATGGAGTGTTCCGGGGGAAGGTGCGCGCATTTTTCAACAGGCTCAGAAAGGGGTGTGATGGGCCGCCGGAGAAGTTGCCGGGCGCGCCGCCCCCTTCCGCTCTATCCAGCAAATTCTCAGCGCCCGGGAGGGCGCGCAAAATACTTGATTTGTTCGGGCGCATCGGGTATCATAGAGCCAGAGAGCCTGAACGGAAGGAGGAAGCAAAATGGTAAAAATAATCTATGCCGTGCATAGAAAAGGCGGCAAGGAGTATATTTGGCGTATTCCGGAGAACGTGCAGGTTCGAGAGCAGGATTGGGCTGTGGTACGAACACAGTTTGGCATTGGAGTAGTCCAGGTCCTGCGTCTTGGCGAAATGGATGATGCGGAGGCAGAAAAGCTTGAATCTGTAGTGCAGGCTGTTTCAGATCGTTCAATGCTTCCGACGCCGGAGCCGAGGCCAAAGAAAAAGGGGAAAAACAGTGCCCGGAAGCGCCGCAGGAGAGCTGCCAGGGCGGCTGCAGTGGTGGAAAAAGAAAAAAAGCGCTGGACGGAGAGCCAGCTGGATATTTCGCCGTATTGGGACAAAGGATATTCGATCCCGCAGCTTGACGAGATCCGCAAAGGGCTGTTGATCGGTGTTGATGTTGCGCAATATGCAGATCCGTCGATCTTGCCGAGTAAAATGAGGAAGAAGCGCTGGGCATTGATCCGCCCGCTGGCGAAATTCATGGGATATTTGCCTGATGGTCTGAGTAGGGAGCAGGCAAAAGAAATCCTGCTGGGCATTGAGAGCCGCGTTGATGTGACACAGTATGCAGATCCAGCGCTGAGTTCGAAGATCATGCGGCTTTGTCGGCTGTGCCTTGAAGCCGGCGTGGACGCCGCGCAGCTCAAGGGCAAGACGCGGAAAGAGCTTTCAGCTTGCCTGCGTGCGCACATGGAGGCTGCAGCGTCCGCATCGGCCACTGCGACCGAGATCAAACCGGAACCGGGTTCCGGTGCAGTGAAGCCGTCGGAAGAAAAAACGGAACCCGGTTCCGGTCCTGGGAAGCCGATCGAGACAGAAGCAGAGCCGGCTCCTGAAAACGTAAAGCCTGTTCGCAAACGTGGCGAGGCGGAGGGAATTATCCGGGCCTATCAGGCCGCGCACCCGCAGGCAACGAGGAACGAGGCAGCCCGTGCCACTGGGTTGTAGAGCTACAATACAAATTGGACAGAGAGGAACAGAAAGAAAGAAAAAAGTAGAAGGACAGAGCCTTCATAGGGTATAGTTAAGTTGCGACACCAACAAACCCAAAAAAGGAGCTCTGTCCCTCATGAGTAACAGTATAACACAAGACATGTGGTATCGGCAATCCCTAATGCAATATGCGGCCAAATATGGCGTGAGCCGCGCCAGCCGGAAATACAACAAGAGCCGGTCGTATATCTACTTCTGGAAGGCACGCTGGGATGGAAGTGTGGAATCCCTGGCCTGTCAGTCCAGACGCCCGCACCACCATCCGAACCAGCATACGGAGGCAGAGCTCAAGCTCATCCGGGACATGCGAAGGAGAAATCCAACGCTGGGCATGGTGGAGCTGTGGCACCGGCTTCGCAAGCGCGGTTACACCCGTCGCCCGGAAAGTCTGTTCCGGGTCATGCGCAAGCTTGGAATGTTCCCGCAGCCTAAGGCCAAAACGCCTTACAAAGCAAAACCATACGAGCAGATGCAGTATCCCGGCCAGCGCGTACAGGTGGATGTGAAAGTAGTCCCGCTGAAATGCCTGGCCAACCCGGAAGAACGGCTGTACCAGTATACGGCAATCGACGAGTATACCCGGTTGCGCTATCTGGGCGCTTATCCAGAACAAAGCACCTATTCTTCCGCCGACTTTCTGGAGAAAATGGCGGCCTGGTTCAAACGCCGCGGCGTGCGGGTAGAGTGTGTGCAGACGGACAACGGCTTCGAATTTACCAACCGTTTCTCCAATAGCAAAAGAGACCTGCCCACACGCTTTGAGCTGACCGCTGCACGCCTTGGGATCCGGCACAAGCTGATCCGTCCATACACGCCCCGCCACAACGGCAAAGTAGAACGCAGCCATCGTGAAGACCAGAAGCGTTTCTATGACACCCATCGTTTCTTTTCCCTTGCCGATTTTGGTACGCAGCTCGCCGTACACCAAAATCGCTCCAACAACTTACCTATGCGCCCCTTGGCCTGGCTCTCTCCCAAAGAAAAACTTGCTGCCTTCTTTGAATCTCTCGCTGTACAAAATGTTTGACAAACCTACAGAACGAGGCAGCCCGTGCCACTGGGTATACATGGGCGACAGTGAATAAGTATTGGGTGTGAAAGAGAGGAAATCGGTGTGAAGAAGAAAAAAGATGATTTGTCAATCCGTTCCAGTGCGGCAGAGTACCTGACCTATGTTGCGGCGGTTGGAGATCAGCAGGAAAGCATGGAAATGCGCTATGAGGATGAGAATATCTGGCTGACACAGAAGATGATGGCAACACTCTATGATGTTGATGTGCGTACGATCAGCGATCATATCAGGAAAGTTTTTGATGATTCGGAGTTGGAAGAGGCCGCAACTATCCGGAAATTCCGGATAGTTCAACAGGAAGGGTCGAGACAGGTCAGCCGCGAAGTCAACCATTACAACCTGCAAATGATCATCGCAGTGGGATTCAAGGTCAACAACGACCGTGCGGTGCAGTTCCGAAAATGGGCAAACAGCATCGTGAAAGACTATACGATTCAGGGCTGGGCTATAGATGATGCGCGCCTGAAGAACGGCGGATCAATTTTGACGACAGAGTATTTTGACAATCTTCTTGAGCGGATTCGAGAAATTCGGCTCTCCGAACGCCGGTTCTATCAGAAAATAACGGACATATATGCGACTGCGGTAGATTATGATAAAACTGCGGCAACAACGAAACGTTTTTATGCGACGGTGCAGAATAAGATGCACTACGCAGTTCATGGTCATACGGCAGCGGAGCTTATAGTTGAGAGAGCAGATCATACAAAAGAGCATATGGGTCTGACGACATGGGCAGATGCGCCCGATGGGAAGATCCGGAAAAGTGATGTAACCGTCGCAAAAAACTATCTGTCTGAAGAAGAATTGGGGCAGCTCAACCGTATGGTTTCGGCATATCTGGATTTTGCAGAAAATATGACGCAGCGCCACATTCCGCTTACTATGCAGGATTGGGAAAGCAGATTGAACAGCTTTATCGAGATGTTTGAATATGGACTTCTGAAAGATGCTGGAAAAGTGTCGGCAGAAATTGCGAAGCTGCATGCTGAGACGGAATTTGAAAAATATCGAGTGATTCAGGATAAATTGTTCATGTCAGATTACGACAGGTATTTGTTGGAACTTGAAAAAGAAGCAGAGGAAAACCATTGAACATTGACGCAAACGAGATTGAGAATGCAAGTATGCTGAACATTAGAGGTGAGCTGATGTCCGGAGATCGCGTTACCGCAGTGATCCTGGACAGTGTGCTGCAGGATTGCGACGATGCATGCCTGCCGTATTACCTCAAGCGGACGCAGAATTTGCAGAGCTGGCTCGCGCTGCGCGCCGTCGACCGGCACCGGCCGAATTCGCGCCTGCTTCGGAGACTGTACCGGATGAGCGGTGCAGAAGATGCAGAGATTGCGCTGCGCGTTTCAGCGGCTACGATCACGGACAATTTCTGGATTCGTTCGGAGGGCTCTTCGGCGGTGTACAATGACATTCGCTTCAAGGAAAACCTCTTCGCAGATGTTGCGCTGGAAGGAAAGCTGGACGCCTTTTCAGACGGGCGCTGGCAGCATCCGTCATCTTCTCCGGAACTCACAAACGTCGGCAGTTTTGAAAAGTGCTGGCGTTTTGAGAACGGTGCTTGGTGGATGTATAAGCGCGGGGATGAATCCGAACAGTTTGCCGAGCTGTTTACCGCCGCTGTGACAGCACGACTCGGATATTCCGGAACAGCATACTACCTGACGTCTACCGGGGTGAAATCGAAAGACTTCACAGAAAACGGAAAATACAATTTTGATCCTGCGATCGGATTCATCGGAGACAACTATGACGATTATATCTTCTGCTATGAGAAGCTGCAGGCGTTCGGACAGCAATTTGCTGATGATTATGTGAAGCTCCTGTATGTGGATGCGATATGCCGCAACGTGGACAGGCATTCCGGTAATTTTGGTGTGCTGCGTGATCCGGACACCGGCGAAGCAATTCGGCTGGCTCCCAATTACGATAACAATATCGCGTTGTTTGCGCGCCTGAGCGGCACGGCGTCCATCAGCGCCAAAAAGGACATGCTGATAACGGACTTCATGGATTTGATTGAGCAGAAGTGCATTGCCTTTGAAATGCCGGCACTTACAAAGGCGGAGCTGGAAAAGATCGCAGAGGAAATGCCGGTAAAGGATGCGACGGGGATGGCGGCTGAATTCGTGTATTCCCGGCAGAATATGATTGCAGAAGAGCTTGTCAAAATCAGAGCGCGGGCGAGAGGGATTGAAACGTCGCCGGCGGCAAAGATCACAGAAGCCGAGAAGCAGAGCGATAAGCTGAATCAGAAAATGCAGTCTACGTCGTCTATTCACTGTCTCTTATACACATCTGACGCTGCCGACGACTAGTCGAGTG
>ENA-OZKX01001369-OZKX01001369.1-human-gut-metagenome-genome-assembly--contig:-NODE-1369-length-9976-cov-7.767161_pt1 | contig 9976 bp, 9 predicted proteins | sample MGYA00244831_ERZ653774 | MGnify/ENA primary metagenome ERZ653774 (study PRJEB26926, sample SAMN06165314) | human gut metagenome | biome: ENVO:00009003; feature: ENVO:2100002; material: ENVO:00002003...
GCAGCGTCAGATGTGTATAAGAGACAGGCTGCGCACGGCGATCTGCGCCGTGCGGATGTCGTTGCGCGCGGCCCGGCGGTTGAAGATCGGAACGTTGAGCGAGAGCCCCACGTATTCGCGGCTGTTGTGGCGCACCTGGGCCCAGAACTTGTCCTTGTCGGCGCTGTAAACCCCCGTGCCGTATCCGCCCGAGAGCGACAGCGAAGGGTAGAGTGCCGAGCGGGCGACCGCCACCGCGTGCTCCGAACTTTCGAGCCGCAGCCGTTCGGCCCGGATGTGCGGACGGTTTTCGGCGGCATAGGCGTAGACCTCGTCGGCCGACCCGAGTGCGTGCATCGAGGCGAGCGTCACGCTGTCGAGCCGCGGGGTGGCGATGTCGAAGCCCGCGGCGCTCTCGCGGTTGAGCGCCTGGCTCAGGTCAAGCAGCGCCAGCTGCAGGTCGTTGCGCGCCCGCGTGAGGCTCAGGGCGTCGTTCGCGCGCAGGGCCTCGCTCTCGTAGTAGGTCGATTCGGGCTGCCGGCCCGTGTCGACCAGCTCGCGGCTGCGTGCCGTCTGCTCCGTGCTCAGGGCCAGCTGCCGCTCGGCGATGCCGACCATCTCGCGGCTGTAGAGCACCTGCAGGTAGAGCGTCATGATGTTCACGGCGACATCCTCGCGGGCGCGGTCCAGATCCGCCACGGCGGCCGCGAGGTCGAGTTTCGAGCCCTTGATCTCGCGGTTGATACGCAACCCCTCGAACAGGGGCATGCTCGCCGCGACGCTCACCGACCCCGAGGTCTGGTTGTCGCTGCGGTAGGTGTTGTCGGCGGCCAGCGTGCGGCCGAACGAGAAGTCGGTGCCGATCGAGGCGTTGAGGTTCGGCAGGCGGCTGAAGCGGGCCGTCGAGAGCGACGTCTGCTGCTGCTCGACCTGCAGGGCGCGCTGCTGCACGCTGATGTTGTTGCGCTGGGCGTAGCCGATGCAGTCGTCGAGCGTCCACGCCGCACCCGGAGCCGGCAGGGCCGCCAGGGCCGTGTCGGCGCGCTCCGCGTCGGAGGTTTCCGCCGCGGCGGGGGCGCTCTGTGCCGCTGCGACCTCCGCCGCCGGCTGTGCGCGCAGCCCCTGCGCGGCGAGGCCCGCGATCAGAAGGAGAATGAGGCTCTTTTTCATGTGCGGTCTGCGTTAGGGGTTATTTCTTCTCCTCGCGGGCGCCGCGGATCTGGTCGTCGGCCGTCACGCCCTCGGTGATTTCGATGTTGATGCCGTCCGAGAGCCCGATCTTCACCTCGCGCCGCTCGAAGGTCTGCTCCTCGGCCTCGGCGGGGCTCGTGAGCACCTGCACGTAGGTCTTGTCGCCCTCGAACTCGACGGTGCTCTCGGGCAGCGTCAGCACCCCTGCGCGGCGCTGGATCACGATGCTCGCGTTGGCGCTGTAGCCCGCGCGGACGAAGATGCTGTCGGGAATCGTCGCGGCGGCCTTCACCTCGAACATGATGACGCCGTTCTCCTCCGTGGCCTTGGGCGAGACGTACTCCAGCAGGGCGTCGAGCTCGACGTTCTGCAGCGCGCCGATCGTCAGCTTGACGGGCATCCCCTCGTGCAGCTTGCCGACGTCCGTCTCGTCGATGTTGCCGCGGAAGAGCATGTTCGACATGTCGGCCACGGTGGCGATCGTCGTGCCGTCGTTGAACGTGTTGGCCTGGATCACCGAGTTGCCGACCTTGATCGGCACGTCGAGGATCATGCCCGTGATCGTCGATCGGATCTGCGTGTTGCTCAACTCCTTGAAACGGCTCGAAATGCCGTCCTTGACGATCTCCAGATTCTCGCGGGCGTTGCGCAGCTCCTCCTCGGCCTTCGCCAGCTCGGTGCGGCTCTGCTCGGCCTCCTCGTCCGAAAGCACGCCCTTCGTGTGCAGCGCCTGCGTGCGGTCGTACTCGCGGCGCGTCTGCGAGAGCGAGATCTCGGCCACCGAGACGCGCGACTCGGCGCTCGACAGCTGGCCCATCTCCGGCACGACCTTCACCGTGGCGATCACCTCGCCGGCCGTGACCTTCTCGCCGGCCTCCTTGTAGACGTCGGAGATGATACCCGAGATCTGGGGCTTGATGAGCACCTCGTCGCGGGGTTCCACCTTGCCCGTGGCGACGACTACCTGCTGCAGCGTGTCGAGGCGGGGCTGCACGATCGCGTAGACGAACTTCACCGGGCGGGTCTTCTGCCACAGGAACCAGATGGTGCCGAACAGCAGGGCGATGAACAGCACGCCGGCGGAAATCTTCAGAAACTTTTTCATAAGGCGGTATGTGTGTTTGTTTTTCTCTTGTCTGTCTGCGGGTTACTCTTCACGGATGGCATCCACGGCCTTGATCTTCAGGGCGCGCGTTGCGGGAATCACCCCGGCGAGCAGGCTGCCCGCGACGAGGATGATGAGCGCCAGCATGCCCGTGCCGAAGGAGACCTGCCACGACACGGCAGCCCCCTCCTGCGCGACGGTGACCGTCTGGTAGTAGATCGAGTCGGCGAGCGACAGCACGCCGACGGCCGCGGCAAGGCCCAGTACGCCGGCGATGAAGGTCAGTACGAAACTCTCCGAAAGGATCTGCGAGATGATGGCCATGGGCGGTGCCCCGATGGCGCGGCGGATGCCGATCTCCTGCGTGCGCTCCTTGACGAGCACCAGCATGATGTTGCTCACGCCGACGATGCCCGCGAGCAACGTGCCCAGTCCGACGATCCACGTCAGCAGCGCGATGCCGTGAAAGAGCGCCATCACCTTGTCGAACATCTCGCCCGTGGACATCACCCACGTGGCCTTTTCATCCTCCGGGGCAATCAGGTGCCGCGCGTAGACCGTCTCGCGGACGCTTCGGGCCACCTGCTCGCTGGGGGTCGTCTCGCTGCCGGCGACGGCCAGCATGTGGATCGTCCGGCCGTAGCCGAACATCTGCTGCGCCAGCGAGATGGGCACGACGATCGTGCGCTCGATGTCGCTGAACGACATGGCCGACGACTCGCGCCGCAGCACCCCGACGACCGTGAAATAGCTGCCGCCGACCTGGATCACCTCGCCCGTGGGGTCGGGCTGCCCCGGGAAGAGGTCCTTCTGAATCTGGGTGCCGATGACGCAGACCTTGCGTTTCTGCGCGATGTCGATGTCGTTCAGGTAGCGCCCGTAGAGGATTTTCTGCGGGTTGATCTGCTGGTAGTCGGGCATGTAGCCCATGAGCTGGTAGTCGCCCTTGCGTTCGCCGTGCGTGCAGGCCATCTCGCTGCCCCAGATGATGCCCGACGTGTAGAGCACCTCGCGCAGCTTGCTCACGGCCTTCACGTCGTCGTTGTCCATGTTCCACCAGCGACCCTTGGGCATGCCCTTGTAGGGCACCGACGTGGGGCTGCTCTGCAGCAGCACCGTATTGGTGGACATGCCGCCCAGCTGTGCGCGGAAGAGGCGCCCGAGCCCCGAGCCGGCCCCCAGCATCACCGTGAGCATGAAAATGCCCCAGAAGACGCCCAGCGCCGTCATGATGCTGCGCTTGCGGTTGCGGCTGATCGTCTGCCAGATCTCGTTCCAACGGTCTATGTCGAAAAAGTGCATGGCGGAAGGGGTTTATTTGTTGTAACGCAGGGCGTCGATCGTCTTGAGCTGTGCGGCGCGGTAGGCGGGGACATACCCCGCGACGAGACCCGCGACGACGAGCACCACCGTGGCGCTGACAGCCACCGAGAGGTTGAGCGTCGGGTTGAGGAAGATCGTCGGGCCCTCGCCGGCCGGGGCCTGCGTGATGAGGTGGTTGACCACCTCCATGGCCGCGACGCCGAGGACCATGCCCATGTATCCGAAAATGGCCGTAATCAGGACCGATTCGGTGAGGATCAGCCGGATGATCGACGCGGGCCGTGCCCCGAGGGCCTTGCGGATGCCGAATTCGGCCGTGCGCTCGGTTACCGTGACGAGCATGATGTTGCTCACGCCGACGATGCCCGCGAGCAGCGTCCCCAGTCCGATGATCCAGACGAAGAGGTTGATGCCGCCGAAGACCACCATCATGTTGCGCACCTGCTCGATGGTGTTCCAGATCCAGAGGGCGCTCTCGTCCGTCGCGTCGAAGTGGTGCTCGACGGCCATGCGCGTGCGGATGCGCCGCTCGAAGGCCTCCATCTCGGCGTCGGTGCGCAGCCCCTCGACGGTGACGACGATGTTGTCGACGACCTGGTCGCCCCCCTTGAAGATGAGCTGCCCGGTGGTGATCGGGATGTATCCCAGCGAATTGCGCTGCTGGGCGTCGCCCTTGTAGACGCCCGCCACGCGGTAGATGACGTTCTGTATCTTGATCTCTTTTCCGAGCGGGTCCTCGCCCGGGAAGAGCAGCCGCTCGAGCGCCTCGTCGATGACGATCACCTTGCGGAAGGCGCGGATGTCGGCTTCGTTGATGTAGCGGCCCTTGACGATCTCGGTGCCCTGGATGCGCTGCATGCCGGGCAGCACGCCGCGCAGGATGATGTCGGCGAAGCGCTCGCCGTAGCTGGCCGTCGAGCCGCGGTACCACGAGGTGCCCGCTACGTCGACGATTTCGGGAAACTCCTCGCGGAAGATCTTCAGGTCGTTGTTCTTCAGGCTGATGTGGCGCCATTTGCCGTATCCGGCATAGGCCTGCGAGGTCCAGCCGCCCGAGATCGAGACCGTATTCGTGGCGTAGGTCCCGAAGTTGGCCAGCACGCCGTTTTTCAGTCCGTTGCCCGAGCCGAGCAGGATGACGAGCATGAAGATGCCCCACGCGACCGAGAAGCCCGTGAGGAAGGTGCGCAGCTTGTTGCGCCGCACCGAGGTCCAGATCTCCAGCAGCAGCTCTCTCATCGTTGTGCGAGTCCGGTTTCGGTGATGCTGCCGATCACGCCGTCCTTCAGGCGGATGATCTTGTCGGTTTGGTCGGCGATCGACTGTTCGTGCGTCACGCAGATGATCGTCATGCCCATCTCGACGTTGACGCGCCGCAGCAGGTTCATCACCTCCTGCGAGGTGACGCTGTCGAGGGCGCCCGTAGGTTCGTCGGCAAGGATGATCTGCGGTTTGTTGATCAGCGCCCGCGCGATGGCCACGCGCTGCTTCTGGCCTCCCGACATCTCGTTGGGCATGTGCTCGGCCCAGTCGCGCAGCCCCAGCATGTCGAGGTATTCGAGGGCCAGGGCGTTGCGGCGTCGGCGCGGCACGCCCTGGTAGTAGAGCGGCAGGGCGACGTTCTCGACGGCGTTCTTGTAGCTGATGAGGTTGAACGACTGGAAGATGTACCCGATCATGTTGTTGCGCGCGGCGGCGGCCTGCGTCTCCGAGAGCCCCTTGATGAGGCGTCCGGCGAGGTAGTAGCTGCCCGTGTCGTAGTCGTCCAGGATGCCGAGGATGTTCAGCAGGGTGGATTTCCCCGATCCCGAGGCCCCCATGATCGACACCAGTTCACCCTTGCCGACCTCGAGGTTGATGCCCTTCAGCACGTGCAGCGGCGATCCGTTGTGGTAGGTCTTGTTGATGTTTTCCAGCTTTATCATGATCCGAGAGGAGGAAAGGAGGTTTGCGTAGGGAGGATTGTGGATTGGTTTTGACAAAGATATGTATTTATATCTGGAAAAACAATTTATTTTTATTGTTTTTCGATAAAATTTTACCCCCCCCCGATATTGCGGGGGGCCGTTTTGACCGTATGCCGTCCCGCGGGCCTGTGCGGAGAACTGCCCGGCCGTCCGTTGGTTACTGTGTTACAGCGCAATACGGCAAGGCCGCAACCCGTGCGGGCGCGGCCTTGCCGTTGTGTGTGACGGGCGGTGTTTGCCGTCCGCAGCGTCTTGTCCGGATGTTACAGCAGCAGGGCGCGCAGCCCGGGGATCGTCCCGGCGATCTGCCCGGCCCCCGCCGCACGACGGGCTCTCTTCGCAGGTGGCTTACAGTAGCAGAGCGTGCAGCTCGGGGATCGTCCCGGCGATCTGCCCGGCCCCCGCCGCGGCGAGCTCTTCGCGGCTGCCGTAGCCCCACAGCACGCCGATCGAGGCGATGCCCTCGGCCGCGGCCCCTTCGATGTCATAGCGGCGGTCGCCGATCATCACCGCGGCCGTCGGATCCTCCATGCCCAGCGCGTCAAGTACGTGGCGGACGACGTCGCGCTTCGCCGTGCGCGTGCCGTCCATTGTGGCGCCTCCGATGAGTGCGAAGCGGTCGGCCAGATGGAAGTGTTCGGCGATCTGCCGCGCGAAGGGTTCGGGCTTCGACGTCGCCATGGCGAGCATGCAGCCTGCGGCCTGCAGCTCCGTGAGCAGCTCCGGAATCCCCTCGTAGAGGCGGTTCTCGAAGATGCCCCGCGGGGCGAAGTATTCGCGTGTCAGGGCCACGGCCCGCGCGGCCTGTTCGTCGTCCATGCCGTAGAAGTCGCGGAACGACTCCTTGAGCGGCGGCCCGATGAAGCGGCAGAGCGTGCGCAGGTCGTCGACCTCGATGCCGAAGCGGCGCAGGGCGTACTGTACCGAGCGCGTGATACCGAGCATCGGGTCGGTGAGCGTGCCGTCCAGATCGAAGAGCAGGTAGCGCCAGCGCATCGCCGCTACCGCTTCAGGTGGATGAACGAGTAGCCGAAGCGGCGGCAGGCGGCCTGCTCGAGCTCTTCGCGCACCGACGGGTGGGCGATGTCGATCAGCGCCCGGGCCCGCTGGGCGAGGTTGCGACCCCGGAGGTGTGCCACGCCGTATTCGGTGACGACGTGCTGGATCATGTGGCGCGTCGTGACGACGCCCGCGCCCGGCGTGAGGTGCGCCTTGATCTTCGACTCGCCCTTCGGCGTCATCGACGGCATGGCGATGAAGGTCTTGCCCCCTTCCGAGAGGGCGCCGCCGTACATGAAGTCGTGCTGTCCGCCGACGCCCGAGATGATCCGGTCACCCACCGAGTCGGCGCACACCTGCCCCGTGAGATCGATCTCCACGGCCGAGTTGATGGCCATCACGCGGGGGTTCTCGCGGATGCGGAACGGATCGTTCGTCCACGCCACGTCCTTCATCACGAGGTCCTTGCGGTAGTCCATGTAGTCGTACAGCCGGCGCGAGCCGAGGGCCAGCGACCCCACGGTGATGCCCGGCAGCACCTTCTTGAGCGAGTTGTCGATGATGCCCTTTTCGAGCAGCGGCAGCACGCCGTCGGTCATCGCCTCGGTGTGGAGACCGAGGTGCTTGTGGTCGTGCAGCGCCGCCAGCACGGCGTTCGGGATGCCGCCCACGCCGATCTGGAGCGTCGCCCCGTCGGGGATCATCTCGGCGATGTAGCCGCCAATGCGGCTTTCGACCTCGTTGGGCGTGGCCGAGGGGACCTCGACGAGCGGGTCGTTGACCTCGACGGCCGCGGCGATGCGCGAGGTGTGGATCAGGGCGTCGCCGTAGGAGAAGGGCATCGCGTCGTTGATCTGCGCGATGACGGTCTTGGCGCACTCGACGGCCGAGACGGCCAGGTCGGCCGAGACGCCGAAGGAGCAGTACCCCTCGGCATTGGGGCGCGAGAGGTTCAGCAGGGCGACGTCGACCGAAAGCGTGCCGTCGCGGAAGAAGCCCGGAATTTCGCCCAGGAAGGCCGGGATCGACTGCCCGTAGCCCTCGGCGAGCCAGCGGCGGATGTTGTTCGCCACGAAGAGGCTGTTGACGAGGAACGAGTCGCGGTACTCCGCGCGGCAGTAGGGTGCGTCGGCGCGCCCCACGGCGAAGCCCGAGTAGACCTTGACCCCGCGCAGTTCCTCCCCGCGGTCGGCCATGGCACGGACGAGCACCTCGGGAATCGAGGTGCTGCCCTGGATGTAGACGCTGTCGTGCGATCGGATGAGTTTTACCGCCTCCGCGGCAGTGGTCATGTGCATGGTCGGAAGTGTTATTGGTGGTTTTCGGCAAAGGCGGCCAGACGCCGGTCGAGCAGGTCGAACTGCTCGTCGCGGTTCATCTGCGAGATGCAGACGCGGATGCCCGCCTGGCAGCTACCCGTCGAGGTGAGCGAGATGGCGCAGATGCCGTAGAGCAGCAGTTCGGAGAGCAGCTCCGCGCTCGACAGGCCGCGGTAGCCGATCGTGTAGAAGAATCCGTCGCTGACCCGCTCCCCGAGGTCGCGGTCGTAGACGATGTGGAAGCCGTGGCGGAGGAAGATCTCCTTGGTCCGGGCGGCGCGGCGCGCGTACTCCGAGGTCTCGGCCACGAAGTCGAGCTTGCCGTCGGCCGCGGCGCGGAACATCGCCGCCAGGGCGTGCTGCGCCGAGTGGCTCGTGCCCGACGAGGCGGCGTAGAGGATCATCAGCACGTAGGCGTCGCCCAGACGCCCCATGTTGTAGCGCTGCCGCAGCCCGGGGTATTCGCGCCGGTAGAGTTCGTCCGAAATGACGACCGTGGCGATGCGCTGCCCGGCGTAGCTGAAGATCTTCGAGCCCGAGAGCATCAGGATGTAGTTCTTCGTGTAGCGGGCGACGGTCGCCTGGTAGGGCGGCTCGAAGGGGCGCCCGAGCGGCTTGCGGAAGTCCATGCAGAGGTAGGCGAGGTCCTCGATGACGATCGCGTCGTAGCGCGTGGCCAGCTCGCCGATCGTGCGCAGCTCCTCCTCCGTGAGGCAGATCCACGCCGGGTTGTTGGGGTTCGAGTAGACGATCGCCGCAACGTCGCCCTGACGCAGGTAGCTCTCGATCTTCGGACCGAGCTTTTCGGCGCGGTACTCGTAGATGTCAAACGACTCGGAGGGGATGTCCAGAATGCGCACCTGGCTCCGCTGCACGGGGAAGCCCGGGTCGATGAAGAGAATCTTCCGCCTGGCGGGGTTCAGCTGCGAGCAGAGCAGGAAGGTCGTGAAGCTGCCCTGCATCGACCCGACGGTCGGGATGCACCCCTGCGGAGCCACGTCGATGTCGAGAAAGGCCTTCAGAAAGCGGGCGGCCTGCTCCTTGAGCTCCGGGATGCCGTACATGTTGGGATACTGCGACGCCACGCCGCGGCGCAGGGCCGCGCATTCGGCCTCGACGCCGATACGCTCGGGCGGCAGCCCCGGGACCCCCATTTCGAGGTGCAGGAACTCCGCACCCGTTTCGCGCTCCATGATGCGGGCGATGTCGCCCGACTGCCGGATCGTCGCCTGCGCGATGTCGGCGATGTCCATGCGCTCGAGCGCGGCAGCGAGCACGGACCGGTCAAAGGGAACTTCCATCATCGGATCTGTTTTTTAGCCTGTTCGTATCCGGCGCGGAAGGCCGCGAGGTTCATCTCGACCACGGCGTCGCCCTTGCGGGCGAAGATGGCGCGGATGCCCTGCTCGAACTTTCCGGCCTCGAGCCCGAGGAAGGGCGCCGCAGCACCCAGCAGCACCATGTTGGCCGAGCGGGGCGATGCCGCGGCCTTGGCCAGCGAGTCGACGTCGAGCGCCACGACGTGCGGCAGCGAGGCCAGCTCGCGCTGCAGCGCCTCGGCGTCGGGATAGTTCGGGATGTTGACGAACGGCACGGTGTTGGTGATGACCCAGCCGTCGGCCGCGAGCCATGGCAGGTAGCGCAGCGCCTCCATCGGTTCGAGCGAGATGATGAGGTCGACGCCTCCGCGCGCGATGAGGTCCGAGTCGATGCGCGACGAGGAGATGCGCAGGTTTGACTGCACGTCGCCGCCGCGCTGGCTCATACCGTGGACTTCGGCCTGTTTGATCTGCAGCCCCTCCTCGAGGGCGGCGCGTCCGATGACGGTGGCGATCGAGAGGATACCCTGTCCTCCGACGCCCGAAAGTATGATGTCCTTCTTCATGGCTCTATGCTTCTTTGTTCGTTTTCATACGCTCCGCCGCATGGCGCTTGGCGGTCTGGATGCATTCGCGGCGCGGGATGATGACCGACACGCCGCGGTATTCGATCTCCTCGCGGATCATCCGCTTGAGCTCTTCGCGGTTCTTCGGAAGGGGCACGACCTGTCTCTTATACACATCTCCGAGCCCACGAGACAGGCAGAAATCTCG
>ENA-OZKX01001383-OZKX01001383.1-human-gut-metagenome-genome-assembly--contig:-NODE-1383-length-9922-cov-6.814027_pt1 | contig 9922 bp, 7 predicted proteins | sample MGYA00244831_ERZ653774 | MGnify/ENA primary metagenome ERZ653774 (study PRJEB26926, sample SAMN06165314) | human gut metagenome | biome: ENVO:00009003; feature: ENVO:2100002; material: ENVO:00002003...
AGATTTCTGCCTGTCTCGTGGGCTCGGAGATGTGTATAAGAGACAGGGATTATATAGTAGGATACCGCCAGGAGGAAACGGGACGCCCGAAACCGTCCAGTATCATCAAGTTGGGCAAGGGCGGAGTCATTAAGATTATTCGCGAATAAAAGGAAAAATGGCAGAGGACAAGAGGAGTTTGTTGCAGCGCTTCATCATATGGCGCGAAAAGAATATCAAGGAAAAGCGGTTCATACTGATTCTCAGTTTTCTTGTAGGTATCTTTACGGCATTCGCCGCACTGATACTGAAAGTCATCATACACTGGATACAGAACTTCCTGACGGATAATTTCAATGCGACGGAAGCCAACTACCTTTATCTGGTCTATCCGGTAGTGGGTATCTTCCTGACCGGATTGTTTGTCCGCTACGTGGTGAAGGACGACATCAGTCATGGTGTTACCAAAATCCTATACGCCATCTCGCGGCGGCAGGGACGCATCAAACGGCATAACACTTGGTCGTCCATCATAGCCAGTTCCATTACCATCGGTTTCGGTGGTTCGGTCGGGGCAGAGGCGCCTATTGTGCTGACGGGTTCGGCTATCGGTTCCAATCTGGGAACCATCTTCAAGATGGAGCATCGTACGCTGATGCTATTGGTGGGATGTGGTGCTGCCGGTGCGGTTGCAGGCATTTTCAAGGCGCCGATTGCCGGTCTGGTATTTACGCTGGAGGTACTGATGATAGATTTGACAATGTCCTCCTTGTTGCCGTTGCTGATATCTGCGGTGACGGCTGCAACTGTTTCCTATATCGTGACGGGTACGGATGCCATGTTCAAATTCCATCTGGACCAAGCTTTCGAACTGGAGCGTATTCCGTATGTCATTATGCTGGGTATCTTCTGCGGATTGGTTTCCCTTTATTTTACCCGGGCCATGAACTCTGTGGAAGGCGTGTTCGGAAGGTTGAGAACTCCCTATAAGAAACTGATAATGGGCGGTGCCATGCTGAGTATCCTGATATTCCTTTTCCCACCGTTGTATGGCGAAGGTTACGATACGATAGAATTGTTGCTGAATGGGATGAGCAATGCCGAATGGGACACGGTGATGAATAATTCCTTCTTCTACGGGCACGGCAATCTGTTGCTGATATACCTCATACTGATTATTCTGTTCAAGGTCTTTGCCTCGAGTGCCACGAATGGCGGGGGCGGTTGCGGCGGTATCTTCGCACCTTCGTTGTATCTGGGTTGTATTGCCGGTTTTGTCTTTTCACATTTCAGCAATGAAATAGAGATGACGGCTTATCTGCCCGAGAAGAACTTTGCCTTGATGGGAATGGCGGGGGTCATGAGTGGGGTCATGCACGCTCCGCTGACCGGCGTGTTCCTCATAGCCGAGCTTACGGGAGGATACGACCTGTTTCTGCCACTGATGATTGTTTCCGTCAGTTCTTATCTTACCATCATCATGTTCGAGCCTCATAGTATCTATTCCATGCGTTTGGCCAAGAAAGGAGAACTGTTGACGCACCATAAGGACAAGGCCATCCTTACCCTGATGAAGATGGAGAATGTGGTGGAAAAGGATTTTGTGACCGTGCATCCCGAAATGGATTTGGGCGAACTGGTAAAGGCCATTTCTGCCTCGCATCGCAATGTCTTTCCCGTGACGGATAAGGAAGGGGTGCTGATTGGCATTGTCTTGTTGGACGATATCCGGAACATTATGTTCCGCCAGGAGTTATATCATCGCTTTACGGTGGGAAAACTGATGACTTCGGCTCCGGCACGTCTGTATGATACGGACAGTATGGAGCGGGTGATGCGTACCTTTGATGATACGAAGGCGTGGAATCTGCCGGTGGTGGATGCGGAAAACAAATACTTGGGCTTCGTGTCCAAGTCGAAGATATTCAACTCGTACCGTGAAGTATTGGTACATTTTTCGGAAGACTGAGGACTTTTTGGTATTTACTATTTTACTATTTACAAGTTACTATTTGCCGTTCGGGGTGATGGGGCATTGTAAATCGCAAAGAAGATGCTTCGTACATTGTAAATGGTAAATTGTAAATGGGCAAATGAGCTGCCTCGCAAATGGTACATTGTAAATGGTAAACTGTAAATGAAATGGTGGAAAAGAAGAATTTGAGGATTGTATATATGGGTACTCCCGACTTTGCGGTGGAGGCTCTTCGTTGCCTGGTAGAAGGAGGCTACAATGTGGTGGGTGTCATTACGATGCCCGACAAGCCTGCCGGACGGGGACATAAACTCCAGTTTTCTCCGGTGAAGCAGTATGCACTGGAACATAATCTTCCGCTTCTTCAGCCGGAGAAGCTGAAGGATGAGGCTTTTGTGGAGGCGTTGCGTGCATGGAAGGCCGATTTGCAGATAGTCGTTGCTTTCCGCATGTTGCCGGAGGTGGTATGGAACATGCCGCGATTGGGCACCTTCAACCTGCATGCTTCCCTGCTTCCGCAGTATCGCGGCGCAGCCCCCATCAACTGGGCGGTGATTAATGGTGATACGGAAACGGGCATCACCACTTTCTTCCTGAAACATGAGATTGACACCGGTGAGGTTATCCAGCAGGTACGGGTACCCATTGCCGATACGGACAACGTGGGTATCGTCCACGACAAACTGATGCTGTTGGGCGGTCGCCTGGTGGTAGAAACCGTAGATGCCATTCTTGCCGGTACAGTGAAAAGTATTCCTCAAGAAGAAATGGCCGTCGTGGGTGAACTGCGTCCGGCACCGAAAATCTTCAAAGATACTTGTCGTGTTGACTGGAACCGCCCGGTGAAGCGTATTTACGATTTTATACGCGGTCTTTCTCCCTATCCTGCCGCTTGGACGGAGCTGGTCCAACCCGGTGGAGAATCTGTTGTGGTAAAAATCTTCGAGACGGAGAAAATAGGGGAATCCCATCAACTGACTCCCGGAACCTTGCAGACAGACGGGAAGACCTATATCCGCGTTGCTGCCGAAGATGGCTTTGTCGGCATCTGCTCCCTCCAGCTTCCGGGCAAGAAGAAACTGAAAACGGATGAACTGTTGCGCGGCTTCCGGTTGACGGAAGGATACGTGATGAAATAACTGATTGTCATTCAGTGACTTCCTACTGCAAAACTACTGCACTCGTTTTGCAGCGTCACTGCAAACCACTTTGCAGTGTTGCTGCAACTAATATGCAGTGTGACTGCAACTGCTTTGCAGTAGCACTGCAACACGTTTGCAGTGACGCTGCAAAAGGTATGCAGTAAGTTTGCAGTGAGAGTTTTGACTTCCAATGTTAGGCTGAATTAAATCTTTTCTCTATATTTGTACATAACAAAGTTCGTAAACTTTAGAACATAACATTATGAAACCAATCATATCCCCTTCTATTCTCTCTGCCGATTTTGGTTATCTGGCACGAGACATTGAAATGATTAACGAAAGTGAGGCGGAGTGGGTACATATCGACATCATGGACGGTGTGTTTGTCCCTAATATTTCTTTCGGATTCCCGGTACTGAAGTATGTGGCAAAACTGTCGCAGAAGCCTTTGGATGTGCATCTGATGATTGTACAGCCGGAGAAGTTTATTCCGGAGGTGAAGGCTCTGGGAGCACATGTCATGAATGTGCATTACGAGGCTTGTCCGCATCTGCACCGCGTGGTGCAGCAAATTCGCGAAGCAGGGATGCAGCCGGCAGTAACGATTAATCCGGCAACTCCCGTGTCCTTGTTGAAGGATATTATTAATGATGTATACATGGTGCTGATAATGAGCGTAAATCCCGGCTTCGGCGGACAAAAGTTCATAGAGCATTCTCTTGATAAAGTGCGCGAATTGCGTGAATTGATTACGGTTACCGGTTCGCAGGCCTTGATAGAAGTGGACGGTGGCGTAAACTTGGAAACCGGTTCGCGTCTGGTAGAGGCTGGAGCAGATGTACTGGTGGCAGGCAATGCCGTTTTCTCGGCTCCCGACCCGAAAGAGGCCATCCGTGCATTAAGGAATCTGTAATCCGTCTTCTGGATTGATAATCGACAGCTGGCAACGGCATCCTTTCCTTCGACTGTTGATGCCGTTGGTAGTTGGTATTTTGTGTGGAGATGCGTTTCCACATGTGCTTTCTGCATGGGAGTATGTGGCAGGTTTTCTGCTTTTTCTTTTTATTATAGGTAGATACAAGCATACCGGATGGGTGTATGGAGCGGCGGTATACCTTTTCTTGGGTGGTACGGGGTTCTGCTTGATGAGTTGGCAGCAGGGAAAGACGGTATTTCCCTTTTCGGGCAAACCTGCTGTTTATAGGGTTTGTATCCGTGAGCATCCAGAAGAGAGGGAGCGCAGCATATTGTGCAGGGTTGCCCTGCTGGGAGAGGTGGAGCAGGATACAGTTACGGGTTGTCCCCGGAATCATCTTTTTCTGGCTTATTTTCCGAAAGATTCTGCTACGGCCACTTTGCGCCGTGGTGATGAGTTGCTGGTATCTACCCGGCTTGTTCCTCCGGCAAACAATGGTAATCCCGACGAGTTTGACTATGCCCGCTACCTGAGGCGGAAAGGCTATAGCGGCACGGCTTACGTGGCTGACGGACATTGGCGGAAGACGGGGCATGATGCCTCTCGCACTGTCAGCCAGGTGGCACTGGATTATAGGGAGAAAGTGGTTGGCTTATACCGGAGTTTGGGTTTTGAAACTGGTGAATTGGCGGTACTTGCTGCGTTGACAGTGGGGGATAAAGAGGAACTGAGTGATGATATTGTGGAGACCTACTCCGTTTCGGGAGCCAGCCATGTACTGGCACTTTCGGGGTTGCACATAGGTTTTCTGTATGCTTTGCTCTTGTTTGTGCTTCGTCCTTTGTGGAGGCGATGGCGGCGGTTAAAACCTTTGTTGCTTTTGCTTCTGGTCCTTTTCTTGGTGAGTTTTGCTTTTTTCACGGGATTGTCTTCCTCGGTGGTGCGGTCGGTCATCATGTTCTCTTTGTTGGCGTTTGCCGGTTTGCAGCCGGAAAAGCCGCTGACTCTGAATACGCTGGCGGCAACTGCTTTCCTGATGCTGCTGTGCAAGCCGGTCTGGTTGTTTGATGTCGGTTTTCAGTTGTCATTCTCGGCGGTTGCAGCTATTGTACTTGTACAGCCTAAGTTATATGCCCTTTGGAAGGTTGACAATCGTTTCCTGCGATATTTGTGGGGACTTATGACAGTGTCTGTGGCGGCTCAGCTGGGTACGGCCCCTTTGGTCATTTTCTATTTCTCCCGTTTTTCCACTCATTTTCTGTTGACTAATCTTTGGGTAATTCCCATGGTGTCGCTCGTTCTGTATTCTGCTGTCTTTCTGTTGATGCTTACGCCGCTGCCTTTTGTACAACATCTGTTTGCAAGGGTAGTAGAGGCATTGGTACATGTCCAGAATGAAGTGCTCCGCTGGATAGAGCATCTTCCCGGCGCTGCTGTCGATGATATTTGGCTGGATATATGGGGTGTTTTGCTCGTCTATCTGTTCTTGGGGATGGCATATTATGGCTTTCTACGCCTTACGGTACGTAGAGTCTGCTTTGCGTTGCTGGCATTGTTGGCAGTGGTTTCCTGGCATTCCCTTTCCATCATGTCCAATGCTTCCCGGCAGGGGATTGCTTTTTATAGCGTGAGAGGCTGTCCCGTTGTCCATTGTATGGCAGACAACCGTCATTCTTGGTTGGCATGTGCCGATAGCTTGCCGGATATGCCGTGTTTGTGCCGTGCCCTTTCTCCGCATTGGAACCGCCTGCGTCTGGAGACTCCCCGACTGGTTGCCGGAGATTATACCACTTCCGGCTTATCCATGCGCAACCAGATTGTCTCTTACGCCGGTAAGCGCATCTGTCTTCTTTCCGACAACCGTTGGAGAAACAAGAGCTCTTCCCATCCCCTTTCAGTTGATTATCTGTATGTCTCCAAGGGGTATCAAGGTGGGATAGAGGAACTTACTTCGCTCTTTTCCATGGGCATGGTGGTGCTTGACGCTTCTCTTTCAGACTATTATCAGAATAAGATTGCCAATAATTGCGTTCGCTTAGGTATTCCCTATCTTCTTCTTTCTCAAAAAGGTTCTTACCGCATATTGTTATAAATCACAAACTTTTCGTACTTTTGCCCCTTCAATTTGTTATAAACGCCAAATAGTAAATAGTCAATCGTCAAATAGTAAATAAAAATATGTTGACCAAAGTAATAGAACAATCCAAGATAGACCATTTCACCAAATGGTTTGACCGTGCAGACAAGATAGTAATCGTTTCGCATGTGGGTCCCGACGGGGACGCCATCGGCTCTTCTCTGGGCTTGTGGCACTTCTTCAGCTCGCAGGGAAAGACGGCGAATGTTATTGTGCCGAACGCCTTTCCCGACTTCTTGAAATGGATGCCCGGGAGCAAGGACGTCCTTCTGTACGACCGCTACAAGGAGTTCGCTGACAAGCTGATTGCCGAGGCGGATGTCATTTGCTGTCTGGACTTTAATGCTATCCATCGTATAGATGCCATGGGTGACGCTGTTCTTGCATCCCCGGCAAGAAAAATACTGATAGACCATCATCTCCATCCGGAGGATTTCTGCAAGATTATCATTTCCCATCCGGAGATATCTTCCACTTCGGAACTGGTTTTCCGCCTGATTTGCCGTATGGGCTATTTCAGTGACATTTCAAGGGAAGGAGCAGAGTGTATCTATACGGGTATGATGACGGATACCGGCGGGTTCACCTATAATTCCAATAATCGGGAAATCTATTTCATCATCAGCGAACTGTTGTCGAAAGGTATTGACAAGGACGAGATTTACCGTAAGGTGTTCAATACTTATTCAGAAAGCCGTTTGCGCCTAATGGGATATGTCTTGTCACAAATGAAGGTCTATCCGGACTATCATGCAGCCTTAATTTCTCTGACTAAAGCCGAACAAAGCCAGTTCGACTATGTGCGTGGAGATAGTGAGGGGTTTGTGAACATTCCTTTAAGCATCAAAGGGGTGATTTTCTCTTGCTTCCTGCGTGAAGATACGGAGAAGCCGATGATAAAGATTTCTTTACGTTCGGTCGGTACATTCCCCTGCAATCAGCTGGCTGCCGAGTTCTTTGGAGGCGGCGGTCATTTGAATGCTTCCGGCGGTGAATTTTATGGAACGATGGATGAGGCCCGCAAGGTCTTTGAGCAGGCTTTGGAGAAATACAAACCGCTGCTGAATGCCAAAGGATAAAAAAAGTTCAGTTGTAAAGGTTAAAAGTTACGAACTTTCTATCCGCAGCTTTCAACTTTCAAGGAAATCAGATACTTTTGTACGAAATTACTAAATAACAGAAATGAAGAAACTTACTTTATTCTTTTTTGCCTTACTTGCAGTTTGTTTAGCCTTCCAGGCATGCGATAATTCTAAAACTTATGCCGAAATGCTTGAGGAAGAAAAAGATGCCATCAAAGCATTTATCAAAGACAGTAGCATTGTCGTTATTTCTCAAAGTGAATTCTATGCGCAAGATTCGACAACGGATGTAAGCAGGAATGAGTATGTGCAGCTGGCAAGCGGGGTGTATATGCAGATTGTGGATAAAGGTTCGACGAATCCTGCAGATACAGTTAAACCGAATGATTTGATTTTGGTGCGCTTTGAAGAACAAGGGTTGATAGCTGTTGGAGGGGTGAAATCGTATATAACCAATATGAATAGTCCGACTGTTGTGGATGAGTTTAGATATTCTGTTACTTCTTCGTCTATTGCCGGACTTTTCACTCAAGGCTATATGCTTATATATCATGGTTCGTCTGTACCTGCTGGCTGGCTGGTTGCGTTGAATTATATTCGTAACGGAGCACATGTGAAGCTGATTGTTCCTTCCAAGATGGGACAGTCGGATGCTATGCGGGACGTTCATCCTTATTATTACGATTTACATAAACTCCAAATTTGGAACTAACCGATAAATTTTAAATCATTAACCTATGACTCTAATCAAATCTATTTCTGGAATCCGCGGAACAATTGGCGGTGGTGCTGGCGAGGGATTGAATCCGCTCGACATTGTGAAGTTCACTTCAGCTTATGCTACCCTGATTCGTAAGACGTGTACTGTAAAAAGTAACAAAATCGTGGTAGGGCGTGATGCCCGCATCTCTGGCGAGATGGTCAAGAACGTAGTAGTCGGTACCTTGATGGGTATGGGCTGGGATGTAGTGGACATTGATTTGGCTTCTACTCCGACTACCGAGCTGGCTGTAACCATGGAAGGTGCCAGTGGAGGTATTATTCTGACTGCCTCACACAATCCCAAGCAGTGGAATGCGTTGAAACTGCTGAATGAAAAGGGCGAATTTCTGAACGCTGCCGAAGGCCAGGAAGTACTCCGCATTGCCGCCGCCGAAGAATTCGACTATGCCGAAGTGGACCAACTCGGCTCGTACCGTCAGGATTTAAGCTACAACCAGAAACATATCGACAGCGTATTGGCACTTGACCTCGTAGATGTGGAAGCTATCCGAAAGGCAAACTTCCGTGTAGCCATCGATTGTGTAAACTCTGTAGGTGGTATTATTCTGCCGCAACTACTTGAGCAGCTTGGTGTTCAGCACGTAGAGAAGCTCTATTGCGAACCGACCGGTAACTTCCAGCATAATCCCGAGCCTTTGGAAAAGAACTTGGGTGACATCATGAACCTGATGAAAGGGGGGAAGGCAGATGTTGCATTTGTTGTAGACCCTGATGTAGACCGCCTGGCAATGATTTGCGAAGACGGCAAGATGTACGGTGAAGAATATACGCTGGTTACTGTTGCCGACTACGTATTGAAACATACTCCGGGCAATACGGTATCCAATTTGAGTTCGACCCGTGCCTTGCGCGATGTAACCCGCAAGTATGGGCAAGAATATTACGCTTCCGCCGTAGGTGAAGTGAATGTAACTACCAAAATGAAGGAAGTAGGTGCCGTTATCGGTGGCGAAGGAAACGGTGGGGTAATCTATCCGGCCAGCCACTATGGACGTGATGCCTTGGTAGGTATTGCCTTGTTCTTGAGCCATCTGGCACACGAAGGCAAGAAGGTGAGCGAACTCCGTGCATCCTATCCTGCATACTTCATGGCAAAGAATCGTGTAGACTTGACTCCTGAAACAGATGTAGATGCTATTCTTGCCAAGGTGAAGGAGCTGTATAAGAATGAAGAAATCAATGATATAGACGGTGTGAAGATTGACTTCCCCGACAAATGGGTTCATCTGCGTAAGAGCAATACGGAACCGATTATCCGTGTCTATAGTGAGGCTGCCACACCGGAGGCTGCCGAGGAAATCGGCCAGCAGATTATGAAGGTGATTGAAGACCTGGCTAAATAAGGCCGAACGAAATGTTATAATGAATGTCCCACTTTCCCGTGAAAGAGAAGTGGGACTTTTTTTAAACCTTCCCATGCACTCCTCCATCAAACTACTACTATGAATGGCATTTTAGATTCTATAGGCTCAGCAATAACCACTGTCAGTGACTTTGTCTGCGGGTATCCCTTATTTATCCTTCTGATAGGGGGAGGACTTTTCTTGTTCTTTTATTCTGGAGCTGTGTCCCTCTGCCGCATCGGATATTCGATAAAGGCCTTGCGCTATAAATCGGAAGTGGCGGGCGAAGGACAAATCAGTTCTTTCCAGGCCTTGATGAGCGCCATAGCGTCAACAGTGGGTATGGGGAATATTGCGGGGGTGGCTATCGCTATTACAGTAGGAGGTCCCGGAGCCATTTTCTGGATGTGGGTAAGTGCCGTTGTGGGTATGTCCACCAAATTCTTTGAAGGGGCTCTTGCCATTATGTACAAAGGACACGATTCTGCCGGAGAACCGCAAGGGGGGACGATGTATATCCTGTCTCTTATACACATCTCCGAGCCCACGAGACAGGCAGAAATCT